>Ga0137403_10005968_pt1 | contig 14000 bp, 14 predicted proteins | sample CZOMad2_1_16fung_FD_122057 | JGI IMG/M metagenome (GOLD analysis project Ga0137403, IMG submission 122057) | Vadose zone soil fungal communities from Angelo Coast Range Reserve, California, USA - CZOMad2_1_16fungal (Hybrid Assembly) | ecosystem: Environmental > Terrestrial > Soil > Vadose zone... | reverse complement strand
GCCAAGATCGTCTGGATGCAACTCGGCGTCATCGACGAACGGGCGGCCGCCACAGCGCAGGACGCTGGGCTCACAGTAGTGATGGACCGCTGTCCGGCGATTGAATACCGACGATTGTTCTGATCGAGCACTCTAGCGTGCTATATGCCTGACGCCCACTTATACCGGATCAGGCGCAGTGCCGCAAGCCTAGAAGGAGGTCAACGCCGTGTTTACAGCCGCCGTGTTAACGCTGAGCGATAAGGGGTCGCGCGGTGAACGGGAGGATTTGAGCGGAAAGATCCTGGCGGAAATGTTAGCGAGTATCTCGGGCAGGGTTGAGACCTACGCCATCCTCCCCGATGACAGGAAACTCATTGAGGACCAACTCATCTACTACGCCGACCGCATCGGCGTGGATGTGATCGCCACCACCGGAGGGACCGGGGTCGGTCCACGAGACGTGACCCCCGACGCCACACGCGCCGTCATCGACAAGGAAATCCCGGGGATGGGCGAAGCCATGCGACTGGCGGGGCTGCAAAAGACGCCATTTGCCATGATCTCCCGTGCGGTGGTTGGTTGCCGAGGCAAAACGTTGATCATTAACCTGCCGGGCAGCCCGAAAGGTGTGCGCGAGAATCTAGAGGCCATCCTGAAAGCCATTCCCCACGCCGTCGAGAAGCTCAAGGGTGATCCAGCCGATTGCGCCGTTCCGGAATCGTTAGCGGTCGCGACAGAGACTGGCAGCGGTGGAGTCGATGGTTGATCAACAGTGGAATGACCGGCAGGAGAAGCGTTAGCGGACTTTCACGCGCACCACGATATTGAGGTGGTTATTGGCGAGACAGAGGCGTTGTGTGGTGCCCGAAGCGACGCCGGATGGAATGTTGAGGGTGAGGCGGCGGGAACCATGCGTATTCCCTGAGCCTCGACACCCCGAGCAAATCGAGAATGGGGCTAACCCGGACCCCTGACAGAGGGGGCATTGGTCCTTCCAGGGGATGTCGACCGGCACGGTGACGCCCATCTTCGCCTCTTGGCTCGTCAGCGTAATTTCAAGCACCCGGTCGTCCCGTTCGAGCGGCCATCCATCCCATCCCTGGAAAAACTCCTCAAGGATGTCCCCAAAGGGTGTGTTCTGCCGCCTGCGGTCTGCGGTGGTCGTCCGTGTCCGCTGCGCCCGTGTCTTGGTAGCTCGCCGTTCTGCCGTCGCCAGGAGGCGGTCGTATGCAGCCCGTCTCTCCGGGTTGCTGAGGGTCGCGAAGGCGACGGTGACGGCTTTGAAGATCTCCGTATCCTGGGGGTTGTTCTGCGTGCGATCGGGATGATGGCGCATGGCCAGTTGGCGGTATGCCTTCTTAATCTCGTCAAGTGAGGCATCGCGCCGCAGCCCCAGTAGTGTGTAATGATCCTCGCTCATCGACCAGTCTCGCGCACATAACGCAGGCGCAGATCTAGGAGGAGTTGCTGCAGCAGGCGCTCCTCGTCAGCGGTCAGATTGCCCTGCGTTTTGGTCTGGAGGATGCCGAGCAGATCGATCATCTGCTTGGCGGCGGGAAGATCTTTCTCTCGTTGTTGCGTCAGCGGATTTGGGATGTCGCCAAGATGCATAAACGCTTGGGTGCCCAGAGAAATGAGAAACGACGCAAAGTTCATCCCTTCAGCTGCAGTCGCGTGCGGCTCGTCCGCCGGTGGCGGTGCCTGGGTTGGCCGCTCAGCCGAGAAAGCGGCTGATTGAGAGCGTTCGCTCGGGCGATCCTCGGATTCATGTCGGGCTGAAAATCGTCGGTCACTGACGGTGAAGGATCGTTCGTCCTGTTCTTCTTCCATCGCTGACTCCTCTCTCAATTCATCAGGGGCTCTAGCGCGCCAGGGTCGCCGCCACCAGACGAAAGGAGCCCCCACCCCTGTCTTCCCCGCTCTCCTCGGATGTCGGCGTCTATTGTATCATTCACAGTGATGAAGTCAATTCCGTCCCGGTCACGGGGGCAATAGCATCGGCGCCGATACCTTGAGGAGGCTAGATGAGAGCATCACTGCAGCCCATATGTGAGCAGCTATGGTGAGGCTCTCGGCGGGGTGGGAGAGCACACAGGGATCACGACGATATCTTCTGCCAGAAGTTCCACAGAAAGCCCTTCTCGGATTTTTCGTCCGAGGTGCCGTTACTCGCGGCTTCGAACTCGCGCAGGAGTTCCTCTTGTCGAGGGGTGAGGTTGGTTGGTGTGCGGACCACCACCCGAACGTACTGATCGCCACGTCCATAGCCGCGTAAATTGCGAATCCCCTCGCCTCGCAGCATGAACACCTCGCCCGACTGAGTGCCTGGGGGAATGGTCAGCGTCCGCTTGCCATCTAGGGTCGGTACGTTGATATCCGCCCCCAAAGCAACCTGGACGAACGAGAGGGGGATTTCGCAGATGATATTGTTATCTTCGCGCTGGAAGAATTCATGTGGTTCGACTTGGATGAAGACGTAGAGGTCCCCCGGCGGGCCACCGTGCCCACCTTCACCGCCCTCCCCTTGCAGTCGTAATCGAGAGCCATTGTCGACGCCAGCGGGGATTTTGACATGGACGTGACGTTTGGCCATGACCCGCCCTTCGCCCTGGCAGGTCGGACAGGGTGTGGTGATAATGAGCCCCTCGCCACGACACTTCGGACAGGTGGTGCCAACCGTCAGAAATCCCTGTGTGCGCAACACTTGACCACGGCCTTGACAGGTCGTGCAGCGCGACGGACGAGCGCCGTCCTTGCCTCCCGTGCCACTACAACTCTGACACAACTCCGGGCGATCGAATTCGATATCAAGTTCTTTGCCGAGACAGGCATCGAGAAAGGCCATTGACACGTCGTAGCGCAGGTCAGGGCCCTGCTGCACCCGTGAGGCACTACGGCGGCGTGGTCCAAAACCGAGGAGGTCTTCGAAGAGGTCGCCGAACGTCGAAAAAATATCCGCAGCGGCGCCAAACCCCTGATAGCCAGCCCCCTTCAATCCCTCCATGCCGTAACGATCGTAGAGCTGGCGTTTCTCTGGGTCGCTGAGGACTTGGTAGGCTTCGGATGCCTCTTTGAATTTCTCCTCAGCCCCTTTGTCACCTGGATTCCGATCAGGATGATATTGCAAAGCTAGCTTGCGATAGGCTTTCTTGATGTCCTCAGGCGTCACATTGCGCTGCACCCCTAAGACCGCGTAATAATCCTGTGTCGTCATGCGTCGTCAATCCTCCGCCGGCAGCTTTCCCACGGCCACTTTGGCAGGCCGTAACACGTTATCGTGCAAAGTATACCCCTTCTCCCACTCTTGCAACACGAGATTGTGCTGGCGGGGATCCGTGACCTCGAGCGTGGTTATCGCTTCATCGAGGCGGGGATCAAAGGTTTGCCCCTGGCGGTCGAGGGATTGGAGTCCGTGGCGCGCCAGGATGTTCAGGAATTGCGCGCGCACCAGGTTGATACCCTCACGCAAGGCGTCGAGATTGGGCTGCTGCTCAGCGGATTGGAGGGCGCGATCGAGGTTATCTAACACCGGCAGAAAATCAGCCAGGAGGTTTCCGGTGGCGAGCTCGAGGCGCTGCTCTAACTCGCGAGCCAGGCGCCGTCGCAGCTCGTCCTGTTCCCCGCGCATGTCGGCGACATGCGCTCGAAACAGGCGATCCTTTTCTTGGAGCTGCTCCTCGAGTCGTTCAATATAGGTCGGCATCCGTGATGGCGGCGCAGTGGACTGACTCTCTTGATCACTGTCCTCACTGCCGCGCGCCACCCAGAAGCGCTTATCGTTGACATGAAATGGGGGACGAGCATCGCCTCCTTCCGATGTCGCCCCCTCGACATCTGATGTCGGGCCAGAGTTGACCTGTTCTTTCGCGTCAGCCATGGAAACGATCCTCCAACGATTATATGCGGCGCAAGCGACGAATGCGTTCTTCAATCGGTGGATGGGTGCTGAAAAGATTGACCAGGGAACCCCCTGTAAGCGGATTGACGATGAATAGATGCGCGGTTGCCGGATTGGCATCTAGGGGGAGCCGCTGCGAGGCGTAGTGCAACTTCTCCAGGGCTCGCGCCAGGCCCGATGGCGATCCAGCGACCGCTGCCCCCGTGCTGTCCGCGAAGTATTCGCGCGATCGCGAAATGGCGAGCTGGATCAGTGTTGCCGCGATCGGCGCCAGGATCGCCATAAACAGCAGACTAAGCATACCGCCGCCGCCGCTGTCCTCTTCGTCCCGTCGGCCAAAGCCAAAGATCGCGCCCCACTGGGCCATGTGGGCCAACATGGTAATGGCTCCAGCCAGGGTTGCCGCCACGGTCATGATTAACGTGTCGCGGTTGCGGATATGTCCCAGTTCATGGGCCAATACCCCGGCCAACTCATCTGTGTCCAGCATACGCAGGATGCCTTCGGTCACGGCCACCGCGCCATGCTGGGGATTGCGCCCGGTGGCGAAGGCGTTCGGCGCATCGCTCGGAATGATATAGAGGCGCGGCATGGGAATGCCGGCGCGTTGTGCCAGGCGCTGGACCAGGCGGTAGAGATCGGGGGCTTCGTTTAAGCTGACCTCCCGAGCCCCATACATGCTCAGCACAATCTTATCCGAGAACCAGTAGCTGGCGAAATTCATCAGGAGCGCGAAAACAAAGGCGATGAACAGCCCCTGATTGCCCCCGATCGCCCCCCCAATCACCAGAAACAGGGCGGTTAACGCGGCCAATAACACTGTGGTGCGCAGCACATTCGTCATGAAGCTGCCTCCTTCACCCTTGCCAATTGGGTCGAAACCATGCGCACGGGGATGGGCATGTCGCGGCCATCTTGCTGCTGTGCGGCCTCCCGCATGACCTCGCGTTGCAGGTGCTTGACAAACTCCTGCACCTCCTGCTGCAGGGCACGCATCCGATCGCGCATCCCGAGGATGATCTCGACGCCGGCCAAATTCACTCCCAACTCTCGCGTCAGACTGAGAATGATCTTCAAACGCCGCAGATCTTCGCGAGAGTACAGCCGGCGATTCCCCTCCGAGCGGTGGGGGATCAGCAGGCGCTCACGCTCATAGAGGCGCAGCGTTTGCGGGTGGACGCCGTACATTCTCGAGACGATGCTGATGGTAAAATATTCGCCCAACTCTTCATTGTCCGGCTCCTCGAAGCGGACAAACTCATCCCACGCTCCTTGATGCCTCTCCATACTCTTCACCTCATGGACGTTCCATGCGCGGGTTATAGGGATTCAACCGTTCGAAGTCACGCAAGAGTTGCTGGGAGCGCTCATCCAGATTCTTCGGCAAGACGATCTTGACTTGCACAAACTGATCCCCGCGGCCTTCCCCTTTCAGGTGAGGCATGCCTTTGCCGGAGAGGCGGAAAGTCTGCCCGCTCTGGGTGGCGGGCGGAATTTTCATCATGACTGGGCCATCGAGGGTTTGCACCTCGATCGATGCCCCTAATGCCGCCTCTGTCACCGTGGTGGGGACGTCAATATAGAGATTGTCGCCCTTGCGTTCGTAGAGGGGATGGGGACGGACTTTGGTCAAGATATAAAGATCTCCCGCTGGAGCGCCGTTCCGTCCGGCCTCTCCCTTGCCGGCCACACGGATCTTCGAACCGGTGTCGACCCCCGGCGGAATCTTCACACTAATTCGCTCCGTCGTCGGCATGACCCCACGTCCATGGCAGCGCGAGCATGGCTCGCCGGTTATCGTCCCCATCCCTTCACAACGGGTACATGCCTGGCCTAATCCAAAAAATCCCATGCCGCCCTGTCGCTGGCCGCTGCCGCCACACTCGGGGCACGTTTGGCGCCGCGACGAGGGGCGTTGACCATATCCAGCGCACTCCGGGCATGGGTCGCTGCGCGTAATGGAGATGGGGGCTGTCACACCACGCGCGGCGTCTTCAAAGCTGATCTCCATGGTATATTGCAGATCTTGCCCGCGCGTGGCAGTCCGCGTCTGACTCTCGCGTCGTTGTCCAAACAGGTTCTCGAAGATGTCACCGAAGCCGCCCCCGCCTTTGCCAAACTCGAAATCGCGCACATTGAAATTCGTGAAGTCCGTCCCGTCGAACCCGCTGCCTGCACCCGACCCGGGCTCGAAGGCGCGGTGGCCAAATTGATCGTATTTCTTCCGGAGTTCGGCATTACTGAGGACATGATAGGCTTCCGAGATCTCCTTGAAACGGCGCTCGGCCTCCTTATTCCCTGGGTTCAGGTCGGGGTGATGCTCGCGAGCCAGTCGACGATAGGCTTTCTTGATTTCTTTGTCCGTAGCCGCACGCTTGACCCCAAGTGTTTCATAAAAATCGCGCTTTGTCGTTGATCCGATCGCCATAATCTGTCCTCAGCCCTTCACTCCAGGTATACTGTTGCGCGGTGTCCCTGTTTTCTGGGGCTACCACCCCGCGGCACATGGTTACCTGCCCACTGCCAGGTTCGGGCTACTGCACTTCCACCTGGACTCGCTTGGGCTTTGCCTGCTCCTCCTCCACCGCGGGCGCGCCGTACCCACCGCGCGCCCGTAAGTGAGGGGTGGCGTTAGCGACGATCCGATTTATCGGTCTCTTCGAATTCCGCATCCACGACATCGTCTCGTCCGCTGCGCGCCTGGCCTCCGGAGCTTGGTCCGGCATTTTGTGCGTCGCCGTCCGTCGGTGTCTGCGCGCTCTGGGTCCGCTGGTACATCAGCTCACCCAGGCGGAAAGACGCCTTTTGCAGCTGGTCTGTGGCCGCCTTGATACGTTCGGCCTGGCCCTCCTCCAAGGCGCTTTTCGCCTCCTTCAGGGCCGCTTCAACCGGCTCGATCTCGGTATTACCGAGCTTGTCGCGGTTCTCGCTGAGCAGTTTTTCCGTCGCATACACGTCCGCGTCGAGCTTGTTGCGCAGCTCGATGTCTTCTCGCCGCCTGGCATCCTCAGCGGCGTGGGCTTCGGACTCTTTCACCATGCGGTCGATTTCGTCTTTCGTAAGCCCCGTGGACGCCGTAATCGTGATGGCCTGCTCTTTCCCCGTGCCTTGATCACGTGCCGAGACATGCAGAATGCCATTGGCATCGATGTCAAAGGTCACTTCCACCTGGGGTACGCCCCGTGGTGCGGGGGGGATACCCACCAGATGGAAACGCCCGAGGGTCCGGTTATCACGCGCCATCGGCCGTTCCCCTTGCATCACATGGATCTCGACACTGGTCTGGCCATCGGCCGCCGTGGTGAAGACTTCAGATTTGCGGGTCGGGATGGTCGTATTGCGCGCGATCAGGGTGGTCATCACGCCACCCAACGTCTCGATCCCCAGCGACAGCGGTGTGACATCGAGCAACAGGATGTCCTTCACGTCACCGGCTAACACGCCGGCTTGCACAGCGGCGCCGAGCGCCACCACCTCATCCGGATTCACCCCCTTATGGGGCTCCCGGTTGAACAATTGTTTCACCAGTTCCTGCACCTTCGGCACCCGGGTCGACCCACCCACCAGCACCGCCTCATCTATCTGCTCAGTGCTCAAGCCACTGTCTTTCAGCGCTTGGAGACACGGACCTTTGGTGCGATCGATCAGGTCGGCGACCATCTGCTCAAAGCGCCCCCGCGTCAATTTCATGCTGAGATGCTTGGGGCCGCTAGCGTCCGCCGTGATGAAGGGCAGGTTGATCTCCGTCTCCAGGGTGGACGAGAGCTCGATTTTGGCCTTCTCAGCGGCTTCCTTGAGGCGTTGCATCGCCATCTTGTCCTTGGACAGATCGATACCTTGATCTTTTTTGAACTCTGCCACCAACCAGTCGATGACGCGCTGGTCCAGATCGTCCCCGCCCAAATGGGTATCACCAGCCGTGGCCTTGACCTCGACCACTTTGTCGGCGACCTCGAGAATGGAGATATCGAAGGTCCCGCCCCCGAAGTCGTAGACCGATACCACCTCATCTTTTTTCTTATCAAGCCCATACGCCAATGCCGACGCTGTCGGTTCATTGATGATCCGGCGCACGTTCAGGCCCGCGATCTCGCCCGCCTCTTTGGTCGCTTGGCGCTGTGAATCATTGAAATAGGCTGGCACGGTAATAACGGCTTCACTGACCGACTCGCCCAAATAATTCTCTGCCGCCTTCTTCAGCTTCTGCAGGATAAACGCCGAGATCTGCTGCGGCGTGTACTCTTTGTCGCGCACCACCACGCGCACTGCGTCGTTAGACCCGCGCACCACTTTATAGGGAACCAGCTTCAGCTCGTCCTGCACCTCATCCCATCGACGGCCCATGAAGCGCTTGATGGAGTAGATGGTATTTTCAGGGTTGATGATCGCCTGCCGTTTCGCCACCTGCCCAACCAGTACTTCCCCTTCCTTGGTAAACGCGACCACTGAGGGGGTTAAACGACTGCCTTCCTCATTGATGATGACCTTGGGCTCCCCGCCCTCCATGATCGCCACCACCGAGTTTGTGGTGCCCAAGTCGATACCGATGATCTTTGTTGCCATGAACCGTTACCTCCTCTATCGTTCCCCTACGACAGGTTCTCACGCGATCGCGTCGATCCCAGCCGTCAGTGATGAGACGATGATAACTGGGGGTGACTGCTCATCGTACCCCCAACCCGCCGCTTACAGCACGCCATCCAACGTGCCTTGCTACTGGACTAGATGCCCGCCGACCGTGAGGCCTTTTCGATTTCCATAAAGATGGAGCCCTGCTTGAAAATCCGTACCGTCCCGTCCGATTCCGAGATGGCAATGGCCACGGCGTCGGTCACGGCGGTAATACCGGCTCCTGCGACATGCCGACTGCCTAATCCTCGGGGCAGTTCCCCCTCTTCCAGGGCGGCATTCAGATGTCGCCCGGCGGCCATGACCACCCCATCATCGCGGATTACGAACGCCCCGTCGATCGCCGAGAATTCGCGGATCGTTTCGCGCAGATTGGGGTCCAGGATATTGCGGTCTTCCTCGGGATAGCCATGAAATGGGTTCATCACGAGCTGGCGTGACAGCTGTAACACCCTTTCATGATCGCCAAGGGCGAAGATCGTGCCCACCGGCTTCCCTTCACGTCCCTGATTGGCCAATTCAATGGCGAGGTTTAACACCCATTCAAACACTTCCGGCCGCACCGAACCGACCATATTGGTGCCTTTGTTGGTCGTCAGCAGCTCGAACTCCCTTCCCAGATCAAGCACAAGAATATTATCCAGATGACGCAGACGGGGTAGCCCCGAGACGCATACGATGCGATCTTTGCCGCACACGATACCGGCGGAGAGCCCCATTAACACGGCGAGCTTGATCTGCCCAATGCGGCTGAGATCGATATTCGGCATCTGGATGAGGTGTTTAACGTGCGGCCAGTCTTCATCAAGGTTATCCGGGTTTCTGGTCACTAGTACGATCGTGGTCTTCTCCAGCAGGGGCTCAATCAGCGCCACATGCTTGGCAGAGTCGGAACATAAGAACAACGCCTGCGCCCTGACCGCATTCGCAACCGTGCAGGCCGTCTGTAAAACCACCTGACTGAGCGACTGGACCCGCTCTCCCATGTGTTTTCCCCCGCGTCCATTCGGCGATGTTCTTGCAGATCGCAAATAAACATAATACATGAGTGTGTAATTGTCAAGTTATTTGCTATGACAATCTGTAGATCTCGCGGGAATTTTGGGGAACCGCGCTGGGGACGGGATACTTAGCCCATCATCTGTGGCGGGCAATCATTGCAGGGATCATGGAGTCAACATGGGGGAGCTAGCGACTGGGGCCACCACTACCGCTCACCGCCCGAAGATAGCGCTCCCTGGCCATCGCGGCCGCGGCTTTGAGTTGTTCGTACATCTGATCTTTGAGTTGGCAGCGCTGATAGGCCACCGAATCCACTTGCGTGGCTTCAGGTGTGCGACAGGCCTGCAGGCGATTCTCCTCGGCTCGGACCAACACCTCTTCTTGGTAGCGCATTTCGGCCTGTAATTGACCGAGATGTTGGTCGCGCACGATGGCCTGGGTCGGGACACTGGGAGACAAGCCGCGATACTGTTGATCCGCAAGATCTGCAGGCGGCACCGTGAGATAGGTCGGCGCCGTGCACCCCACGAGGCTCATCAGAAGCAGGAAAACCAGAGACAACATGACCTGTGAGGCAATGGATGACATCGACAGCCCCACCTTGGCAAAGGATAGAAGATACTACGCCAAGATAGTGCGAAGATCTCCAACTTGTCAATGTCTATCTATAGCTCATGGGCTGATGTCTCCCTGCTCCTGCTGAACCTCCGCACCCCACGATAACTCAGGAGCCTCCTGGGTATCGAGCGTTCAGGGGAGCGTCACCCCGTTCCCGGCCATCAGACCACCCCTTCGCGGCCTCCGCCCTAGCGAAATAAGTGAATCTGACCAGAGGTGTGCAGCATTGACCAGTACTTGAACCCCGTGAGGAGCCAGGCGCGCCGGTGCAGCCCTAGCGGCTGACCCTACCGCGCTGCGTCATCTTGCGCACCGATTTCCTGGGAGCGTTCCACCACCTATCGGTCGAATACTCAAGCCCTCCCAAGAGTCAGCCCTGCCGGTATGGCTTGGCATCGATTTTGTCTATGCTCCACCGCGAGGCACGCCTCCCTGGCAAGCCGCCACCTGCGCGGGTCATACCGGCCACGCAGCCGGCCTGGCAGGCACGACGCTCGATCACCTCCTGGCGTTCAGGAAGCACTCCGGTCGGCGCAGACCCCACAAGAGCCCTTTGAAAGGAATCTCCCATGGGTGGCCACTCGCTCTCCCAGATGATCGCCCGCTGCCTCCTGGGCTGTCAGACGCTCCTGTGCGTGGCGGTCAGCGTCACGCTGCTGAGCGCCACCACTGCAGCCCTTACGGTCGGTCGGCCGAGCTTTGTCTATGTAGCCAATAGTCGCTCTAACAGCCTGTCCATCTATGAGATGAATACGGCCACCGGAGATCTGGTGCCACGTGGGGAGGTAGCGGCCGGACGGAGTCCGGTCGCGCTGGCCGTCCACCCGTCCGGCCGACTCTTCTATGCGCTGAATGAAGACTCCTACAATGCCTCCGTCTACGCGATGAACCCCACCACTGGGTTACTGACGCTGCTCAAAAACGTGCAGACGGGCGCGGACCCCGCCGACATCAAGGTCCATCCCACGGCCGATTCGCCTATGTGACGGAGCGTCAGGGAGGGGCCAGTCCGTCGACGACCTCCCACACCCTGTGGCGGTATGCTATTGATCTCATGGGTCGGATGACCCACGTGGGCACGCTCAAGACCGGAGGGGCATCTCCGGTCTCGGTGGCCCTCCACCCCACCGGCCAGTTCATCTATTATGTGGCGAATCTTTATGTCGATGAGGAGCTCTACGCGTACGGCGTATCGATCATCAGCGTTGATCCCATCAGCGGGGCGCTGACGCGACGCGCGACCGTAGCGGCCGGGTTGTTACCGACTGCGGTGGCGGTCGACCCCACCGGACGCTTTGCCTATGTGGCTAACCGCAGCTACCGGCAGATGTCGATGTACAGCATTGCAGCCAATGGTATGCTGACGCCGATAGGGGTCATAGGAACAGGGAACAGCCCGGTCTCGCTGGCGGTCGACCCCACTGGGCGCTTCGCCTATGTGGCGAATAGCGGTGACGACACTCTGTCGGCCTACAAGCTCGCGACAGACGGGAAGCTGATTCTGCTCGGAAACACGGCAATCGAACATGACCCCCAATCGGTGACGGTCGACTCCACCGGCCAGTTCGCCTATGCCGCCAATTGGAGCACCGATAGCTTGTCAAAATATCGGATTGACGTCACCACCGGGCGGTTAACGCCACTGGGGGCGGTGGGAACCAGGTCGGGGCCGGCCGCAGTCATCACCTTTACCTCGCCGGCGTTATGGCTGAGCGTGAATGAGACTCTTTTCAGGAGGGGAACTACGATGACCCTGACGACCGTGACTACCCCTGGCTCCACGCCTCAGGTCGTCGACCTCTATGTGGCGCTGCAATTGCCCGATCGGACCCTGCGGTTCCTGCAAGCAGATGGGGGGCTGACGCCGGAGGTCCGCCCCCTTGTCGCCAGCTGGACAGCGGCCCCGTTCATGGGGGGGCCGTTCCACTACGCCTTTAGCGGCGTGGAGTCGGTGGGCGACTATCGCTGGCTGGCCGTCTTCACCGAGCCGGGGACGGGAACGATTATCGAGCCTGTTGCCCAAGTCCCCTTTGCCTTCAGCCCATGAAGGCTATGGTGGTGAGCCCTCCGCCACCTGTTGTGCGGCCGGCTGACTTCGCCGCCAGTCATCAGAGCCGGTGGTTGCCACGGCGCCCAGACAGGCGGGGCAATGCCAGCTGTGCGGCTGGCCTTCAGGGCAATCTTTACACGGTCCGATTGACGCCGGAGTTGGCCAAACGCACCAAGCTCCAATCGGCCAGACTCTTGGAAAACCCCGCATGTCGTGCCGAGCCACCACGCCGCTCAGGTGCTGCCGGGGCGCGGATGCTCCTCCGATGGCACTTGGAGACGTTGGAAGCCGACGGAGAGCAGCAGATGAAGCGCAGGTGGAGGATCATCAAGAGCGTCGTTCAAGAACCGAGGAGGAGCAGGAAACCCCCTCGCCGTGCTGGGAGCAGGCAAACCTCTAGTCTGGTATCATTGGGCTCAAGTCCGGCGACACAAACACGGCTGAGCGCTGGGTCATGCCGCTGAATCAGACATTGACAACTCTGCCGAAATCCAGTACAAGATACCTAAATCGCTTACGAGATTTCGTCAAACCCATGCAAGTGGTGACAGAGAAGGTTTACCCTGACCTCGTTGGCCTGCGTCATCAGGCAACCAGCATCCCACATGTGTTTTTGAGGGCATACCATAAAGCGAGCCTAGCCAACGCCGTCTTTCACACTTGATGGAATACCTTTATGATGAACGCTAGGCGAGGCGGGATGTGCATGTCGTCGCCATCACAGGGCATAAACCATGGGCATGTTGAAACGGTATATGCGGTCGATGGGGCTGGGCTGTGGCAAGCTACGAGTCAGATAAACATTAGCCCCGAAATGGATAATCTCGCCCACCATGTAAGATCTCGAATTTAGACGTGGAGCCGACGTAGCTCAGCCGGCAGAGCAACTGATTCGTAATCAGTAGGTCGGCGGTTCGATTCCGCCCGTCGGCTCCAAATGAATCAATACCTTAGGAATGATTTTGCTAACAAAAGAGATAGTTGTGTAGTCATGGTGTAGTCATCAAGATGGATTTCACGCGGTAAGCTGGGCAGGGTTTGGCTGTTGTAGATACGATTTTCATGGACCTGCAGAGAACTTTCTTGGGAATTTACTGTGTTGTCTTTACCACCATTGAAGTAAGCATGTCCGGGTTCTCACTCCATCTTCTTTTCCAGATAGCTAACTCTACTACATTTACACTTTACCTATACTGGTACGAGAACTTTCCCCTCGCTAACCGAGACCTTGGGCTTGCGCAGCACCGCCCTACTCAGCCGTCTGTCGGGACCAATCCGCTTCCGATGATTATTGACGTGATAGTATATCCAACTCCTGCTTCTTAAGGACTCCTTTAAGCATCCTCCTTGGTTTACTTTAGCGACCCGCTATCCTATGATGCCGTTATTTTCTCTCATCTCTTAGCTGTTCACATCGCCTGGAAGCACTGAGGAAATCAGTCGCAACTCGAATGTCCCCAACGCCTTTACCTGCCGTCCCTTACCCCTGCACTCCACCAGCTGCTTCGGTACTCGGCTTCCGCTAGCGTAAATCACATAGCCGTAGGATGCCAGACGAGCATTGAGCCACGCCAACGGCAGCTCGGTAATCCCTTTGTCCCGCAGCGCCACGGCCTGGCCTTCCGGCAGCCATGCCTTCACCTGGTCGACGAGGTCCTCCGCATCCCACGGCACCGCCAGCCGCTCATGGGTCTTCACCTTGAGGCCATAGCGCCGACAGGTGAGATAGCGCATCCGCACGATGTCCTCATGGCCCGGACGCGTCGTGGTGGTTTTCCAGCGATGGGCACAGCCCCACTGCACCAATGTCGGTGAGTGCAA
>Ga0137403_10005967_pt1 | contig 14000 bp, 10 predicted proteins | sample CZOMad2_1_16fung_FD_122057 | JGI IMG/M metagenome (GOLD analysis project Ga0137403, IMG submission 122057) | Vadose zone soil fungal communities from Angelo Coast Range Reserve, California, USA - CZOMad2_1_16fungal (Hybrid Assembly) | ecosystem: Environmental > Terrestrial > Soil > Vadose zone... | reverse complement strand
GTGCAAACAAAATAGCCATATGCGCCGGAGCCCTTGGCATGGACAACGCGTTCGGGGATGCGCTCACGATTGAAATGAGCCATTTTTTCGAAGAGCAGAAAATCTTCGAAAACGACCGGGCCACGCGGACCGACCGTCAGTGAATTCTGATTGTCGCCCACAGGCCGTCCTGACGTGGTTGTGAGTGGCTTCTTTTTCACGTTCTTCTCCTCGGGGCATTGCAGCCTCACAGGTTTAGTGTATATTCCGCAATTTATGGTGAAAGAAGTGTTTACTATGTTTGATATAGGCAGATACTATTGGTAGCGCCCTAATGTAACGAGCCGCTCGAGTGCAGAGTTGAACGGGAATTCCCCCATCGACCTCACGAGCGGGAAAACACTGATAACATCGAAGCGCACCGCCTCAGGGACAATGTTCTATATTTGTTACTCTGACCAACTCGAGAATCCATCTTGCAACGGAGTTGATCGGGCTCGACTAAAACCAACGGACCCTTGGCAATGCAAACAAATCCACTAGTACGGCTGAGCGCCGTGAATTGGGCCGATTCCGGGACGATTCCAGCGGTTGCTCATCCATAAATACCGAGTAGGTTGTAATTGTCCTCAGGTTGCGTAGTCTTTTCCTTCTTCTTTTTGTGTTCTTTCTTGGCTCTGGCATGTTTTTTAGATTTTTCCTGCGCGACCCTATGTTCTTTAGTGGACCGGCTATCTTGCCCTCGGGCGAGCCCAGCCCCAAACATGAGAGTCGTCAGCGCCGTGATTGCGAGTAAGCGCCTATAAACGGTTGTCATGATAATTCTCCTACTCTCTTGTAGTTGTCAGATGGTATTGTTTAAAAAGCGTGTTCATTGAGATTTAGCCGGAGAATATAGACCCGGCTCGATCACGGGCTTTTCATCGATCCTCCAAAAGGTACGCTTCTTAATCCAATAGAACCAAATCTAGCCAGTTTTATTCCCGTGAGCGCACCAAAGCCTTCGGAGGGGCCAGCTCACCGTTGAGAAGCTCGGAGGAAGCCAAAATGCGCGTCCATCTCGGCATCGCTGTTTCCTCCCCAGCTCAACTTGTTTCTTGAGCTTCACCTCCATGCATAAGAGCTAACCTTCCGCCAAAATGCCAGGAGAGCCGAGAAAGTTGTGGGATTACGCATGGTCTAGTTCAGATGATGAAACCGAATGCTCGCTGCGGCCTTGCGCCGTCCGATCGTCTGCGGTTCGTCGTTTTGGGCCGGCTTGAAGTTCCTCTTGCTCCGCCTGCCTGGCTCTCATTTGTAAATCTTTGCGCACATTCACGACGTGCTTTCTGGCACTTCGAAAGCCGTGCCGTTGCATCATGCTAGCCGCTTCCATCCGAAAGGATTCGAACTCCGCATCTGAACAATAGTCCTTCAGATATTCTAAGAGGCCGCTTAAGCGCTCAGACGGAGACGGTTCGTTCGCATGTCCCTCGATTGCCTCCAGGAAAGATTGCATTGTGTCCAGATCGTCCTCGATCAAAATGTTTTGAATCTGGCAGCGACGTTCCTTTTCCGTAATCATCTCGAGGCAGGCTGCTAAGGCACGTCGCGTCTCTTCATGTCTACGGCGCACGATTCGTTCCGTGCGTGACATCGAATGGGCGTGTACCTGTCTGTCAACGCATAATATTCGTACCTTAGCGAACTCGCGGCCGAGGTTCTTCAGCAAGTATGTCGTGAAAGTTAACGAACCAGCGTAAAGTGAAAAATGTTGCCGCAAGCTAACAAACTGTATTTGCAAGCGACGAGACGCGAGAGTCATTGCCAATAAAGATAAGCCGATGCCACAAAGCAAGCCGCGATTCAACCTCCGATGCTTGCGTGAGACCTCCGCCTTCAACGTGATAATGTCAATCGACAGTCCCTGAAGAGTGTGAATTAGGTCCTGATTAGGATCCGCAGTGCTCTCTTCAGTCCTCCGCCTCCAATGAAGTGAGGACAGGAAAGTGTGAGGGAAATCAACTACATTCTGTCCAATGGCTACCACACGCTGTGATGACGGTAGTTGGGGTCCGAAATTGCGCCCCATTTGTTCGCTGATTATCTCGGTTCTATTGTCCTTTGGTGCTGGATCGGCATATTTTGTTACACACAAACGATTGTGAATGTCCGAGAAACGGATGACATAATATATGTTGGAAGCGGGAACTGAGCTTCGGATCGGCGGGCAATCTAATTGCTCGGTTTTTTTCACAAGGACCGGATATAAGCCAGACAATTGCTTAACCAAGGCCTCAGCCGTCGCGTTTGCGATGGCTGAAAGGTAGTCGGGTCTTCCCGAGAGGGCGTCATTCCAATGGGGCACGAGCAGGGCGGCCAGGCCCGAAACAAATCCTGTGGAAGCGGCAAAGACGAGGGCCAGACAGAATAGCTTGTTTCGCTGCCATTTAATGCTATCTGCGAACGCGTGCGATGAGTGTCGAGAAGGTTCACGGTGCATCTTGCAACTGTCCAGGTGAATTGTTTTACCGAGCCCATGGAAAAGCCGCTGACGGCTGCTCGTGAACTTTAACTAGCCTTGCATAAATCTTATTCCATGGTTTCTCCGGAGACTTGTAATTTGTGCTGTTGCGTGACGGTCGCGGCAGGGTGTCGCCAAGAGAAATGGCAGGCCAAGCGCAACCGAAAGAGATTGAAAAGTGACTCCGAGACCCTCCTTCACGTCGTAAGAGGACATACCCACATATCCGCACGGGACTGAGCGAGCAGCAGCGAGCGGCTAAATTGCTTCGGTCGAAATCCATTTAACCTTAGCCTTAAGAAAGCGCTAGCCTGCCGGAGGTCATCTGCGGCTATAAGTTCTTGGTGCCTATACTTTTTTAATTCAATACCTAGACGTTTTTATCTGCTTTGGGATCACTATTTCGACTAGCTTTGATTCCTCGCTCTGATCTAGATATGTCGGGATTGCTTTAATGAAGATCTCAACAAGAGCTTAGGTCCCGATCAGCAGAAGAATAACTGTTTGGGCAAACAGGCAGGAAGGTTAAAACATGATCTGGCAATCATCACGCATTGTGACGGGAGTTGTTGCTGTAATTGTTCTCGCTGGAGCGGCCCTGGGGGCCGAGAACAGCGCAAGTTCGGCAAATGCAAAAAGCAAGGAAACCGAGCCCGCAAACAGCGCTTCAGCCGCGGCGCCAAGTATCAACTCAATCAGTGATCCGCTCTTGCGCCTAATGGTGACTCAAGGGGTTGTGAGTATTGGTGATGTGCAGGCCCTTGCGGCACTTTCTTCGGCTGAGTTGCGGGATAAGCTGTTGCTTCTGCTCTTGTCAAAGAACAAGAGCGCCTTAACGACAGCAGATATCACCGCATTGAAGGCTACGACGGAATCTGTCCCAACTGCGGACGCCTCCGGTGAGTCCAGCCCTTCGGCCACCGCTGGCGGATTGCAAACCAGCGGTCCTCCCCAGCCTCCCAAGACATCGCCTCCGTCTGGTCCCGTGCCAGCAATAGCCCCGATTCGCGCGTTACAACTGGATCCTCCGAAACATGAAGGATTCATACCGGATATTAAAATCGGCAAAAATATCAACATCAAGCCTTATGGGTTCTTTAAGGCTAGCGCCGTGTATGACACGTCTTCGCCTTACGGCAATGATTTCCCATTGCCCGGATTTAACGCGATGCCGAACACGGTGGACGCTATCCCCGAATTCCATGTTAAGGCGCGGTTCTTCCGTTTTGGCAGCAATTTCGAATGGTTGGACACTCCGAACCTGATTGTTACAGGAAAAGTCGAGGCGGACTTCGAAGGTAATTTCAGCCGTGTGAACAACCGCAATATCAGTGCAATCCGCTCCAATGCTCTCCAACTCCGCCTGGCATATGGTCGGGTTGACTGGAAGCATTCCGATAGTACCAGTTTCTTTTTCCTGGCTGGACAGGATTGGACGCCCTTTGGTTCGTCGACTCTGCCGAACTTGTTCGAAACAACCGGTCTTGGAGTTGGCTTTGGAACGCTCTATGAGCGCGATCCGCAGTTCCGCGTCGGTATGGAACACAATTTTGGCCACTTCAAACTCGGTCCCGAAGTTGCCATTGTATTGCCAGCCTTCGGCAATCTTCCTGCTGATCTCACGACCGCCGGCGTCGTCAATCCGAATGGGGAGGGGATCGGCAACCAACTGGGGTTCGGCGAACGTCAGGGTTCCGACTCAGGAAAGCCAGAAGTAGAAGCTCGTCTTGTCGGCCAATTTCAGTTGGATCACGCAGCTGGTGTGGCTCCGGCCCAAATCATCGTAAGCGGTGTTCACGCGGATCGAACGGTGGATATTGACGCTGCTGCGGTACCCGCCGCCTTCAAAGCGGCATTCCCAACAGGCGCCCAGGTGAGTTCTACGCGGATGGCTTGGACTGCTGAGATCCAGCTTCCCACCCGCTTCTTCACCGTAGTGGCAAAGTACTATAACGGCAATGACCTACGATACTATTTCGCTGGCCAGATCTTTGGGCCATTTAACGATACTACCGGTTTGACCGGTGTCACCACCGCACAGTCGCTCGACGGATCGTCTACGCTTGCGTTCGGGCTGCGCAATGGCGTTCCGGTGATTGCTAACTCGCTGCCGCCGCGGTCGCAGGGCGGGTTTGTGAACATCGGCATTCCGCTATCGCGTCTGGCTCATGCCGATCCTACCGGACGCAACTCCGGGTGGGCACTCTACGCTCACTATGGATACGATCAGGTGCTGGCGCGCGACGTTCGTCGCGAAGGCGGTGGACGCGAAAAAGGCGACATGGGGGCGGGAACACTGCAATATAAACTGAATAACTGGGTAACCTTCGTTGCGGAAGAGTCGCTTTACCGCACCCGGGCAACTCCTCTCAATGCCACAGGTAATTTCCCGCTGTTCCAGGGCCGTCCGATGCGCGAATGGAAAGATTTCCGGTCAGAATTTGGGCCTATCCTTACTTTCTGAGTTGGTGGCTGTTGAAACCAAAGGGTCAGGTTTCGCAATCTGACCCCTTGGTTCGCTTACCCTAAGAAGGGTCCTCCAAAAATACATTACAATACCACTCGCGATTGCTCCCCACCACGCCGTTGCGTGTGTTCGTCGTTTGGATGACACAGAACGCCGATTCAATGAGTTGAACTGTCTTATATTCGCGCTCTTATGTTCGCACTCCCAAAAGGCGTAGCGATCCTATCGCGCATCTATATCATTTGGTCCTGCGAGGGAGGCCCCGGTTTGCCACGGACGTACATGAAGCAATTTCAGCCCTCAGGGGCCATCGCATTTTCTGGCTGCAGGGCAGAGCTATAAGTGGAAAAGTGCTTCAGGAGTTCCAGTTGGAGCCGAGAGCGGAAACGGCTTCGCAATCGCACTAACCCAATTCGCCTTACGGCGCTTTCGTCCCCGATGGCTACAAATGTGCATCCGCTCCGCGACTCGACCGCCATCTGGGGAACAATCGAGATGCCCATGCCGGCGGCCACCATGCCAAGAATGCTGGCAAGGTGGCCGCTTTCGAAGACGACGTTGGGCGTAAATTTCAATTGCCGGCAGGCTGCAACCGCGGTATCTCGAAAGCAATGGCCTTCCTTCAGCAAGAGGAAGGGCTCCCCCGCAAGGTCTTTTAGGTGCGCAGACCCATTGCGGCAAAGCGGATTCTTGGTTGATGCTACCAGGTACAGCCGTTCGCGAAGGATCTCTTCCGATATGAATTCTCCGCCTCGGACCGGTAGTGCAACAATAGCCATGTCGAGGGCGGTCTCACGCAACTTCTGAAGCAGAACAGAAGTGATGTCTTCTGTGATGTTAATGTTCACCTGCGGAAACTTACTGGAAAATGGCGGTAACACCCGGGGAAGAAGATATGGCGCAATGGTGGGAATAACTCCGATCTTCAAGGTCCCGCAGGCTGTGGCGGTCATCTCTTGTATCTCAGACTTCGCCGAAGCCACAGCGCGCAGAACCTGCTTTGCCCTCGGCAAGAAAATCTGCCCAGACTCTGTGAGGCCCACGCTACGACTGAACCGATAGAACAGTTTAGTCCCTAGCTCCTGCTCGAGTTTGATGATTTGCTGCGAAAGGGATGGCTGTGAGATGTGTTCGCGTGCCGCAGCCCGGGTGAAGCTGCCCGTCTCAGCAACCGCGCACATGTAACGGATCTGATGAATTTCCATAAGAGCAGTGCACGTGAGATTCCAGGCGCATGTGTCCGGCCTTGCGGTGGTGCCCTAAAAGTCTGCTCGAATCGTGTCTTAACGCCAAACCCGGTTTCTGCAAACCGCCGAAGCGCAACGTGACTTCCAACATCAAACCTCAGGGCAGACAAGCCAGCGTCGACTCTAAGTAAAACTTGAGCGCAACATAAAACAATGGGCGCACTGGGCTTTCCACATGCATATAACGTACCTATAGCAGATTTATTCCAGCCAAAATTTAAGCGCTCGATCCTGGAGGTACTCTATCGCGGGGGACTGCTGCTCGTGAGCGGTAAGGAGCCTGTTTTGAACGGAACCATCTGTCGTCTAGGGAAGAGTACCTAATTTGTGCCCGCAGGGGACTCCTCGGGAGAGTCTTCCTCGACATCCAGGCTGACTGAGCAGGCGAGCCGACACACCCGCTCGGTGATCAATTGTCCGCAAAAGTGCCATCATCACAACAACGTGTCGTGAAAATGCCTTAATTGCCAAGGATTGGGCATTTCGCCAGCAATAGGTGGCGCCTATGGGATTAAGACATTGTATATATTTGATCTCTCGCTCAATGAATCATAATGTGTCCGTGGAACAAAGGCGGGTCACGCTACCTGCGGGTCCTGAAGAATGATGCGGGTCAAGCATTGGAAGAACTCGCGACTGCAACCAGCTGTCCAGATGCTGGTGGCTGGACAGCGTTATCGTTTCAGGATCCGCACCGCAGGGCGAAATCGGCCGGTCTGCTTTAGGGCATTCTGGTGCGCAGCACAAAAGTGAGGAGCGCATTTCTTTGGATAATCGATCTCTCAACAATATGAAAGTGGGTGTTCCCGTCTACGTGTTGGAACAAAACCCTCTGGCTGCGGAATACCTGCAGCGGATCCTGTCAAAGGATAGGCAATTGGTCGCGAAGACCGTCAAGAGTATCTCTCCCCAATCGGGGACGAAGGAAAAAGGGTGCATTCTTGTCATAAATCAGGCAGGCATCTCAACTCGAATTTCCGAATTCGTCGAAGAGTTGGAACACCATTTTCAGAACGCAGGCCTTGTTTTCTTGGGCGAATTAGATTTCTGGAGGGAGTTGCAGGAACTGAGTTGCCATCAATCCATCGGATTTGTCACCTACCCCGATATCCCAAAGAAGCTGGTTGTGACTATCAAGAGGATCGCCAGCCGAGTACCCACAGGAGGTGCGGTCTCCTGCCAGACAAGCCTGGCTGCGAACCGGACAGAGCAAATACGTGTCAGGCAGGCAATGACGAAGCGGGAGACCGAAATCCTCGAGCTCATCCAACATCGGCTCTCCAACAAAGAGATCGCAAATATTTTGAATGTGGCAGAAGTGACTGTGAAGTTTCACGTATCAAATATTTTCTCCAAGGCAAGCGTCGATCGCAGGCGAGACCTGCTGGCACTGATTGATGCGGACGGGGAAGCCGCTGCTCTTGATATAGCTGAAATAACATCAGTCCTCTAGGCGCAATGGCTCAACCAGTCCGCTAAAAACGGCTTGAGCGGTGTCCCGCATGCTAGAAAGATGGTGGCTTTGCCGATATTGTGATGTCAACGTAGCCTATACCATTTTGATTAGAGTACCTATACCCCAGATCTCTTGTTTCTTTACCGACTCAAAGGTATTGTCATGCGGAAAGTGTTGTTGGGCCAAAGAAGTAAGGCAGAGTCGGGCCGGGATAGGCGTCTCACTTCACTGCGACTTGGAAAAAGCGTATATTCCATGATCAAAAATCTCTGCAAAGTCCGTGTTACGGACAAACAAGCAATACTCGATTTTCCTTCGTTCGCCTCAATCGAACGAGGGCTGACGCGAGCAATCTCTTTCTGTTTACCCGCTAAAAGCAGATTGCTCGCGGTTTTCTCAAAGCGATCCGAACGGTCAGCAAGACACACAAAGACACGACCCGAGCCGTATTCATGATGCGAATGGCCAGATTCACCGTCGCAGTTCTTGTAGCCACTTTCGTGTTGCTGATGCCTCGGCAGCTCGTTGCATCTAGAGTCCAAGGAAGGGTCGTTAACCGAACGTTCAATCAGCCTTCGCCGGGTGATGAGGTTCGTCTTTTCGAATATGGCACAACCCTCCGCGAGGAAGCTCGCACTGTCAGTGATTCGCAAGGCTCTTTCCAGTTTGAAAGATCTAAAGCCACTCCTTTTATGGTCAGTGTTGTTCATCAGAATGTCGTCTATCATTCCAGTCTGTTGGCTGGCAGCGAACCGGTCGACGTGGCGGTGTATGACTCGGTTCAATTGAGCAATAGCGCCCACGAAGATGGTGAGGCCTTGTTTGTAGAAGCGGATACGCAATCAGTCAAAGTGACGCAGTTCTTCGTTCTCTCCAACCTGTCTGAGCCGCCGCGCACCTTTCTTGGTGCCAGCACGTTTGACTTTGTTCTGCCTAACAACGCAGTCCTCGATTCAGTAGCTACCCAGCCCGGTGGAAGCCTCCCATCAGCTACGAGGCCACTACGCCTTACAGGTAACAATCATTTTGAAATCTCCGATCCGATCCGCCCAGGGATAACAAAGATCGTTGCGACTTATCATGTCCCCCGTTCCAACAAAACTGTCATCACCCCAAAACTTCTTCGCCCCGTGGGGTTCTTTAAAGTTATGCTGCCCGCGTCTATGCAATTTATCTCGGGCAGTGCATATCTTTTCGTCCGAGAAGGAGAAGAGAGTGGAATAGTGACGCAAATGGCGCGGAATGTGCGACCCGGCTCCGGCCTTTCATTCAGCATCAGCGGTGTTGGAGACATCCGTGCCCTTTCCGCGGCGGCAATGGAGCGTGCACGTCGTACTCTTCCAGTACCTCCTGCGCCGGCAATCGGATCGACGCTCGTTCAAGTCCAGAGTCCGGCTCAAGAACACAAGCTTGGGGCAAATGTCGCAAAGACGTTTACGCTCGCAATTGTGCTGTTGCTCATTCTAATGGTTGTGCTGCTCTGGCGCAGGCCTCCCCGTTTGAACAAAACATCCTGAATACGAGAGGAGTGCCTAGTAATGGGCCTTCGGCGCGGATACCTCGCCTCCATTTGATCTTGGCGTCAAGGCCCGCTCCTGGATTCCCGTGAAATCCAGCTTGGTCGAAAATTGTCCCTAGCTGCCGACAACATTGTGCGCAGGCAGGTACCGCCCTTGAAGGCCAGCCTGTTAAGGATGCCGCGCTTCGATAGAAAGCTGGAGCCTGCGGCTGAGGTGGCCTTGACGTGATTGACGAGCCAACCGAACCGCCAGACGAGAGCGCGGGAACGTTTCGAGATAATCGGCCGCTCCAGTCCAATCAAAGCGGCGGCTGGCGCCGGGGGCGTCCGGCCCCTTGCCCCGGCGGCACAAGCAGATATTCTCCTCTCCCCAGGTCGTCGCCCGTTCGAGCCAGCCTTTGTGGCGCACTTAGTCGATGACGTTGTCGGCAGCGTTGTAGCTGCCCCCGAGGAGATTGACGATCTCCGCCCGTGTCGCCTCCCGCCGCTCGTTCGGTGAGCCATAACACGACCTTGCTTTCCTGGGTGATAGGAAGCGGGTTGGTGGGTTTCATGTCGTTACAGAAGACATCCTTTATATAGTGGGCTAATTTCGCGAATTTTACGGAGTCAGAAGATACTTGCACAGGTTGGCTCCGTGGCCGGTTTGTTTTGACTGCGTTTTTGTGGTTAGCCTTAACCACCCTCATTCTTCCTGAACTGCAATAGACCTGTCGCCCATTTCATGTCTCCTGCCGCTGCACCGCGCGTTGCAGAGTCTTGTCCAGTGCTGCCTTTTGATCGTCATATTCGCGAGGTGAGATTTTCTGTTGCAGACGGTCGGATTCCAACTGGAATATTTCTTCTTTCATCGCCTCAAGCAATATGGAGTTGGAATTTGTACCACCACTTTGCGGCGATGCCTTCATCTTAAGCGGCCGCTTTGACGTATAAACAAAAACGCCGCCCGCGACGAGAAAGAGTGTCATTACGCACAAGAACATCCACTGGCTGTTGTGCAAGGGATCAGGCCGTTCGTTTGGAACGCCCAATCCACCGCCCGGAAGGCTGGTTTCAGATTGAGCCTGAGCTGTTGTGGCGCCGCCCGCCTGCTCTCGCGGCATCGCACCAGAACCTTCTATCTGGAATCCGAAATTCCGCTGTGGGCCCACCTTATTATTCGCCAGATATATGGAGACGCCGTTCATCTGCGGATTACCAGCAGGCGCGTAGGAGGAGGCATCTTCGGCAGAAAAGTGGATTGTGTTCGGCATTACGATCAACAACTGAGCGGCAGGCATGCTAACCTTTGGCATTATGGTCAGTGTCCCACCATAAGGAATGGTGTAGGTTAAGTGAAACTGCGTCTGCCCCGGGCGGACCGGGTAACTGAAATAGTACTTGTTCTTGTCCGCTTTGTCCGCCACAACAGGTACCTTCAGAGGTATGCTGCCGGCAGTCTGTGCTGATGCGTCTTGCAGACGCGCGTCGTCAGGAAGAACAATGTCAAAGGTTCGCTGCCCTTTCTTGGTAAGTGGCGGAGAAGATTGATTGTCGAGCGTGTAAAGGTCGTCAACTTTAAGCTGGTCTCCCGCGGACAACGTTTGGAGTACCATCACGTGTTCGGCTAGCCTGATATTGGCTACCGATGTAGAACCATCAAAAACCTGAACTTCTGCAGGCCTTTTGCCCGCGATGACCATTTGAGAATAAGTTATTTCCTGGTGCTTCACCCAAACCACGAAGGGAAATTGCTGCTGACCATCGGCCACGGTAAAGCTGAACCCACCCTTCAGATTGGTTTTCGTCTTGCCGGCGTCTTCCATGCCATTCCCAATGCGCTTGAGAATTACCTCATCGCCGGCGGAAGCCTTGCGGCTCGTACCATTGACGACAACTCCACGGATCGTGTCGGCCGAAACGGACAGAGAATATGCGCAAAGAAGAAGAGTGATAAATTGCTTCAATCGAGTGTACTCCTTCTGGATTGCCCTAGTTCCAGCATTTCAATTTCGTCCAGGATGTGGGCGGCTTCAGCCTCCATGGTTTCGTGCATGCTGTCATAATCTGCCTGGGTGAACTTTCCGGACTTGAATTCAAAGTTCATGTCGCGCAGGTTTTCGTACACCATATCTTTGCGCTCGTACAGGTAGGCCAAACGTGTCTTATCGCCTTGCGTGCCGGTTTTGCGATCGGGCGTAAAGGTATAAATCAACGCCATTGCGGCAAGAAAGCTGCAAAAGATCTGAACAAACACCTGGGTATTTTCAGGATTCAAAGCTCTGTGTCGCGGCGCGCGATTTCGCGCAGCGCCTCAAAGTGAGGATCCAGAGCCACATTTGTTGAGTTGATTTCAGACGACTGGAATCGCCATTTGCGGACAACCAGGACCATCAGACAGAGCCCGGTTCCTAAGCCGGCGAATGGTAAAATCCAGGCTAGCAACTCAAAACCGTGCTGCGATGGTTCCACTACAACGGTCATGCCCCACTCTCTGCGGAAAAAATTCAGGACGTCTTCGTCTCTGTCACCTGTGCCCCTATCGGCGGTTTCGTCCACCTGAGCTTTTAGCTGCTTGAGCATCTTTGCAGAATTGGGACAGCCCACGTGATTGCACTTCAGCAACATCTGCCCGCATCCGCAACTGCACATGATCTTGCTTCCCAAATTTTCATAGCGAGCGCTATGATTGTCCGCGCCCATCAATACGACAACCGTGGCGCATACGACGAGCAACTGAAATTTTCGCTTCACTTAGCAGCCTCCGCAGGCGTCATTGGTCTGTATTCGTTGCCCGGCACCGCCACCAAACGAGGATCGGGCGACCGAACCTGAGCAGCGTTTGGGACCAAAGCAAGTCCTGTGCCGAAAATTACTACGATTACACCGATCCATACCCAAGCCACTAGCGGATTAACAAACGCTTTGATGATGGGGTGACCGGTGTCCGGGTCGTTGCCTTCATAGATTAGATAAAGATCTTCCTGAAGGGTGGAATGATTGGCGACAATATGGTCAGGCTGGCCGCTTGCTTTAAAGACGCGGGTTTCGGGATTCAGGCGCGTGAGGAACTTGCCATCTTTATAGACATCAAGCAGGGCTGCCTGGGATGCATAATTGGGGTTGTCGTCCTGCGAGTACTCCTGGCCTACGAGGGTATAACGGCCCACTTGGAGTGTATCCCCCTTGCCCATCGTTTGTTCCTTGTCGAGGTTGAATGCCTGGCCGGCGATGCCAATCACGATGAGTACCACGCCAAAGTGCACGACATATCCGCCATAACGCCGCATGTTGCGCCGCATCAAGTGGCCCATGGCCACCAACAGGTTAGTTTGAAGCTTGGCGCGCAGCACGCGGCCGCCCCGGATGAATTCGGAGGAGATGGTCGCCAGAACAAGTGTGCTGACGACAAAGGCGAGCCACGAGTAAAAGTGGGCCATGTCGGCCCATGGCTTAATCCCCGCAAACAAAAGAATGGTGGCCGTTGCCATCGCGAGACCTGCGGGAACAGCGAAGTTTTTCCATAGACTGCCGACTGACGTCTTTCGCCACGCCAGCAAAGGGCCGATTCCAGTCAGGAAGATCAGAAACAGACCAATTGGGATCATTACCTTGTTAAAAAAGGGCGCGCCCACAGTAATTTTGTATCCGCGGACCCATTCGGAAAGGATCGGGAACAGCGTTCCGCAGAGTACAGCAAAACAAGCGGCCAGCAGCACCAGATTATTGAAGAGGAAGCTGGATTCGCGCGAGATCAGCGATTCCAGCTTGTTCTCTGGGGCAAGTTGCTTGCGATTCTTAAGGTAAAACCAGAGACATGCCGCGAAAGCTATCTCAAGAAAGCCCGGATATCCGTAAGGGAGAGGATGCGCCTTCGTGCCCCACCAGCCACAATCGCCAACAAACCAGGCACCAATGCTAGAGCGTGCAAATGAATGCACCGACTGCACTATGCCGCTTCGCGTCAGCAGCGTTCCAAAAATTGAAAGCATGAATGTGGTAAAGATCAGCCAAACATTCCACACCTTCATCATGCCGCGTTTCTCTTGCATCATCACGGAGTGCAGAAACGCGGTGCCGCTTAGCCATGGCAACAGAGAAGCATTCTCCACCGGGTCCCAACCCCAGTAGCCGCCCCACCCCAGCACGGCGTAGGCCCAGTGCGCTCCCAGGAAGATGCCGCAGGTGAGAAAAAGCCATGTCACCATGGTCCAGCGACGGGTGATACGCAGCCACTTTTCCCCCGGATAATGCGTGATCAAGGCTGCCAGCGCGAAGGCAAATGGCACCGAAAAGCCGACATAGCCTAGGTACAACATAGGTGGATGGATCACCATTTCAGGATATTGCAGCAAGGGGTTCAACCCGTTGCCATCGGTTACAAGGCGATCCATGATGCCAAAGGGATTGGCAACAAAGTTGACCAGGGCCAGAAAGAAAATCTGTATTCCCGCCAGTACCATTGACGCAATGGCTATCAATTCTTGGTCCGCCTTGCGGCGCACTCGCAGTACAAAGCCGTAGGCCGAAAGCAGCCACGACCAAAATAGCAACGATCCTTCCTGCCCTGACCAAAGAGCCGCCACTTTGTAGGGAGTGGGCAGAGCGCGATTGCTATGGTGCAGAATGTAAGCGACTGAAAAGTCATTCTGTAGCACCGCCCACACCAGAGCCACAGCCGCTCCGGTGACGGCCAGGAAACTAGCGATGCCAGCGCGGCGTGCAGTTTCCGCCAGGCTAAAACCAACATCGTCCTTGCGACGAGCTGCTACCACGCCCGCCACAAAGCAGTATGCGGTTAACGCCAAGGCGAGAAGAAGGCAAAAGCTTCCCAGTAAGGGCATTGATTA
>Ga0137403_10005966_pt1 | contig 14001 bp, 9 predicted proteins | sample CZOMad2_1_16fung_FD_122057 | JGI IMG/M metagenome (GOLD analysis project Ga0137403, IMG submission 122057) | Vadose zone soil fungal communities from Angelo Coast Range Reserve, California, USA - CZOMad2_1_16fungal (Hybrid Assembly) | ecosystem: Environmental > Terrestrial > Soil > Vadose zone... | reverse complement strand
CCGTTGAGCGGCGCGGTGAACGCCACGGCTCCCAACCCCCTCCGCAATAGCGATTTCACACGCGAACTCGGACACGCGTTGCACCGGCCGTCGATATTCCCGGTGCCGTCCTTGGCGCTCAGGATGCTGTTTGGCGAGATGTCTGAGGTGCTGCTGGCCAGCCAGAGAGTTCTGCCGAAAGCCGCCCAATCGGCCGGATACCATTTCGCATTTCCCGAGCTTGGGCCGGCGCTACGCGATTTGAGCGGCTGACTCAGCCTCTCAAAGCGAAAAACACAACCAGAAACAAAGCGATCAGAAAAAGACAGCCCAGAATGACGTAGAGCGCCACGTTCGAGGAAGCGCGCCGGGGGGCTGGGGCTGCAGTTGCTGGCATGTGCAGAGCCGGGGCGGTTGGCGCTGACACCACGGGCACGTAAGGCATCACCGGCGGAGCAGGTTGGGTTGGCATCTGATACATCGGGGGAGCCGTGGGTACGGCGGCCTGCCCGGGAATTCCGTAACTGGAAGGAGGCATGGGCACCGTGGGCTGAGCCGGCATTCCATATACCGCTGGAATCGTCGGTGTGGCGGGCGGAGCAGGCATGCCATACATTGGCGGCGGAGCCGCCGGGGGAGCGGGCTGCGCCGGCGGCTGCTGCGTGGGCGTGGAAAACACGCGCGTGTATTCGCTCGGACCCTGCTGAATGGGCGGCGGAGGAGGCGCTGCCGGAGGAGCCGGCGCTGACGCTGGCGGAGTACCCGGCGCCGTGAACAATCTTGTGTATTCTCCCGGCCCCTGGTTTGGAGAAGGCGCGGGAGGCGACCCCGGGATGGTGGGCGTAGCGAACACGTTGGATCCCATGCTCGCGGGCGGGGCTTGCGGCGCCGGCGGCGGCGACATTCTTGGCGCTTGCGGAGCGGCAGGTGTTCCGCCCGGCCTGCTGGGCGTGCCGAACAGGCGCGTGAAGGCTCCGGGATCGTCATGGGATGGAGGCGGAGGGGCCACTGGAGGCCGGTTTAGGAGTTCTCCACCGGGACGCGACTCCGGAAGGGGCGATTGGAAGAAGCGCGTGAACTCTCCGGAATCGGACGGACCGGCCACGGATGGCGAGGTAACTGGAGGAGTGGCCGGCGCAATGGGCCTCGCCGGCGGAGGCGCAGGGTACCCGGGCGGAGTGGCCCCGGGCTGAACAGGTGGCGACTGGAATATTTTCGTAAATGCGCCCGGCTCGGAAGGGGGTGCGGGGGGCGCCGCTGGCAGCGGTTGCTGCCTGACTGGCGCGGCAGGCGGATCGCTTCGCACGGGCGACTGAAACGTGCGCGTAAATTCACCCGGCGCCTGCTGCGGCGGAGGGCCTGGCGGCGGCGTGCGCGGCGGTGCGGCTGATCCAGGCGCGACAGGCGGCGAAAACATCTGCGTAAATGAGCCTGCCGGTGGCGGTGGAGGAGTAACCGGGTTTCTCGGTGGCGCCGCTGGCGATTGAACCGCCGACGTAAATGAACCCGCTGGTGGTGGCGTTGCGGGCGCAACCGGACTTTTTGTTGGCGTGCCGGGCGGAACCGGCGGCGCGTGGAACATGCGGGTAAATTCGCCCGGACTCTGCTGTGGTGTCGGAGCGGGAGGTTGCGATGCCGGAGGCGGCGCTGGCCGTGGGGGTTGCGCTTGCATCCTTGGAGGTGGCACCGGCTTTGGAGGCAGGACCGGAGGAGGCTGCGCGGGCGACTGGAACATGCGCGTGAACTCGCCGGGGCCTTGCTGAACGGACGGCGCTGCTGGAGGTTGTGGCGCTCCAGCAGGTGGCGCCGGCCGCTGGAAACTCTGTGTGAATCCATCTGGAGGCTCGGACTCCCCAGAGGGCGATGGAGTCACCGGTTTGGTCAACGGGGCCGTGGGTAGATCGGGCTGATCGGGATTCATGCCTGGAACTTTCCAGCGCCCCGCCCTGGTGAACTTTTCGCGTGCCTCGGGCTTCGGATGCTCGTCTTCAGGGTTCATAAGCCGCGCCCTCATCCCATGATGTCATCCCGGCGAGCGCCTTGTCCAACGAGTCTCCGGCCCGATTCCAGCAGATATATTACCCAATTAATAACTAAAGTAACCGCAATAACACAGTAGGCGTGTCTATGCTACATTAGCGACTTGTGAAATATCTCTCTCGCGTCGTGTGGTCGGAGGGCATGCATCTGGGGCCGCACCACTTCCAGGCGCAGAGCCGCTATTTCGAAGATTCCATTCATTTTGCCACCTCCTCGCTGTGGTTTGCGCCATTCGGCCTGGTGGGCCTCGAGCTGGACGCCGACGCGCTAAAAAACGGCACGGTTTCCATCGTTAACGCGCGCGGGATTTTTCCGGACGGCCTGCCTTTCCAAATGCCGGAATCCGACCCTTTGCCCGCGCCCCGGCACATCACGGAAGTGTTTCCTCCTACACGGGATACGCTCACTATCCTGATGGCCATCGCGCCCCGGCAGCCCGATGGCCTCAACTGCGCGCTGTCGGAAACCGAGGCCAATGGCGCTAGCGGCGCGCGTTTTATCGCGGAAATGCGCGTATTCCACGATGAGAATACAGGCCGCGACGAGAAGCCCGTCCGCCTGGGGCGCAAGAACGTCAGGCTGCTGCTCGATACCGAGCCTGCCGAAGATCTGCTGACCATGCCGGTGGCGCGCATCATGCGCGATGGCAGCGGTCATTTCATCGTCGATCCCCGCTTCATTCCGCCCGTGATCCAGATCAGCGCCAGCGAGCGGGTGATGACCATGCTGCGGCGCCTGATCGAGATTCTGGAGGACAAGAGCGCCTCCATTACCGGCTCGCGCAAGACCGAGGGGAAGTCGCTAGCTGAATTCTCGACGCGCGAAATCGCGAATTTCTGGCTGCTGCACGCGGTGAACTCGAGCCTGGCACCGCTGCGGCACCTTTGTTTTTCGAAGCGCGGCCATCCCGAAGAGCTCTATGTGGAGCTGGCCCGCCTGGGCGGCGCGCTGTGCACGTTTGCGCTCGATTCACATCCGCGCGCTTTGCCGCTTTACGATCACGACCACCTGGACGAGTGTTTCGAGGGACTCGATCTGCACATTCGCACGCACCTCGAGACCATCGTCCCTACCAACTGCCTGTCGATTCCGCTGACGCGCGCCCGCGATTATTTTTGGGAGGGCGATGTCACCGACCAGCGCGTGCTGGGGCGCTCGCGATGGGTGTTCGCGCTGCACTCGCGCGCAGGCGAAGCAGCGGTGATCGCGCGCACGCCCCAACTGGTGAAGGTCTGCTCCTCGCAGTTCGTGGCCGAGCTGGTGAAGCGCGCGCTGCCGGGTTGCGCGCTCACGCATTTGCCCGTGCCCCCGCCGGCCATTTCGGCGCGCGTGGACACGCAGTATTTCGGCGTCAGCAAATCCGGGCCGTGCTGGGACCACATCCTGCAAACGCGCCGCGTGGGGATTTACGTTCCAGGCGAGCTGCCCGAGCCGGAGCTGGAGCTGCTGGTCGTGCTTGAATCGTAAGCCGGGGTCCTAAAATATGACGCCATCCGCAGTCGCCCGCCGCACCGAGAATTTAGCGTTGATGCTGCAGGAGGTGCTCACCGCTATCGTCCGGCTGCGGTCTAACCGCCAGGCCGTCTCGGACGCCAATTCATTTCGCATTCACATGCGCGAAGCGCTGAAGCTGGCCGATCAGGAAGCCCGCAAGCGCGGGTACAACGGCGACGCCATCCAGCTGGCCGTTTTTGCGGTGGTGGCGTTCCTGGATGAATCCATTCTGAACTCGCGCAACCCGCTGTTTGCCGATTGGCCGCGCAAGCCGTTGCAGGAAGAATTGTTCGGCACCCACATGGCGGGCGAGGTTTTTTTCCAGAACCTGCAAAAGCTGCTGGGCCAGACCGATTCGCAGGAACTGGCCGATCTGCTCGAGGTCTACTACCTGTGCGTGCTGCTCGGGTTCGGCGGCCGTTACAGCATGGGCAACAAAGGGGACCTGCGCTCCATCATGGACGCGGTGGGCGAAAAAATCCGCCGTGTTCGTGGTTACTCGCCTGACCTTTCGCCGGCGTGGATGCTGCCCAAGGAAGCGGCACGCCTGACGAGCGGCGATCCATGGGTCCGCCGCCTCGGCATTGCGGCCATCAGTTGCGTGGCGCTGGCGCTGCTGCTGTTCGTTATTTTCAAGTTCTCGCTGGGTTCGGGCATTTCGGATCTGCGCGCGCTGGCGGTTCCGGGGCATTAGGGGGAAGGATGAACATCTACCTGGCGACGGGCGCGGCGCTTCTGGTTTACCTCATCTTCGTGTGGTTTCTGGGAAATCTCCTGCACCTGCACGGACGCGATCTCTGGGTACTGCGCATTGGTCTGGCGGTGATTGGCATTATCGGCGCCGGCGTCTTTTTGTGGTTCAAACGCCGGGAGCGGAAGCTGGCGGCAGGCGAAGGTTCGCAGGACACCGGCGGTCCGGCGCACGAGGAAATCGACGGGCTCATCCGCGATGCCGAGGCAAGGTTGGCCGCCGCGCGCATCGAGGGCGTCGCTAAACTCGGCAATCTTCCCGCGATTTTTCTGATTGGCGAAGCCGGGACTACTAAGACCAGCACCATGATGCATTCGGGCCTCGAGCCTGAACTGATTGCCGGACAGGTGTTTCAGGACACCAATGTTGTGCCCACGCGATTGGCTAACGTCTGGTTCGCGCGGCGGTCGATCTTCGTGGAAGCCGGCGGTAAACTACTGGGCGACGCCGCCGCATGGCAGCGCCTGGTGCGCCGGCTGCGGCCTGGAAAGCTCGGCGCGGTTGTCGGAAAGAATCAGCAGGCCCCGCGCGCGGCGCTGGTATGTTTCGATTGCGAGACCTTCGTGCGCACCGGGTCAACCGATGCCGTGGCGGCGGGAGCGCGCGGCCTTCATGCGCGTCTCTCTGAAATCTCACAAGCGCTGGGCATCAATCTTCCGGTGTACGTGCTGTTTACGCGCACCGACCGCCTGCCGTTCTTCAACGAGTACGTGCGCAACTTGAGCAACGAAGAGGCTACGCAGGTGCTCGGTGCGACGCTGCCCATGGCCGAGCGCAGTTCAGGCGTCTACGCGGAACAGCAAGGGCAGCGGCTCTCGGCGGCGTTCAACGACCTTTATTATTCGCTCTGCGACAAGCGGCCGGAATTTCTGGCGCGGGAGCATGACGGTGAAAAGCTGCCGGGAATCTACGAGTTCCCGCGCGAATTTCGCAAGCTGCGTGGATCCATGGTGCAGTTCCTGGTGGACCTGGCGCGGCCCAGCCAGCTCACGACGGGGCCGTTTCTGCGCGGCTTCTATTTTTCGGGAGTGCGGCCGGTCTTCGTGAACGAGGTCGCGCCCGCCGTGGTGGCGCCGCGCTCGCAGGAGGGGCAAGGATTTGGCGCCTCCCGCGAGGCTACCGGCTTTTTTCGCATGGGCCAGCAGCAGCAACCGCTGCAGGCGCCGGTGGTCGCGCAGGCGCAGGGAGCAAAAAAGGTTCCACAGTGGTGCTTCATCGGCCACATGTTCAGCGACATTCTGCTCGAAGATAAAGTCGCCATGGGCGCGAGCGGCGCCAGCACGCAGGCCAACACGTTGCGCCGCGTCCTGTTATCCGTGGCGGCGGGGCTCTTTCTGGTGCTGGCCATCGCCTGGACGGTTTCGTGGGCCAACAACCGCGAGCTGGAATCGCGCTCGCTCGACGCCGCGCGCGGCATCTCGTCGGCGGAATCGAGCGGACTCGCTCTGGCTTCGTTGGACGCGCTGCGGAGGCTCGAAACGCTGCGCCAGTCGCTCGCAACATTGACTACGTACGAGCGCGAAGGCGCGCCTTGGAGCCTGCGCTGGGGCTTGTACACGGGAACCTCGCTCTACCCCGAAGTGCGCCGTATCTATTTCAACCGCTTCCACCAGTTGTTGTTCGGGCAGGCGCAAAGCACGCTGCTAGGCACGCTACAGCGAATGCCCGCGGTTCCCGCGCCTTCCGATGATTACGGCCCCGCCTACGAAACACTCAAGGCGTACCTGATCACGACTTCCAATCACGACCGCAGCACCAAGCTGTTTCTCGCGCCGGTACTGCTGAACCGCTGGTCGGCCGGCCGCGGCGTGGATGCGGAGCGCATGCAGCTCGCGCAGAAACAGTTTGAGTTTTATGCCGAGGAGCTGAAGGTGGCGAATCCGTTTTCTTCGGAAAATGACACGCTCGCCGTAGAGCGGGCTCGCCGCTACTTGAGGCAGTTCGGTGGCATCGACCGCGTTTATCAATTCATGCTCTCCGAGGCGGGGAAGAGTAACCCGGCGGTGGATTATCACCAGACGTTTCCCACGGCCGCGCAGGCCGTCGTGGACCGCACCATCGTACCGGGTGCGTTCACCAAGGGTGGCTGGGCCTTCATGCAAAACGCGTTCAAAGACCCCAGCCGGTACTTCAGCGGCGAGCTATGGGTGCTGGGCGAGCAGGGCGCAGCCGGCGTCGATCCGGCGGCTATCGAACAGCTCAAAAAGCGGTACCAGGCCGATTACATCGCCCGCTGGCGTGCGTTCATCAAGAGCGGCGCGGTACTGCGCTACGGCAATCTGAGGGACGCATCCAATAAACTCAGGACGCTGGCGGCGTCGCAATCCCCACTGCTGGAATTGTTGTTCCTGGTTTCACAAAACACATCCGTGGCGGATCCCATCATTGCCAATGCGTTCAAGGCGTCGCAATCGGTTGTGCAGCCGGGCAGTCCGGATCAGTTGATCGGCGGCGGCAATACGGCTTATATGCAGGCGCTGGTAAGCCTGCAGGGATCGATCGACCAGCTTGCCGGACAGCCCGGTGTTCCAAATGACGCGGCGGCGCAGCAGAGCCTGGACCAGGCGCGCGCCGCCAAGAACAATGTGGGCCAGATGGCGCTGGCCTTCGGCACCGATCCCGAAGCCGGCACCGTGCGGCAGCTTCTCGAAGCGCCCATCACTTATATCGAGCCGCTGTTGCGCAGTGTGGGGCCGGCGGAGCTGAACGCAAAGGGCAGAGGCCTGTGCACGCAATTCCGCATGGTGATGGCGAAGTATCCGTTCAATCCCGCGGCCACCGCGCAGGCTACGCTGGCCGATCTCAACGGCCTGTTCAAGCCCCGCGAGGGCGCGCTCTGGACGTTCTATGATTCGAGCTTGCAGAAGTTAATGCAGAAACAAGGCGCGCAGTACGTGGCGGTCGCGTCGGGCAGCATGTCGCTGACGCCCGCGTTCGTCAGCTTTTTCAACCGCACGGCGGCGTTCGCGGACGCGCTCTATGCCGGGGGCACGGCCGATCCGCATCTGAACTACACACTCAAACCGCTACCCAGCGAGGGTCTTCACAATCTGAATATCGCGCTGCGCATCGACGGCCAGACGCTCGCGTATAGCGGCGGTGTGGCCTTGGCGAAACAGTTTGTCTGGCCGGGCGCCGCGCACGAGGCAGTGGCCACGGTGAAACTCGGCGGCCAGGACGTGACCTGGTCCAACAACGACGGGCTGTGGGCGCTGTTTCAGTTCTTCGGGAAAGCCGAGCGGCAGCAGGGCAATACGCTCGAATGGGTGGCACGCCTGGGACGCGATCCGATGCTGGTCAGCGGCAAGCCGCTCACCGTGCGGGTGGAAGTGGAGATGAATCCGCCGCTCTACCAGCGCGGTTACCTGTCATCGCTTTCCTGCGTCGCCGAAGTGGCGCGCTGAGGCGTCATGCAGCTCCCCGCGCGCATCGGCAAGTACGAGCTTCAGGAATTCCTGGGCGGCGGGATGGCCCGCGTCTATAAAGCGCTCGACACCGTCATCGGCCGCACCGTGGCGGTGAAAATCCTCACCGAAGAAGGCTGCGCCGACGAGGAAACCAAATCGCGTTTCCTGCAGGAAGCGCGCATGGCCGGCAACATCACGCACGACAACATCATCAGCATTTACGATTTTGGCGAAGATGCGGACGGCCGCCCGTTCATGGTGATGGAGTTTCTGAAGGGCCAGGACCTGAAGCACGCGATCAAGGACGGCTCGACGGGAGATGTCCGCAACAAGCTGCGCATCGCGCTCGATATCGCGCGCTCGCTCGAGCACATTCACACGCAGAACATCATTCACCGCGACATCAAGCCGGATAACGTGCATATCACGACCGCCGGCGCCGTCAAGCTGATGGATTTCGGCATCTCCAAGATGCAGAATTCGACGCGCACCACGACCGGCGTGGTGATGGGGACCCCGTACTACATGGCGCCCGAGCAGGTGCTGGGAAAGAACATCACGCCGCTGGTGGACGTGTATGCGTTTGGAGTGCTGATGTTCGAGCTGATGACCGGCTCGAAACCCATCGTGGGCGATACGGTGGAGCGCATCTTCTACCAGATTCTGCAGGAGCCGCTCAGCATCGAACCGATGCAGCAGGCCGGTATCCCGGAGCCGGTCATCAACCTGGTGCGCCGCTGCACGGAGAAAGATCCGGCGCAACGTCCGCAAGGTTTCGGCGCGGTGTGCGCGGAGATTCAGCGCATTATTCACGATTGGGACGCGCCGACGAAACCCAACCGGTCGCCGCAAGGTCTGGCGGCCGCCGCCCCACCCGCAGTTCGCAAGCCGTGGCTTGTGGCGGCGCTCGTGGCGGCCATGGTGTTGGTGCTGGCCGGTGTATATTTCGGCGTGCGCGCGATGCGGGCGCCGGCTGCGGCTGTCGTGATGCCCCAAAGCAAGACCGAGCCGCCTGCCAAAGCCGAGTTGAAGCCAACAATTCCCACAACAACTGGTGACATGGTGCTGGTGGCGGGGGGACCGTTCCTGTTCGGCAAAGACAAGCAGAGCGCGGAGCTCCCAGCGTTCTACGTCGATAAGACTGAAGTGCCTTTCGCAGAATATGCGCGGTTCTCGAAGGAGACGGGATTGCCCATGCCGGCGGGAGCCGCTGGCGAGCGGCCTGAGGACCCGATTGTCGACGTGAGCTTCCTCGATGCCCAGGAATTCGCCAAGTGGGCGGGCAAGCGCCTGCCGACTTCGCAGGAGTGGGAGAAGGCCGCGCGCGGAAGCGACGGCCGCGTGTATCCATGGGGCGATACTCCACTCACGCCGGCGCCTGTCAATATTGCCAATCCAAAAGGTGTCATGCAGGTGAACAGCAATCCCGCGGGCGCCAGCCCGTATGGCGCGGTCAACATGCTCGGCAATGTCTGGGAGTGGGTGGATGACCGGAAGACGCCGAGCCCGGAAGCGGTGAAGCGTTTCGCGCGGCTCTTGCCGACTTCGCCCACCGCGGCTGAGCCCTGGTACGCAATGCGCGGCGCGTCGTTTGGGGACCCGCTAAGAGACGTCTATCTGTGGGAATACGCTCCCGCGCCGGCGCGCTATCACGCTAAGAACATCGGCTTCCGCTGCGTGAAGAATCCGTAGCGATTTAACAGTTTGTTTTTGGAGACCCTTTGCCGCCGTGCCCGGCAAGTTTCCGAGCGACGACCTGTAGGAGTCGGCTCAAGCGTTTTTCAACTGGTTCTTAGAGCGGTTTCACTGGTGGACCTGCCAGGCCCGGTATGCCACCCAGCGTCGGAGCGTTCTTGACTGCTTGCAGGACGGCGCCCGCTACCGCCTCAGCCGCGGCGACCCCGAGGGCATTCAAATCAGCCGTCTCATTGCCGAGCGAAAGTGCAAAGCAGAGGTCGCCGTCGAATGCCGTATGCACCGGAAAAATCGTCCGCTCCATGCCCAGATTGGCCATTTCGGCGAGACGGCTGGCGCCCACTTTCGAGAGCCGGGCATTAGTCGCGACGACGGCGAGCGTAGTGTTTTGCCGGCCGAATCCGCCGCTCGCGCCGCGTTTCATGGCGTCCTCGGTGCCGGCCAGTTCCATGCTGGTGGGCGCGCGGCGGGCCCCCGCAATGAGCTTGCCGGTTTCCGGATCGCGCACGTCGCCCAGAGCATTCACGGCCACCAGCGCACCCACGCGCACGGTTTCCGACAGGCTCACGGTGAAAGATCCGATGCCGGACTTCATGGCCTGCGGCATGCCAAAGATTTTGCCGACGGTCGCGCCTGTTCCCACGCCTACGGCCCCCTGTTTTACGGCATCGGTGGTTGCGGCGGCGGCGGCGGCCTCGCCCATCTCGCTCGTGGGCCGTACATTTGGCTTGCCGATCGCCAGGTCGAACAGGATAGCGCAGGGCACAATCGGCACGACGGCCGGACCGGTTGGAAAACCCACGCCGCGGTGCTCCAGATAGCGGCGAACTCCCGAAGCCGCTTCCAGGCCGAACGCGCTGCCGCCTGCCAGGACGATGGCGTGCACGCGGTCGGCAATATGCGCGGGGCGAAGGACGTCGATCTCCGCAGTGCCGGTGGCCGCGCCGCGGATATCCACGCCGCCCACCGCGCCCGATTCGCACAGAATCACGGTGCATCCGGTGAGCGCGTCGAAATCGGACGCGTGTCCCACGCGAACACCAAAAATGTCCGTAAGTCCTTTCGTAGTTGTATGGTAGCATCGAAAACGAGGTGGCCACGGTTTGCCCGGTTTTCTAATCCGAATGCTTCAGACCATCCAGGATTTCTACCTGCTGACGGGTAGAGCGATCCGCAATATATTCCGCAAACCGCATTACACCGACGACATCATTTTGCAGATGGACAGCATTGGCGTCGGCAGCCTGCTCATCGTCGTGCTCACGGGATTCTTCAGCGGCGCGGTGATGACGCTGCAGCTTGCGCGCGCGCTGTCGAGGTGGGGACAGAAAGGCCAGGTCGGCACGGCGGTTTCCATCACCCTGGTGCGCGAGTTGGGTCCCGCGCTGACCGCCCTCATGGTCGCGGGGCGCAACTCGTCGGGCATGGCCAGCGAGCTTGGTTCCATGAAAGTGACCGAACAGATTGATGCCATGCGCGCGCTGGGCACCGATCCGATTCAAAAACTGGTCACGCCGCGTCTGATTGCCACCTGCGTGGTGCTCCCGCTGCTCACGATCATCGCGGATTTTGTCGGCATATTCGGAGGATACGTAGTCGCCGTGCTTCTGGTGGACGTCCAGGGGCGGCTATATTGGAGCACGGCTTGGCAAGCGCTCGAGTGGAACGATCTGACGCAGGGACTGCTCAAGCCATTCGTGTTCGCTTTTGTGATCGCTCTGGTCGGTTGCTATTACGGACTGCGCGCCACGGGAGGCACGCAAGGGGTCGGCAAAGCTACGACGCAGGCGGTTGTTATGGCGTCGGTGCTGATCTTTGTGCTGACGTTCTTTCTCACCCGCATCTTCACCAGCGGGCTGCTTGCGACTCCATCCTGATGCCCGCGGACGGCGCGAAGTCCATTCTGAAGTTCGAGCATGTGAGCGTGTCCTTTGACGGCGTTCCGGCGCTAGAGGACCTGTCGTTTGAAGTTTGTGAAGGCCAAGCGCGCATTGTCCTGGGCGCCGCCGGCAGTGGGAAGACCGTGCTGCTCAAAACGGCTCTTGGACTCCAGCGACCAGACTCCGGTTCCGTTTATCTATTCGGACAGAACATTACAAGCATGACGGAACATCAGCTGTTTGAGATTCGAAGCAAGATCGGCATGCTGTTCCAGGAGGGCGCACTGTTCGATTCGCTGACCATAGCGGAAAACGTAGCCTATCCTTTGCTTAACCAGAAAGCTATCCAATGCCCTCTGAACGAGGTCCAGCATCGCGTAACCGAAGCTCTGCACTTCGTGGAACTGGATCAGACGCTGGCGCGATTTCCGAGCGAGCTCTCGGGCGGCATGCGGCGGCGTGCGGCGATTGCGCGCGCGGTGGTCACCAGCCCGCCCCTTTTGCTCTACGATTCGCCGACCGCCGGCCTCGACCCGATCACGGCCCACACCATCATGGCGCTCATTGTGAAGGAGCGCGATGTGGCCAATACCACGACCCTGATTGTCACGCACCGCTACCAGGATGGGAACCTGATAGCCAATTTCCGATACAATCCTGACAATGCGCAGCTGGTGCCCGTCCACGATAACGGCCATGGGCCCCAGTCATGGACCAAGTTCATGGTGCTGCGCGACGGCAAGCTGGTGTTCGAGGGCACCCAGGCGGATCTCGAAACGTCGCGTGATCCCTACATCTCCAAATTCCGAAAGCAGGGCGGTGGATAGCTGATGGCGAATCCGCAGAAGGTGAGCTTTGCGCAACTTCGCGTCGGGATCATGGCTCTCGCGGCGATGATCATCGTGGGCGTTTTGATTTTTCTACTCACGAGCCGGCAGAACTTTTTCACCCCCACTTTCGTGCTGCGCACGTACATGGACGATTCTTCCGGCATGACTGAGGGCGCGCCGGTACGGCTCAATGGAATTCTGGTCGGTGAACTGGACAAGTTGAGACTGACCGATTCAAAGGATCCGCGACGCACAGTCGAGATCATCATGAACATCAGGTACAAGTATCTGAATGAGATCCCGAAGGATTCGCGAGCCGGGATCTCGGCGTCCAACCTGCTCGGTGACAAGTTCATCAACATCACCAGGGGAACGGCGCCGCAACACGTGCAACCGGGCGACGAAATCGCCAGCGTGCCCAATCAGGACATCCCGGAGCTCATGGCCCAAAGCGCCAATCTGTTGGCGCAATTTCAGGACCTGCTGGGGCGAGTGAACTCGATCCTGAGTGACGTGGAAGCCGGAAAGGGCAATATCGGCAAGATCCTGAAGGACGAAGAGCTGTACACGCGATTGAACGCCGCCATCGCCGATGCACAGCAGCTTCTCAGCGCGGTACGGACCGGGAAGGGGACTATCAGCCACCTGCTCAATGACGACGAACTGTACCAGGATGTGCGCGCGTCGATCGGCAAGCTCAACAGCCTCGTGGACGAGCTCCAGCAGGGTCACGGAACAGCGGGCAAGTTACTTAAGGATGACGCGCTGTACAACGATCTGCGCAAGACCACCACGCAGTTCAACGAGTTGTTGGGCGATCTGCAAGCGGGCCGCGGCACCGCCGGCAAGCTCCTCAAAGACGAGGCCATGTACAGCAAGATCAACCAGCTGCTGGGCAAAGTGGATTCAACGATCGACAAGCTGAACGCCGGCCAGGGCACGCTGGGACAGTTGATGGTGAACCCGCAGTTGTATGACAGCCTGAACGGCGCCACCGGCGAGCTGCACCAGTTCGTGAAAGACCTCCGCGCGAACCCGAAGAAATTCCTGCGCATCAAGCTCGCAATCTTTTGAGCGGCAACAAACAACTGGTGGTGAACGCCGACGATTTCGGCTTCACCCGCGACGTGAACCAGGGAATCATCGAAGCGCATCAGCAGGGTATCCTGATGGCCACCACGTTGATGGCTAATGGCGATGCGTTCGACGACGCGGTGCGGCTGGCGCGTGAAAATCCAGATCTCGACGTGGGCGCTCATCTGGTTCTGATCGGCGGCGGCGCACTGGCGGCGCCGGGGAGCGAACTGCCGCGAACGGTTCCACGCCTCCTGGCGGCAATCGCGGCGCGACGAATTCATATTTATGACGAGCTGGCGGCGCAGGTGAGGCGCATCCTCGACGCGGGTCTGCCCCTGACCCACCTGGATACCCACAAGCACACGCACCTGGCGCCCCCTGTGCTCGACGCCGTGGCGCGCGTGGCCGAGGAGTTCGGCATCGGCTGGGTACGGCGGCCCTTTGATTTGCCGTTGACGGCGGCGCGCGGCGGGGCGCCGTGGTTGAAGCGCGCCATCAGCCGCTCGCTCGGACTCCAGCGCGCCCGCTTTCACCGCGTGCTGGCCCGGCATCATTGCCGCACCACCGACAATTTCGCCGGATTCCAGATGACCGGCCGGTTTCGTACTGTTGAACTGGAAGCGCTGATCCGCGCAAAACGTCCTCCGCGCGCGCTCCCTGCCAGGTGCCCCGTCGGTCTTCGCGCTGTCGTCTCGAAAGCGCTCGCCCCTGAACCGGAGAAGCGCTACCGCTCCGCGCTCGAATTCCAGGCGGACCTGCAATCGTTTCTGGAGCGAAGGCCCACGATCGCGGAGATCGAGCGGCGGCCCAGGTGGAATCCCACCGCGACTCTGGAAGCGGCACGCCAG
>Ga0137403_10005965_pt1 | contig 14001 bp, 13 predicted proteins | sample CZOMad2_1_16fung_FD_122057 | JGI IMG/M metagenome (GOLD analysis project Ga0137403, IMG submission 122057) | Vadose zone soil fungal communities from Angelo Coast Range Reserve, California, USA - CZOMad2_1_16fungal (Hybrid Assembly) | ecosystem: Environmental > Terrestrial > Soil > Vadose zone... | reverse complement strand
TCGACGCGCTCGGCGAACTCAACGCTGCCGTCCGCGCGGCCTTTGGGTCGCTCATCCGCGTCCGCGCGGTGCTCGACACGAATCTCGTCCTGGGAGATCTCAAATGGCTCGTTGTCGAGCGCCAGAACCCGGCTGCTCGGACCGCAGCGCAGGAGGCGATCGCGTCTGGGACCGTGATCGCGTATGCACCCGAGTTCCTTCGCCATGAGGTCGAGAAGCACCTCCCTGCGCTCGCGGAGCAAACAGACAGACCCTTGGAGGAGTTCGAACGGGAGTGGTCGTCGTACCAGAAGCCGATCCGATTCGTCCCGGTCTCCGTCACCGACGCGGTCGCAGAGAGCGCGCACCGGAACCTCCGTGACCCGAACGATCTTCCCTTTCTCCTCGCCCGCGAAGCTGTGGCGGCCGAACTAATCATCAGCCGGGACGAGGACATCAAGGCTGCTGGAATTACAGTCTTCGACACTCTGGACATCCTCATCGATCTGCGGAGCTACTCCAGATCGCGGTCAGTCGAGCTGCAGATTCGGTTCGCAGGTGTTGCCGTTGCAGGGGTTGGGGTTGGCGTGGTCGTCGGGCTTATCGCGGCGGTCCGTGGCCTCGGCAAGTTGTTCATGCGTGCGCCGACCTTCGTGAAGGTAATGGTGATCGGCCTTGCAGTTCTGCCGCTCCTGCACGGCCCCACGCGTGCCAAGATCAAAGAGCTGCTGGTGAAGGGCTATGAAGCCATGAAAGCGTGGGCTCTACAGATGGGGCCAGTCGTTCAAGAAGCGCTCGAGAAGCACGAGCGGAGTGCCGCCGCGGCCGAGAATGCGGAAAAAAAGATCGTCTCGCGGCTGGGACAGCGCAAGCCCAAGCTCACGCTTCGCGCCGCGGCATTTACTGCATGCGTCGAGGCTGGCAAGGCGCTCACTATCCCGGAGTTGGCATCCGCTGTGAAGGAAATCGGCTACAAGTCCCGCAGTAGCCGCTTCCAGAGCTATCTCCGCCGCGTGGTGCGTAGCGACCGCCGCCTGGTCTCCAACGGACCCGACTCATGGACGCTGCGGCGAGAGCCTGGGGGCGGGCCTGACGCTGAACGCGCGAGCCACGCGGGGTAGCGCACCATCGCTTCGGCGCACGTGTGGGGCGTAACCGTCCGCGGGCGATGCGCGCCACTAGCCAATCCAATCCGACGATGCTGACGCGAGTCGGCCTTGTTTCTGCATGCGCGCGCTCTCAGCGTCAGGCGGCGACGCGCGCAGCCCAGAACTGGGCGACGTCCCGGTCATGGTACTGCGCGAGACAGCGGAGCACGTCGCGCATCAGGCAGTTCCTTGCCATGAGTTGCCCGAGGACGCTGCGTACCGGTCGCGGATCATCTGCCAGGCGCTGCGGCAGGTCGGCGACGTCGGCGATGGAGAGTGTCCCAACCGACGATGAAAGCGTCGGAACCATGAAAGCGAGAAGGGGGCTCTGCACGTAACGAGCGCCCTCGCATACCGCCGTGAGATCGCCACCGCGACTGACCATCTCTGCGTAGTCCGCGACGGCGCGGAAGTACTCGATCCTGTGGAGGTCGACCTCGATGTTGGTCTGTGACTCAGGCGCGTGCTGCATCGTGCGAACTCCTCGGCCTGCGATGGCACCCGGACCCGCCCTGAGGACCGCCGGGCTTCACGTCGTCAGCCAGAGGAGCCGCGCGGCAGTTGTGCGCGGACGCGGAGGCCGTGACAGGCCGCGGCAGTTGGCGGCCTGGCGCGGGCGACGCTGGTCAGATCGAATCGCGCTCGGAGGGCCCGAGCGCTCCTTGCGCAGTCGCGCGGCTTTTGCGCGCCGGAGGCGGCGGCGTTAGCCGCCGCGCCCACCGCCAAGGCCGAAGGCCGCCGCTGCCGCCGGGAACTCTGTCGCGAGCGAGCACGAGCAGCCCGGCCGCGCGAAGGAAGGGTGGCCCGGCTGCTCAGCCTGTCAGGCTGCTTGTTCGACGGCAGGAACCTCGACGTGGCCCAGGATGAGATCCGCTGCCTTCTGGGCCTGCGCGGCCGCGAGGACGACCAGGCGCGTATCGTTCTGGAGTGCCTGGAGCCAACCCGCGATGTACGAGCTCGACTCGCTGAGCGTCGCTGCGTCGATTCCGCAGTGCCCGCAGAGAAACGCCGCGCCCATCTCGGCGACGAGCTCCTCGCGGCTGTACTCGTGGGCCCCGAACAGGACCGCGTCGGTGATCCCCTTGCGGGCCAAGCGGGAGTCGTGCCCCGTGCTGTGCGTCAGCTCGTGAAAGAGGGTCGAGTAGTAGAGCTCGCGCGAGTTGAACCGCTCCGGCGGCGGCAACACCACCGTATCCGTGCTGGGACGATAGAAGGCTTGCGTGCCTTGGTGCTCCAGGCGGGGCGGAGTGGGCATCCCGCGCACCGTCCGCTCGCACTCGGGCAACGGCTCGAAGCGCCGGCGAGTCTCAGGAGCGGGGCTGGGCACACCCTCACACTGTTCCACATTGAAGACCGTGTAGTAGCGCAGGAGAGGCGCCGCGGACTTCTTCTCTTGCTCGTCGTCTTCCACGCTCTCCTTCTTGTCGTGCCACTTCCAGAACACGATCGGGCAGCCGCGTTCGCCCTTCTTGATCGCGCCTGCCCGCTGCAGCGCCTGCTTGAAGGTGAGGAAGTACGGCGACGCAAAGCGATGACCGCCGAGCAGGAAGACGTTGATGCCTCGGTATGGCTTGTTCGTGATGAGATTGCGCGGCGCTGCGCTGATGGTGCTCCACGGCTTGCGCCAGGGCACGGTGCCCTTCTGTAGTTGGTCGAGAATTCGGGTGGTGACGATCTCGTATATGTTCACGCGCTGCCTCCGGGTTGCGTCCCGAGCGGGACTTCGCCCCGAAAGCACATGGCCGCCGGAGGCGGCCCGCGACGGGCGTGACAGGCGGCAGTTGGGCCTGGCGCGACCGACGCTTCAAAATCGATCAGCGCCCGGAAGGCCCGGGCGCACCTTCGGAGGCGGGCGCTCTTGGCCCGCCGGAGGTGGCGGCGGAGCCGACACGGCTACCATCCGAGCCGAACAGGCTCGATTGCGCAGCGGCGCATTTGGGCGCGAACGCGCCCGCCGCCGCGCGGACTCGACGAGGCTGGCTGTTGCAGGGTGGGGCCCGCTCCCTAGTTTCCGAGACGAGAGCGGGCCCTGCGATCGTTTCAGTCGATCAAGTCACCGAAGTCTTCGGTCTCCTCATCCGACGACGCCGCCTCATCATCGCGCTCGTACGCGCGGTCGTTCCCCAGCTGGTTCCGCTCGAATTCTTCCAGATCGTCCTCGTAGAACACCGGCTCGATGTCCTCGAACTCCATCGCATCCTCCTTCGAGGCTGCGGAAGTGCAGCCCTCATTCCCGAAGAGCAGAGGAGGCGCCAGAAGGGCGCCGACGGATGCGGCGGGCGTGACGGGCAGTCAGTTGAGCCCGGCGCGACCGCCGCCAGGTCACTTTCCGCCGCCAACGAGATACCGCTGGTAGATGCGCAGGCCGCGCGCCCGACGCTGGTCGTTGATTGGCAGGGCGTAGTCGGCGGTGAGCTCCTCGGGGAGCATCCCGTAGGACACCGCCCGGATCCCCTCGTCGTTGTAGAGGTAGCCTTGGCCGCAGCGGGCCAGGCTCTTGATGGCGTTGGGATGCAGTCGGTAGGCCTCGACAAGGCGGCTCGAGGCATCGCCTGTGGTCAGCATCGTCATCAGCGCCCCCTGCTGGCGGCGGACGGTGAGCTCGACGTCTTGCTTCGTTCCCACCGACTTGGCCACCTTCTCGCAGAGCTGCGGGTTGTCCTGGTTGAGGATGTCCTTGGTCCGGGTGTTGTCCCAGACCGCGGTCGCGAATTCGCGCGAGATCAGCTCCAGGTCCGCGATCGACTGGTGCGCCAGCGTGTACTCGAGGTGGGCGTCGCGCAGCTTGTTGAGGCTGTCGACCAGGCGCACGTCGGCAAAGGTGTAGAACTCGTCGACGTTCACGCTGAAGGGGGTCTGATTGCGCTCTTGCCGGAAGACCTGGCGCAAGGAGCCCTCCTGCTGCACATCGAGCAGGAGGACCCGGCCGATCGCCTTCGCCTGGGTGGGGAACAGGTTCGCGGGAAGCTGTGCGTAGACGATGAGATTCTTCTCCAGTGCCTCTTCGAAGACGATGTCCGGGTCGTAGGCGTTGACGAGCGGCGACTGGAACTTGTCCAGGGCACCGACGATGCCGGAAAAGCACTTCTGCACGTCGTTGCGCAGGCGGGCGAGCTGCGAGGCGATCTCGTCTGCGGCCCGTCGATCGGCCGAGGTCGTGCAGCAATAATTGAACGCGCGCTGCCAGCCGGTGTCGTTGGCACCGATACCCTTGAAGCAGACGGCGATGTCCTCCATGGTGAAGGGCAACCCGTAGCCCTGCGCGTCCACCATCCCGTGCAGCAGCCGGCAGATGTTGTCGAACATGATACGCGCCTGGGTATTGAAGTATTGGTTGTCTCCCATCTCGGGCGTAAGCGCGGCGAAGACGCGGTCCGCGGTTGCGATGGGATCGCCGCCCGGGTCGTTCGGGCGGCTCGGCCGCACGTAGACCATGTTGTACGAATGGCTCGCGAGCCGCGGCTGGTTCCAAGCCGGCAAGGCGAACACCCGCAACTGCTCGGCCCGACCGGCCAAAAGCGCGATCGCCTTCACCACCCGGATGTTCTCGTCACTCCCCTTGCCATCGATGACGAGGATGCCCTTGCCATCGAGAGCGTCCTGCAGCACCGCCGGCCATAGGACGCTGGCGGTCTTCCCCGACCCGGTCTTGCCCAGGACGTGCCGGTGCATCGTCTTCTGCCCCTGGCTGATGTAGACAGGCCGCCAGGACCATCCCAAGCCGCGCCGGCGAGCTTCCAGTCCCACGAACAGGGTTCCCGGGGGCCGGCGGGCAATCTCCGCCAGCACGTCGACCTTCCGCTGCGGGAACTTCAGCTCCTCCGGCCGGAGAAACGAGCCGGTGACACGGGCGACGAACTGGTTGTGCCAAAGGAGGAGCGCGGCACGCGTCCCGAGGATCACCACACTCGCCACGGCCAAAGCGGCGAGTGCTGCGAGCCACGGATGCGCCGCGAAGGGCGCGCGCACCCCGCTGTAGGCGAGTTGCGCCGGCCACACGACCCGGGCGAGCATGGGCAGCTCGCGCGCGAGCGCCCCCGAGTAGGCGAAGCGGAAGACGATCTCGAAGAGAGCGATGGCGACCGCGCCGGTGATGAGGACTCGCACCGGAAACGGCACCAACTCACGCGGACGGCCGGTCGCGGTCAGACCAGTCATTGCTTGCTGCCTAGCTGCGTTCGGTAGCGTTCGACGAGCGCGACCATCCGCTCGAACTCGGGCGTGTACTCCGGATAGGGGCAGCCTTGCGCCCGTACCGCCGGATTCGCGCGCAGGTACTGGCGCACTGCCTTGTAGGTCGCCGCTACCTGCGACACGAACGAACAGGTGAGGCGCAACTCGAAACACTCGACCGACGTCGGCGTCTCCACCATCGCCGGGAGGCGCAGGCGTCCAGAGAAATGCGCGGCGGCCTGCGCGAAGCTCAAGGCGCTCACCGCGAGCGGAACCGCCCGGTTCTGCTCCCACCAACGCGCGATGATGGCCGAGAGGTTCGCGGCCCGTTGCTCCGAGTGAACGAGGAAGGCGAGCTCTGCGCGCCAGCCATCCGGATACTTCTGCGCGTAATAAGTCTGCTGCGCGCCTTCCAACACGAATGCCGCATACCGGTTGAGCTTGGACACAGCAGAGCCCAGGGCGTACTCGTCTTTCCGCACCAGCGGATGCCCGCCCATCTCGCACTCGAGGAAGATGCGGACGCGCTCGCTCGGCATCTCGAGTATCGCGTCGGGCACGAGCCGCCGCTCCTCGATCCGCCCTGTTCGCCCGCTCAGCTCCTGCCACGGCAGCCCGACGTTGTCGGTCGAGATCCACCAGAAAGGGTAGCGCGCAGGTGGCAAGCGTCGTCGCGCGCAGCCTTCGGCCAGAGCGACGTACAGATCGTTGAGCCTCACAGTGTGCTCGAGAAACTGTGCCTTTACGTCCTGCATCGCCGCCGCCGGCGCGCGACCAAGCACCTGGCGCGCGACCGAATGGCCCAGCGGCTCCGTTGCGTAGACCGCCGCCCATCCACCTTCGCGGTTGCGGTACGCAAGGCGTCGCAGATAGGCGGGCTTCACTTCGCACAGCCGCATCAGCCGTCTTCTGCAGACGATGTCCGACGGCCCCTCGTTGTCGCTCGCGTCTCCTTTCTTCTTTCCCCCATTGAGCGCCCTGACGAACACGATCCTCTTCAGTTGTGACAGCGTGAGATATCTCGCCGTCGCTACATGAGCCATCAGCTCCTTGTCTCTTCCCGTGAGACGCACAATCGACGACGGACTTTCCGTCTCTTCCTCTTTGTCTCTCAATTCTTCTTTTCCCTCTCTCATCAGTTACCTCTCACTCCCTCAACTCTTCTTTCTGTCCCCTCCCTGAACTGACCTACCGATCTCCGTTTTGACCCTCCTCCCAACTGGCCACCCCGCCCCCCGCCAATTGGACCAAGCTTCGAGGCTGGCCCCGACCCCTCGATCCGGTCGTTGGGAGCGAGGGGTCGGGGCCAGCCTCGCCTTCAATCTCGCCCTCATCGGCGGGGGGCGGGGTGGCCAGCTCTTCCCTGCAAAACCAGGAACTTCCGTGATTGAAAGTCATCAGCTGCCTCGTCAGCAAAGTGGTTCGCAAACTCGTACACGTGCTGATGACTTTCCTGATGAGGCGCCGAACTACTTTGCTGATGACTTTGCGAACTACTTTCCCGACGACTTGCGTCGCCTGCGACGCCGGCCTGGTCACGGTTCTGAGACCTCATTTGTAAGCACCTTGCGGAGCTGCTCGAGGACCGCTTCGCGCTCTTCGACTGGTGCACGAGCCAAACGCTTCGTGAACACCACGAACCTGTCCGTCTTCACCTCGAATGTCGGCAGTTCCTTCGAACCGTCATTTGCATCATCGGCCGATGCCTTGCCCGACAGAAGGCGCTCGACGTGCGAGCGGATCCGTTGTCGGCTCCAACCCTCCGAGAGCGCGCGCATCACGACCGGCTCCGTCTTCATCTCTGCGATTGGTCGTGCGTCGGGCCGGCCACCTACGGTGCCAGGATGTTTCCGCCGCTGCTGCTCATAGATTTTCAGGAACTCCAGCGCCGCATCCAGCGTCAGCCGCCGCGTCTCCTGCTTGCGGCGACCGCCGGCATCAGCGGCATCCCCTACGGACACCTTCAGCCCGCGCGTGAGCGCCTTCTTGATGCACTCGGGGCCTTCGAAAATGCGCAGCCGTCGCGAGACCCGCAGCTCATCAATTCCCAGTCGCTCGGCGAGCGCCTTCGCCGTTGCGAGCCCGTACTTCTGCATCAGGTTCGTGTAGGCGGCGCCTTCCTCCGCTGGAGACAGATCCTCGCGCTCGATGTTCTCGAGGAGGCAGTGCAGCGCGGCCTGCTCGTCGCTGATCTGGACGACGTCTGCCGGGATCGCACTCCAGTCGCCTGGCGCACCCTTATTGCGGAGGAGCATGAAGGCGTCACGGCGGCAGTGGCCGGCAACGACCTGGAAGCGCAAGCCAACACGCCGAACGACGATGCGGTGGATCAGCCCGCGCTGGAGAATCGTCTCGGCCAGCTCCTCGATGTAGTCGGAATCGATGTACTGCCGGGGCTGGTCGGGGTTGTCGTCTAGCAGTTCGAGCGGCACGCGCATCTGCTCGCCATCAGCACGGGGGGCCTCGGCGGTACCGTCCACGCTGTCCGGCTTCGCCTCCTGAGCTCGCCGCGCGAGTACCTGGTCGATTCCGTCGCCGACGGGTGCGCCTCTGTTCATCTCGTTATCCGCCTTCACGTCTCGCTCCTATCTGTGCACTCCGCCCAGTAGGTCTCCGGATCCGTCCTTGAGAACCCCTTGTCCGCCAGCAGCGATACCCGATGGCCAGAGGGCCGCGCCTCCAGCAAATGGAATGGGGCACACCCTTTTCCGCCGACTCGCTAGCTCTCCAATGGACCACTAGGCCCGAGAGGTTAGCGACATATTAGTGTACAGTCAAACGTATGTCTAACGCTGGCGCGCTTCTCGTACGGTTCGGTGTGGCGAAAAACGCTGCAGCGCGCGAAACTCCTGCGTACTGGAGGCACAAAGTGCTCACGTTTGGGCGCGTGAACAAGTACGGCGAGGTCGCGCTTCGGGCAACCGAGCTTCTGCGTGCAGCTGCTTACAAGTCGGCTCGCGAGGCCTGGCAGGCTGCGGCCCGCGAGGTATTCCCCGCGCAACGAGCGTCCCAGATGAAAGCGTGCCCTAGGAGTGCATTTCTCGGGCTCTGCGAGGAAGGGCTTGTCGTTGAAGTCCCGGCCGGACGCTACACCACGGGCGGCGACAACAAAGAGTACGCAATCGAAGCAGTGCAGCTCTTGGTCCGGGACTCCTCTCTGGCGGAAGCCGGCCCGGGTTCGCTCTGGCTGCGCGTCATGAACGGCCGGGACAAGGTGGCGAACTCCCAGATGGAGGTCGTTCTGGCTCTCTGGGCTCACGGTCTGATCGACGGCAACCGCCTCCCCCCACAGAAATGAGAGTCCATGGAAGCGCGAGGCAACCCGTCGACACACCGGAAGACATGCTCTCCGCCCGTCAGGCGTCGCGGTCGCAAGCGACTAGCCTTTAGCCTTCCGCTGCGCTCATGGGCCTGACCCGCTCTGAGCAGATGGCCCGGATCCGGGGGCGCAATACAGCCCCGGAGATGCGCCTGCGGCAAGCCCTCTGGCGAGCAGGACTCCGCTTCAGACTGAAGAAGTCTGGTCTAACAATCCGGCCCGATCTCGTGTTCGGAACCGCGCCGGGGATCGCAGTCTTCATCGATGGCTGCTTCTGGCATGGCTGCCCCGATCACTACACGCCTCCGCGGTCAGCGATCGAGTTCTGGTCAAAGAAGCTCGCAGGAAACGTCGAGCGGGACCGACGCCAGACACTGGCGCTCGAAGCTGCGGGTTGGCGCGTGCTTCGCTTCTGGGAGTGCGAGGTGATCGAGTCCATCGACCGATGCGTCTTGCGGGTCCAGCGGGCCTTACAGGGTTCCAGGTTCGGTCGCGGCTGTGCCTGGCGTGTCGCCCGTATCGAGTGGCTCGACGACGCTCGAAGCCTTGAGCGACGATGGCTGCAGGATCTTCACGATCCTACCAAGCTCTTCCCCCAAGAGCGACGTCGTATGACGGCCAAGGCGCGCCCGCCGAAGGTCGAGATCGCCAGGGTTCCGATACGCCGTAGCACGCTGCGGAAGCATGGTGATGGTCGGCGCTGAAGACGTCGTAGCCAAAGCGATCTTCGATGGGCTGCACGAGCCAGCACGCGTCGCAGGGGGCAGAAATCAGAGGCCGAAAGCACGGGCGCACGATCAGTTTGAGGCCGTCCGTGCGCAGCGGTTCATGTCTCGGGCGCCGTAGCGGGCGTAGTGGAAGCCGTTTCGGATGGCGCCGGGGTTCGCTCGCCGGCTGGCGCCAGCGCAGCTCGTGCGCCGGATCGCGTCGTAGAAGCCGAGCGCACCCGCGGTGCGGTAGGCGGCGCGGAGTCGGGCCATCCGGCGGGCGTTGCGCAGCGACCAGCGTTGCCCGGCGCGTTTCATCCGCGTCTGCAGGACGTGGCGATGCGCGCTCTCGACGGCACCGCTGCCGATGGGCAGTCCCTCCTCGCGCAGCAGGCGGTAGTTCATCCGTCTCTCGTTGTTGCGGTAGTAGCCGACCAGGTTGTTGAGCGCCTCCAGCGCCTCGGCCCGGTCGCGTCGCCGCTTCTCCACCTCGGGGATGCACTCCATCAGCTCGGCAACGATCGCGTCGGGACCCTCTGAGAGCAGCGTCTCCGCCCGCTGTTGCCAAAGCGGCAGCCACGGACTTTCCTCACCGAGGAGCACCTTCCCACAATCGACGGCGTGCTCGACAGCTGGTGCCAGTCGAGGATTTGGATTGCGTCCGGCGCGAGCTGATCGGCGAGCGTCCAGTTGCACACTGCTCCGTCGCCGACCCACACCACCGTCGGCACTTCTTCGATGCGCTCGACGTGCAGGGCCTCCTCGAGTACCGGCGCAAACTCGCCGAGGCCGTTCACGACGGCGACGTAGCGGGCGCTGTCAGCGATCGGCTCGCTCGCCTCGCGATCGTGGCGATAGACGACGCCCACCTTTGCTTCTTTCCACGGTTCGGGACCGCGGATCGGCAGCAGGCTGCCGTCCGACTCGACGACCAGCACATCCGCCACGTCCTCGGTGGGCTTGAGCTCATACTGGAGATGCCCCTGGTCGGCCGCTTCACACTGCGCGCCGACACGGGCGATCACGCGGCGAAGCAAGTTCTCCGAGATGGGCTGCGGATAGTGCAGATTCCAGCGCGCTGCGCACTCGCCGTACACGTCGTTGATGGCGAAATCGAGGACCCGCTTCTCCATCTCGCTGGTCAGCTCGCCCTCCTCGGGAAGGCTGAGGAGCCGGTCGACGGGATAGAAGCCGTACTTGCACTCTTCGCAGTAGTGATAGTTGCGTTTGAAGGTGACCGGGCCGGACAGGCTGCGCACCGTGCGCTCCCGGTCGCGGGCCTTCACCGGGATCCGTTTGCCGCACTTCGGGCACGCCTTGCCGGTCGGCTTCTCCGGTTTCATCCGGCGGAGCAGCGCCTCGATGCCCGGATCGCCGCTGTCCCCTTTCAACTTCTCGACCGCCAGCTCCATCTCGCTCATCGTCATGTCATCCCGGTAGACCTCGTCGGCGTGGCGGCGGGCGAGCTCCTCCAGCAGCTCCTCCTTCGAGAAGGCCCGGAGGCCCTTTTTGCGTGTCATTCCCAGCGACAGATCACACCGGGCGCTCGCTGGGAAGACCCCCTCGGCAAGGGATCGAAATCGCTTCGGGTTTTTTCAACCCCTGAAGAAAAATCTCAACTTGGGCGTACACCCCGAAAGCACACATGTCAGACCCCACTGCTACGGTCTTCCAAGGATGTGGGATCGCACTTGCTATAGCAGATCGATCGTGCTAGTCCGGGCATGTGAGAAAGAGGGGCGAGGATGCCGCGGAGCTGGTTCGCAGCCTCCGATCTCGTCTCGACCTGACACAGGAGGAGCTCGCCCGCAGGGTCGGTGTCTCCTTCAGCACCGTGAACAGATGGGAGAATGGGAAGCACTCCCCCCATCCGCTGTTCTTGCGGCAGCTTCGAATGATCGCAAGGGCGGCTCCAAGCCAGCCAGAGCGAGCACCCTCGCCCAAACGAACGAGGAAGCGATGAGTGAGGGCGCCGAGAGAACGATTGGGCTGGCATTGGACGAGGAACAGCCGGATCCTGTGCACGCATGGCCCCAGGACGCGCGCGAGCGCGGTGATTTCTATCATCGACCCCGCGTCTTCCCCGATGGCGTGCGTCAATGGCGCGATGCTCTTGTCGGCAAGATCGCGGAGAACCCAGCCAGGTTCCCCGCGATTCCAAGGAACTCTTCTTCTGATAAGAAGCGTACGCTCATCGATGATGGTCTCGCTCGTCTTCGAGAGATCACGCGGATCGTCGAGTTGCTGTACGGGACTCCTGGAGTCGGCACCGCACCCGACAAGCTCGCCAAGCCGGCCCTTCCGGTAGGCGGTCACGCTGGCCGCGTGCTTGTTCGTCTCGGCGTTTTCAGTGAACTCGGCGTCGATCTCGAGGGCTTGGACCGCAAGCAGCTTCAAGCGCTACTTCCTGACCTGGTGCCGCCTCCCCTACAGCGGTCGCTTCATGCCAATCTGGATGTTCACGGTCGTAACGTCTGTAAGACAATCGCTCCCGACTGCCCCTCATGTGACTTGCGAAACTTCTGCCGGACGTATCGGCGCGCGCAGGTTGCCGCCGCTCGTTCCAGCAAGGCGCCGCGCATTATCGATCTGTTTTGCGGAGCCGGCGGGCTATCCGAAGGGTTCAGCCGCGCCGGTTTCCAAGTCGTCGCGGCTGCGGACTTGGACCCAACCGCGCTCAGAACGCTGGCTCTCAACCATCCATCGGTACCGCCCGAAGGACTTCTCGGCGGTGACATCCGCGAACTCGACCGTCGGCTCTTCGGGAAGCTGGTCGGCCGGCGACGCCTTGACGTGCTCGCCGGCGCGCCACCGTGCCAGGGATTCTCATCGGCCGGATTCCGTTCCAAGAGTACGCGCAATGGCTACCGCGCCATCGGCGATGAGCGAAACTATCTCTTCGAATGGCTCGTCGGCAGCGCACTGGAGCTACAACCGCGCCTCTTCCTGATGGAGAACGTTCCGGGAATGAAGAGCGCTCGGCAACAGGACGTATCGTTTCTCGATGCGGCTGCGCGGCGCCTGCAGGCGGGTGGCTATGTCACGACGCTCTGGCAATTGAACTCCGCGGCCTTCGGTGTTCCACAGGAGCGCACGCGCTGTTTCCTGGTTGCAGCGGCGCCTGATGTCGAGTTGCCTGCCCAGCCTCCGGAGGAGTACCAGAACACGCGCACCGCGTTTGACGTCGACGCACTGCCGCCGGTCAACCTGACGGAGGCGATCTTTGACCTTCCACCGCTCGAAGCGGGTAGGGGAACCGCAGTGGCACGGCGTCAGAGTGCTGTCACGGACGGCGACGTACGGCTGCGCCGCTATCTCTCTAAATTCCATCTCCGAGAGCGATCGAAGCTCATCTACAATCATTATGCCCGCTACCAGAACGAGCAGGATCTCGAGCTGTACGCGTTGCTTCAACCGGGCGAAGACAGCGTACACGCCATCGAGCGCTACGGCCGCGCTGACCTGATGCGCTATCGCAGGGATGTGTTCGACGACAAGTACTTCCGGCTTCGCGGCGACAGACCATCGAAGACGATCGTTTCGCATCTCGCGAAGGACGGAAATGGATACATCCATCCGACGCAGACCCGCGGCATAACTCCACGTGAGGCCGCGAGACTACAGTCGTTTCGAGACCGCTATGCATTCTGCGGCTCGCCGACGGATCAGTGGTCACAGATTGGCAATGCGGTCCCGCCCGTGATGGCCGAGAAGATCGCGCGCAGCTTCCTAGTAGCCCTTCGGAGGGGATGATGACTGCTGAGGTACAGCATGGATTCGCTTCATTCCAGCCGCGGGCGCGGCTGCTCAAGCTCATCGGTGCCGAGCTCATTAGCGATGAAGTGGTAGCAGTCACGGAGCTCGTCAAGAACGCGCACGACGCTGACGCAACGATGGTGACCGTCCGCTTCATCGGAACTGCCGACGAGTCCCGCATCGAGGTCATTGATGACGGCCTCGGGATGGATCGGGAAACGCTGCTGAATGGCTGGATGGAGCCGGCCGGCTCTACCAAGCTCGGTTTACACCTTCGAGCGACAGCAAAGGGTCGACGTGTGCTCGGCGAGAAGGGCGTTGGTCGATTCGCAGCAGACAAACTTGGACGGAAACTCGAACTCCTCTCCCGTCGGAAGGGGCGGGCCGCTGAGATTCACGCGGTCTTCGACTGGGACCGGTTCGACAGCGACACGCAAATGCTCTCTGATATCGAGAGCCGTTGGGAGATCCGGCCTGCGCGCGAGATCCAATCGCACGGCACGCTGTTGCGAATCAATGGTCTCCGGACCCAGTGGACCGAGCGCATGTTTCGTCGTCTGTCGACGCGACTCGCGCGACTGCGCTGCCCCTTCGAAGACCGGCGCGATTTCACGATCAGGATGGAGTCCGACGCTTTTCCGGACTACTCCGGCGAGTTGACGAGCGACTTTCTCGATCGAGCTCCGTACCATATCGATGCCACGTTCAACGGAGCAGATGCCGTTCGAGTCTCCATCAACGGTGGTCCAGCCGCGATGCACCGTTGGAATGGTCCGGGGTCTCTGACCTGCGGGGCCGTGCGCGCTAGGCTCTACGCGTTCGATCTCGAAACCGAGGCGCTTTCGAAGGTAGGGCCTCGTGCTGAAGCGAGGGCCTGGCTGCGGGAGTGGTCGGGAGTGAGCGTCTACCGCGACGGATT
>Ga0137403_10005964_pt1 | contig 14002 bp, 11 predicted proteins | sample CZOMad2_1_16fung_FD_122057 | JGI IMG/M metagenome (GOLD analysis project Ga0137403, IMG submission 122057) | Vadose zone soil fungal communities from Angelo Coast Range Reserve, California, USA - CZOMad2_1_16fungal (Hybrid Assembly) | ecosystem: Environmental > Terrestrial > Soil > Vadose zone... | reverse complement strand
TATACGGCCCTGGGCTCAGAAGCACCCGCCGGTGGGGTAGTGGGCGCGATGCGGCGGTAGCATCCGCTCACGTACGAATGAAGCCGCGGAAGTTCGCCGAATTCGGCTGAAAGTGGGGGAAGATCATGCCGAGGTCACTGACACCCAGGTGATGGGCAGCAACCTCCCCAAATACGTCACGGAAGTCCGTCGTAAGAGCCAGATCGCGTCCCTCATATAATTCCTCGGGCGCCAGTCCCGGCCATTTGCCATAGACCTTACCTCCTTTCACTGGACCGCCGAGCACAAACACGCAACTGGCATGGCCGTGATCAGTGCCCCCCGAGCCATTCTGACGCACCATCCGCCCAAACTCAGTCATCGTCAGGACGACGACATTTCGCATCAGATCCCCAAGGTCTCGGTAGAACGCCGCAATCCCCTGACCGAATTCCTGTAGGCGGAGCGCCAACTGACCGCGCGCAGCGCCTTGGTTGGCATGGGTATCCCAGCCGCCGATGTCCATAAATGCGACTTCAAGACCGATCTCGGCTTTAATCAGCTGCGCGGTTTGCAGCAATGCCTGGCCGAACGGTGTGCGCGGATAGTTGACCCCGTTCGCGGGCTGGTATTGCTGTGGATTGACCTTATTGAGCATCTTCACTGCCTCGAACGTCTCCTTGCCGGTGTCCTGTAGGATATCGGTAAAGCTCTGGCCATAGAGGGCCTCGAAGCCCCGCGCCGGCTGCCTGTCGTCCTGTCCGCCATGCACACTGAAGGAGGCGATGTCGGTCATGGCGATGGCAGAGGCCTGGCCCATGAGCGTGCGGGGCAGAACCGGCCCGAAGGCCACGGCGCGGAATGGCGAGGTTCGCGAGATTGCTTTCGCCTGCAGGTAGCGATTGAGCCAGCCATCTGACGTGTTTTTATCGCCCGGTGTCGCCGATTCCATGTAGTCTTGGGCGTCAAAGTGTGAACGCGTGTTATGGGGTGAGCCGACGGCATGTACGATGGCCAGCTGCCCGGCATCATAAAGCGGCTTGAATGGTGCCAGCGCCGGGTGGAGGGCGAAGAAGCCGTCGAGATCGATGGCGGCCTCCGGATCGTCGCGCTGCGGCTGCGGGATGGCGATTTGCGGGCGGGCGCTGTAATAATTGGGATCGCCAAATGGGACGACTATGGAGAGGCCATCGGCCGCCCCACGCTGGAAAATGGCGATGATGATCGGGCGGTCCTTGCCCATCTTCCCCGGCGTCTGGGCCAGCGCCGTACGCCTCAGAAATGCGGGAACCCCGGCGAAACTCACCAGAGCCAGCCCACATGCTTTCAGAAAACACCTTCGCGGCAGATCCATCGTCTTCTCCATACAGCCACCTCCGTGTGGTCCAGCTTAGCGGCGCTGGAACTCGGGCGTGCCGAGCACCAGACCAAAGACTGTCGCCAGACGTGGATCGACTGATGGCGCGGTGGCGCTAGCCTCACCCTCATCATGCCAATTATACCACCCAGATTCCCCAGTCAATTCACCCTTCACTGGCAAGTCTTCCTTCAATTGCCGATCGAGGATCGCCCGGGTCTGCGGCGAGACGTCACCATGTAGTAGGACATCGAACGCACGCGCCATCAAACGATCGCTTTGCCTCGCATCGATTCCCGCCGTCAGGTGCGCCAGGTCGACGACCGTGCCAGGTATGCGATTGGCGCTGAGCCCCAGACCGAAGTTCAACCGCTCCAACAGCGCCCCGGTATTCACCCATTGTTCGGCACGATCGGGAAAACCGGTCGGTGGTGGATATTGGTACAGCGGCTGTCCCATCTTGGCCAGAAATTGCGCCAGGCGTGGCGACCCGTCTGTGTCGCCGTCCAGGGCGCGAACCGCTGACACAGCCAGCTCAAACGGCGATTTGATCTTGGCGCGATAGGCTTCGGCTGCGTAGAACTCCGCTGATGTGAAGACTGTTCGGAGCATCTCGCGGATGTCACCGTCCGTGTTCATGTACACCGCGGCGAGCCTGTTCACGAGCACTGGTGGCGGGTTATCACTGACAAAGCGGCGCGCAAGCTTGGTTGAGACGAACCACGCGGTGCTAGGATGATGCGCCAGGATGTCGATGACCATGTCGCCGTCTTCGATCCCGCCGCCGGCGGGGATTTTATGGCCGAGTACCGTTTTCCCGCCATTGTCGTGCATCCAGTTGCGAAAGACGAACCTGGCGCCGCGCCGGGGCTGCTCGATCGTCCAGCCGGTGAAGCAACGCGCCACCTCGGCCACATCTTTCTGGGTGTAGCCGCCATCAACGCCCATGGTGTGCAGTTCCATGAGCTCGCGTGCATAATTTTCGTTGATGCCGGGCTGGCGCTGGCGCTGCTCATTCACAAACGCTTGGCGTTGCGGGTCGGCCTGCAGCTGCTCCGGGCTCTGGCCTCGTCTGGCAGGCCATTTCGCATCGGGCGAAGACGATAGGAAGTTGTCGAGGTAGAACAGCATCGCGGGGCTTTTGGCCGTGGCCAACAACAGGTCTTTAAACTTGCCCATGGCATGCGGGCGGATGGCATGCATTTCGAAATCGGTCGTTAGCCACCTATCGGCTCCTTTACCCCAGAAGACATTAAAATGGTTGAACCAGAAATCGGTCATCACCTCAAGCAGTTGGCGCTCGCTGTAAACGGCGCGCAGGAGTTTCTGGGTCCGCAGCTCTTGAAGCAATGCGTTGGGAGGTTTCAGCCCATGTTCCGCGTAATAGGCGAGGATTTGCTGGCGCGCCTGCTGCTGCTGCGGTCTGATCTCCGGGGCATCGGCCGGAGAACCCTGCTGCGATTGGCCGGGCTCTGCCGCCATAGCTTCTTGCTGCGCCTCAGCGGGACGGCGCAATCCTAGCTCCTGCGCCACCATGCGCGGCTCAGGGTATTTCTCAGCGATCTCGGCGGTGGTCATGCGCAGCGAGTCCAGGCCCGCGATGCGGGCTTCGATCGCCGCGTCGTCGATGGTCTCTGGGCGCAACTGTTGCTCAAGGTACTTATCTAAGCCGACCCGCTTGACACGTTCGATATCGCCCGGGCGCGGGCCATAGCTGAGGCGATTGAGCAGATGAATGATCTGGCGCTCCTCAGCGCCCGTGGCGGCACTCGTCTGCGTGTCAGCTTCTGCGAACAACATCCCACCGCGCACCAGCGATGCTGCCACGGTGAACGTGATGACAACCGCCGTCAATAGGGTAAGGCTTGATGATATAGCGGTTTGTCGCTCGGTGGTCTTCCATCTGCAAGCCCTTATTATGGTCTTTCCGCCTCTAGCGCTCATGCCTTCACCTCTCATCCCCGGTTCGGTGTGGAAGCTCCACACCATGTTAGAGGCTTAAGGGCGCGGGGTGAATGGGTGGTGGGTGATCCAGTGGCGGGCGATCTCCTCCCGACGGCAGATCCACACCCCATCATGCGCCAGCACGTAGTCGAGCAACCGTTCTAAGCCAGCAGAACGGCCTGGATGCCCACTCACGCGCATATGTAGCCCCACCGACATCATCTTCGGCTGAGTGGCACCCTCCCCATACAGTACGTCAAAGCTATCCTTGACGAATATATAAAAATCATCTGCGGTCGCAAAAACCCCGCGACCGAACTTCGAGTCGTTAATCGCCAGACTGTATGGAATCACCAGATGTGGGCGACCACTGACCTCGACCCAGTACGGTAGCTCGTCGTTATAGGCATCGGAATCGTACAGGAACCCTCCCTCTTCCATGATGAGCCGTCGGGTATTCACGCTTGGGCCATAGCGGCAATACCATCCGAGCGGGCGCGTGCCGACCGTAGTTTGCAACGAGGCAATAGCTTTGCGGATATGCTCCCGCTCCTCGGCTTCATCGAGGTTGTAATACTGCACCCACCGCCACCCATGGCAGCACACGTCGTATCCGGACGCGGCGATGGTGCGGGCAGCCAACGGATGGCGTTCGAGGGCTAAAGCGCAGCCGAACACGGTCAGCGGTAACTGACGCTCCTGAAAGAGCCGAACGATGCGCCAGAAGCCGACGCGGCTGCCATATTCAAACATCGATTCGGCCGCGAGATCGCGTCCCCTCACCCCCTGACTTTGACCAGCCGACTCAGTTAACCCCGTCTCCGACTGGCCATCGCCATCGGCAAAGGATGGCTCTGAGCCCTCCTCATAATTGAGTACGAAATTCACGGCCAGCCGCGCCCCATCAGGCCATTGCGGGTCGGGCGGGTTGGGACCATACCCGATCATATCGCGAGAATAGGATGGTGTCATCATTCGCCTCACTCCAGAACACAGCTCACGGGAAGTCTCATGAATGCCTACGAGCGCAATGAACTCACATCTTCTCACCTAATCCATTATATCTGAAACACCAATGCGCCCATAGCTGAAACGCGACTGGTGCCCCATCTCTAGCCATGCTGAGAGGCCGTGCAGACGTCCCACCAGTGCCTTTAGATGTTTATGATGATCGCATTCATCGAGCGCTCATCGCTGCTGGAAACCATGCTGGTGCCATCCAGGTGGGTGCTCCGAGATCCCTTGCGGTGGATATGAGAGCGGTGGCGAGGTGAGTCACTCCAGCCAAAGACATGCTGGAGGAAGCTGTTACGTTTGAGGCCAAGTCTTCCTCGCCGGCGGATCTCAGTGATGTTCTCACACAAGGGCAGCGCTTGGGTTGACTGTCATGTGTGATTGCGACCGAGGAGACTTCTTACCTGGCACGGCCTGCAATGACTTCCCTGAATGGCAGGGTGCCACCTTGACAGCCGGAGCCCAACGTTATAATCTCAGCGCTACTCGCCCACGACCGTGCCAATAGACGTGCCACCCACGTCTGCTCTGAGGCGGCGGCCAAGGCAGTCGGCGAACAGCTAGTCCTGAGACCTGCATACACTTGGGTACGGGGCTTACCAACCAGGTGAGCTTGCGAGAGGATCAACTCATGGAGCCTGTCGACATTTTTGCGCATAAAGGCGGATTTTTCCGGGTCCTACAACGCACCTCCCGGAGCCAGGCCGCCGTGATGACGATCGCGCCCGGCGGTGACGCCGGCCCCGAGGAAGAACACAGTGGCGATCAGATCATCTACATTGTGGAGGGCGAAGCCCTGGTACGAGTGCAGAACCAAGAGTATCACGCCGGACCGGGCACGCTGCTGATCATTCCCGCCCGGACACGGCACTACGTCGAAAACCCTGGCGCCATACCAGTGTTCTTTCTCACCGTTTACGCACCCCCAGTATATTGAAGCGTTCAGGGCCTCATCTGCGTATCTCGGAAGCCCAGCCGCCGTTTCAACCGTTCCAGCACATTGAAGACGATCGGGCAGGTCTCGGCGTTATCGATCGTTTGCCAGAGCCGATTGCGAAAGTTGCGGTGGAGGTGAGGATAGCCAGCACACACAGAGGGACGGACGTCGTAGATCGTGCACAGATTATCCTTGAGAAATGGGCAGGGGAGCTCTCTGGTGATATATTTCGCGGCCTCCTGGTCTATTTCAAGGTAGCGGGCGCGCAGTTCCGCAGCCGTCATCCCCAGATAATCGGCGATACGTTGCACCTCAGCGCGACTGAACAGAGGATGTCGAGTCTTGCAACAATTGGCGCAGGTACGACAATCGATGTGCGCCCAGACCTCCTGCGTGGACTGCTTGACGATGCCGTGCAGCCGGTAATCGGACAGATCCAGGTCGGCTTTGACAAAAGCACGAAAATCAAGATTCTCCTGCTCATTGGCTTTCGACGTTTGCTCGATGTAAATTAGATCGGTGATCGGGTCGTCAGCCATGGTGATGCCTTAGCGAAGCCATTTCGTAGTGCAATGGCAACAGCGTTTCAAGGTTAAGATGCTTCGACGCATCCACAATTTCGATACCCACAATCTTATCATGCTCGCCAAGATCTAACACAATATCTTCTGACAGCCTTTTGTTAATGATCTGCTGTTTTCGTTCATCGAGGCGAAGGTATAGTAAATCGGTTTTGCTATCATAAAGAATCTGCATTCTTTTACTCCCATTGCCCGTAGAAGACATATACGGTCACAATAATAACTGTATTTCGCTTAATTGTATAGAATACCTCCACTCGCCTCTGCTCATAGTATCTACCATGTCTCGTCTGCTGAAAATCATAAACTTTGCATCTCCCCAGTCGACCATATTTCCCAGCTATGGAGAACCCCCTATTGATTACATCTCGGATTTCCTCCTTAGACGTTCCCCGCTCAATGGCACGTGCAAGGGTATGTGGATCAATTTGTATCTCCACCACACAGCCACGCCAATTCCCATCCTAGTATTTGTGGATTACGACACACGTGGCAGTCCCAGGGACTGTGGTGGTCAAGGAAAAACGGACACTGAGTTCAGCCACGAGAGCGAAGGCTTCATCGTCACTGAGACTGACGTAACTCAGATACGAATACTGCCGTCTGCTGTTTCCGATTCCCTGCATTCCCATGTGGGGGCTCTCATTCACGCCCTTTCCAGCAGGAGAAGGATTGGTTTGCTTTACCATCCCAGCGCATCTGCAATGCGGCGGCGGTGAAAGCGGGCCTCGCCGAGCAGAGGATAGAGGGTGCGCGAGCGCTGCGTATGCAGCGTCAGACCATATTCACGGATGACGCCCACGCCAGCATGCACTTCATGGGCGCCGTCGCAGACCTTGAGATGGGCTTCACTGGTCACCGCCTTGGCGAGATGCACGCTAGAGGCCGCTGGACGGCCGGAGTCAAGCTTCCATAGAGCCTCATAGGTAGTCCAGCGCGCGGCGTCCAGGTGATTGACCATGCCGATGATGTGGTCCTGCACGCGCTGGAAACGCCCGATCGGTTGGCCAAACTGGATACGCGTGCGGCTATACGCCACGGCCATCTCGAAGGCCGCCTGACAGGAACCGACCTGATAGGCGCACAGGATCGGAATAGCCTGCAGCGCCGCCGTTTCCAGGCTCTCCCAGCCGCGCCCCTCGACAGCCCCGAGAACAGCGTCGGCTGGCACCTGAACGTTGTCGAAACGGACCTCATCCACCTGACTCATCCAGCCTGGTAGCGTGCGCACAGACACGCCAGGGGCGCTAGCATCCACGAGCAAGAGGCTAATACCCCGACTAGCGCCGTTGCTCGCAGGGCCGGTGCGTACGGCACATAACAGGTGCGTTGCCGCCTTCGCGTCGTACACGAAGAGTTTGGTGCCGTTCAACACATAGTGGCCGTGCTCCATGCTGGCATGCATGTGGAGCTTCTCCGGGCGCCAGCCATAATCGGATTCTGTGACCGCCACACCTAAGATCCATTCACCCCTGGCCACCGGCGGCAATATCGCCTGCTTCTGGGCCTCGGTGCCACCATGCTGCACGACCAGGGCTCCTAACACCCCCGACGCGAAGAAGGGTCCAGGCACCGGACCGCGCCCCAACTCCTCGAACAGCACCGCAGCATCGGTCAGAGAACGCCCCTCCCCGCCATACGCCTCGGGAATTACCACTCCCAACCAGCCGAGCTCCGCGACCTTGCGCAGGAGATCTGGTGTGATCCCGGTAGGAACACGCTCCAGGGCGAGGAGCGTGTTCTTGTCGTATTCGCGCTGCACAAAATCCGCCACACTGGTTTTCAGGAGCTCTTGCGCTTCCGTCAGTCCAAGATCCATGGCTATCGTCCTTGCAAAGATGGATGAGCAAGGGAAGCGGCATGATCGCGTGCCACTCCTACCGCAGTCGTCCAGCCTGTTCCCTCTCCGCACGGCCAATGCCGATGCGCCGGGCCATGATGACTTTCTGAATATCGGTGGTACCACCGGGATGCAGACCGACCACCGCCGAGCGCTGATAATGCTCCAGTAGGCCGTTCAAGGGACCCCACTGCGCATCATCGGTCATGGCGTAGGGGCCGACGGCGCGCAGAATGATCTCGGCGATTTCCAGGGCCTGGGTCTTGCGCCAATACGACAACTGTGGTCCTTCGTAAGAGCGCGGCTTGTGGGCATGGCTCAGCCAGTAGGTGCGTAAGCCAAAGAGTCGAAGGATCTCGTTCTTGATAAAGACCTCAACCATATCGTCCCGCACATCCGGATCCTGGCTCAGCGTCTGGCCGTTGCGCTTGGTGGTGGTGCAATACTCCAGAAACTGGTCCACGACGCGATTACGACGAATGATACCGCCGCCGCCATGCTCCAACTCCAGATGCGTCGTGGCAACTCTCCAACCGTTGTTCTCGCCGCCGATCAGATTAAAGGCCGGTACACGCACGCTGTCAAAGAACACCGTATGTTTGAGCCCTGGTGAGGCCCCGCCCTCACCGCCCGCGGTCAGCAGTTCCATAGGCGTGACCGTGATGCCCGGCAGACCATAGGGAATCATCAACCAGCCCAGATTTTCGTGGCGCGGCCGGTCGGGATCGGTGACCACGATAGTCCACATCATCTCGCAGCCATGCAGGCTGCCGATATAGATCTTCTGGCCATTGATAACATAGTCATCGCCATCGCGGATAGCACGTGTCTGCACTGAGGCCAGGTCGGAGCCGGCGTTGGGTTCGCTGAGGAGTTGCCAGGTGCGCCATTCACCCCGGAAAATGGGCGGAAGGAAGTGTTGTTTCTGGTCCTCGGTGCCCCAGACGAAAATGCTGGCACCCCCCAAACGCCCACCGGAATCATAATAGGGCGGCAAGTGAAGGCTGTAACGGTCCAGTTCCTCCTCGACGATCATCACGAAATCGACGCTCAACTCCTCCCCGCCATACTTTTTCGGATAGGTCGGAAACAGCCAGCCTTTGGCTCCCAATCGTCTCCCCAACTCGCGCAGCTTCTGATACTGTTCCAACGACAGATCGCCTGGATCAACAGGTTGTTCCAAACCTTCGGGGATATTGTCCACGAGCCAGGCGCGCACCTCGGCGCGAAAGGCTTCCTGCTCTGGGGTATAGGTCACTTCAAAGTCCATCGAGATGATCTCCTTATCTACTCACACCAGCCGTCGTCGTGGCAGTGCTCTAGATCATCAGCCTTGAGACATCGAGGGATTCAGGAACCGTCTGACATTCACCTGCTTGGTAGGCCGAGTATAACCGAACGTGCGACCGAGGTCTACCCTTTCGGAGAAACAGCAGACGACAGGGAAAAACAAAGCATAGCGGATTTATACGAGGGAAAGTTGTGCTGATGGAGGTGTCGGGGGACTGTCGTCCCCTTTGTCGACCGGAAGGAAGCCAAGCTAAAAATACTTCTTCCCCTAGCTAGCTTCTCCCTCACAGGGGGGAGAAGCTAGAGGCTGATCACGCCATCGACTTGTAACCTTACTTGGCGTGCGCCGCCCGCATCGCCATCGCCTTGGGCTCGATCTCTTTCGCCAACTTGGTGGCGACGAGCTCGCGGTCCAGGGCGGCCGCGATGGTCGGATAGCCAGCGCGTTCGATCATGCTCGGCAGTTTGCCGGATTTGAACTGATTCAGCGTCCACTCTAACGTATCGGGAACGACCGTGGTATCCCAGTAGATCCGGACATCTTGGTTGCGCGGTCCGTAATGATAATGCGGGCCACCCTCAAAACAGTCGAAGGCCAACAACTCGATCTCATTGCCGGCCACATCACTGAGCACGTGGATCGCCATGCCACGGTCACCAGTCAACTCACGGAATTCCAGCCCAAAGCGGACATTCCCCGCCTCAATGACCATATCGCCGCGGTTATGAGTGACCGTGCGCCGCTGCTTCAGCGCCATATAGCGCGCCGCTTCCTCAACCTGGTCGAGCTTGCTTAACACCAGCGGGCAATCGAGTTTATTGGCAATGTCTTCGAAGCCCGCTTTCTTCAGCATCTCTGGCAACCGGGTGCGCAGTTGTGTCAGCGTCCAGCCCACCGCATTCCCTGCGGTGGTTTTGTCCATATCATAGTGTAAATTCTTATCCTCTGGATCGTAGTGGTAGTGTGGGCGCTGGTCGAAGCAGTCGAAGCGCAGCAGCTCTTTCTCTTCTCCTCCGACGCAAGACGCGACCTGCAGGCTCACTCCCTGGTCTGGCATTAATGCCCGATACTGCAAAGCAAACGTGACATTTCCGGCTTCAATTTTGGTATTACCGAGCTTCATCGCCTGTTTCCTCCTGAACATGTCGTCCGCTAGATCGAGTGAGGGATGTGTCTCAACCAAACTGCCCCATTGTAGCACATTATGGCATCAGGTCACGCAAGATCTTTTGACTCCGGTCTACTGCCGAACGAGAACTGCCACAGGCATGCCGCTTGTCGTCGGCCATGCGGTGGTGTATATTCGGCGCCACGTGCTCTGGTGGCGCTGCACCTCTGCACACGATACCGGACAGCCCAGGGGTGCGAACTTGACCAGGAGCCTTAGCTACCGATGTGAAGGGAGAAGGCAGCGATGATACTCGAACGCTTTAAGCCCGCAACCGGGGATATTGTGCAGGTGCCGGAGCCATTGCTCCGCCAAACGGTCACAGCCCTCTTTGAAAAAGTCGGGCTACCACCCGAGGATGCAGCCGAAGGGGCCGACGTCCTGGTGTCGACGGACCTTCGGGGGGTGGAATCTCATGGCGTCTCCAACATGCTGCGAACCTACCTCCAGCAGTATCGCCAGGGGATCCTCAATCCCAAACCACAGTGGCGCATCGTCCGCGAGTTCCCGGGCACCGCAACGATCGATGGCGATCGCGGGTTAGGCATGATCCAGGGCCCACGCGCCATGCGGTTAGCGATGGAAAAAGCCAAGCAAGTCGGTGTCGGCATCGTGACGATCTTCAACAGCGGCCATCTCGGAGCGGTGGGGCACCATTCCATGGTCGCGGCTAGGGGTGATATGGTCGGCATGTGCATGACGGCAACGGGCGCGCAGGTCGTGCCGACCTACGCCTCGGAGCCGCGGTTTGGCACCAATCCCATTTCAATTGCCGCTCCAGCGCGGAACGAAGCCCCAGTCTACTTCGATGTGGCCACCTCAGCCATCGCTGGCAATAAGGTGCGGCTGGCAGCGCGTGTTGGCGCTCCGCTGTTGCCTGGCTGGGTTGCGGATAAAGAAGGGAATCCGATTCTTGAAGAAACGCCGGCTTCCGAACGCGGCCAGTTTTGGCATTTACCCCTCGGCGGCACCCGGGAGCAGGGGTCTCATAAGGGCTACGGATTTGCCTTGATGGCGGAGATCATGTCGAGCATGCTCGCCGGTGCGCTCCCCGCCATGCTCGATGCTCAAGCCGGCTATAAGCACTACTTCGCGGCCTATAACATCGCGGCGTTCGTCGATCTGGATTGGTTCAAAGACACCATGGACCGCATGCTTCACACGCTCAGGACCACCAAACCAGCAGCGGGACACGAGCGCGTTCTCTACCCAGGTTTATCCGAATACGAAGACGAGCAAGAGCGCCGCGCCCACGGCATCCCTTTGCACAGGGAAGTGATCGAGTGGTTTGCGGGTATCACGAAAGAGCTGGGTGTTCCACCTCTGACGACGAAGTAGCGATCACAGCCGCGGACCCCATGGAGAGGCTCGCCAGCGGAAGGCACGGCGCGCCGGTGCACAATGGTTGTGGGGAGGGACGCCAAGGGCTCAGTGAGATGTCGACCAGCGAGCCCAAAGAGGGCTACTATAGGCCTGGACCATCCCATCATACAGCGCGCGCACTGCGAACCAGTGCTCCCGAGCATCCCGCGGTGGAATGGTCTCAGACCAGCCTACGTGCTGTAGGCCACGCGTCTCGTGCGTAGCGATGAGCTGTCCGCCAGTAGACCACAATTCGAGCCGGGCACGGCCTTGGCTAGCTCGTGGGTCGTGACACCAGACATCGACACGCAGTGACTCGGCTAGACCGAGACATAAGCGCGCTCCCATCAGCCTCTCCCCACCAATGATGAGTAAAGCCAGCGTCGGTGAGCGCGTGGCAAATACGGAACGAGCCATGAGTGCTGCCTGGAGATGGGAAAGCGTCAAGGCTGACGCCAGAATGCCGGCACGCGGAAAGGTAGGATTGCCCCAGTCGTCGCCGTGGTGATCAGAAACGCCGATGGCACCGACGTGCCAACCACGATCGAGCGCGTGGAAATAAGCATCGCCGTAGTCATCGCCGCGGTTGAAACACTCCAGGGCGACGATGCGCTCGTCGAGGGGCGGCACGAAGCCGCAGCCATCGAAACATACTACTTCGCGGCCGGGGTGATTGAAACTCGCCAGCACCTCGGCACCAGGCACAGGCGGAGCCTTGGTCAGCCATTCATAGAAGGCCTGCATGGACTCATCGCCGGTATCGTGGTAGCCGGTATACCCGGCTGAGCACCATACATTGCTGTGCCCCTGACGTGGTGAGGACCACTCGAAGCCACGGATGGCGAGAAACTCATCGCCGGTCAGCGCGGCCACCTGCTGCGCTGACGCCTCCCATTTGCGAGCCTCGCGGATCGTCGTGTCGCGATCGAAAAATTCCCCATGGTCAGTGATGGCAGCGAAGTGTAACCCGCGTGCACGCATCTGCCGCAGCGCCTCCTCCGGTCGTCCGAGGCCATCGGAGTAGCCGGTGTGGTTATGCAGATCGCCGTAGAACAGGCGCAGGCGGTAAGTCTGCAGCAGAGATGGCAGGGTGAGGGCCTGTGGCGAGGCATCGAGTAGCAAGTGCTGCGAGTTGGCATCTCCATGCTGGTGGTGTGTCATGCAGCCTCCATCAACTCCGCAACGGGGACATCTGTTCGTATGAAAGTGCCGCCGTATAAAAGCCCAACGATCATCACCCTTCGCACGCAAGAGCGGTACGTTTCGACACACTGGGCACCGCTATCAAGGGAGACGGACGCACGATCATGCACTCATTCATAATCTACCAGTCAAACGCATGATACACCACATGGGTACGGTGAAAGTTTCAACAGTATAGGGCCAAGGGATGGCTGAATAGGCATGTCTTTCATGCTGTTACAGAAATGCGAGGGGTATTCGCCGCTAATTGTCGGCATTCTGATGAGGAGGGTCCACAGAGTCGCCTCAGGTATGCCACCCCGCACCGAGTTCAAGCATGCTTGGTTCACATATCAGTCGCAACCTAACAGACTTTAACCTCTCTACTAGCCCATATCATTAGGGGCACATCAGACGCCAAAGAATCCCCACGGTCACCTTATCAATTTCTGTCGAAAATTGTCCTTGATTTCGGTGTACGATCGATTATTATATGCTTTCTGTACCCGACCGAACAACATGCGCACCCGGTTTTCTATCCTGCCGATGCCTTTCAGGTAGGGTGCAGGATAGCCACTCGCTTCCATGGCCGGAGCGCTTACAGCAACCCGGAGAAGGCTTGGGAGGTATGGGGATACAGGACAAACTCTTTCGTCGGTGGCGCATTTGTACTACAGGACTTGCGTTCATAACTTTCATAGCAGGCAGTGTTTTTTTTACTTTTGCAGCTGTTCCGATGATCCAACTCTTACCAGGATCCGTAGAAAACAAACGCCAGAAAATACTTCAATTGATTCATTGGTCTTTCAAACTTTTTCTAAAATATTCTATATTCTTAAGAGTAATAGACACATTTGAAGTCGAGGGATTGGAAGACATCAAGCATTACAATAATTATATATTCATAGCTAACCATCCCACTCTAATTGATGTAGTTGCTATTATGAGCTGTATTCCGTTCTGTAATTGTATTATCAAAAAGTCTCTTTTGAAGCATATCTGTTTTAATAGTATCGTACGTGCAGCGGGTTATATTGTGAACGATCGTGCTACTCAGATTTTTAAAGATTGTGAGAAAACCTTCCAAGCCGGACGCTCCCTGATTGTCTTCCCAGAAGGGACCCGTTCACCTGTGTATGGTTTGCGCACTTTCAAACGCGGTGCTGCACAGATTGCTCTACGTACGGGTATCCCTATCGTTTTGGTCGTCATAACGTGTGACCCTCCTACCCTATCAAAAGGGCAACCCTGGTACAAAGTCCCTGAACGCCCACTGCGTTTCAAGCTGCACTTTCATTTCCTCTGCACGCTCCCTGAAGAAATCCGACAAAAGCATAATTTCCGCCT
>Ga0137403_10005963_pt1 | contig 14003 bp, 11 predicted proteins | sample CZOMad2_1_16fung_FD_122057 | JGI IMG/M metagenome (GOLD analysis project Ga0137403, IMG submission 122057) | Vadose zone soil fungal communities from Angelo Coast Range Reserve, California, USA - CZOMad2_1_16fungal (Hybrid Assembly) | ecosystem: Environmental > Terrestrial > Soil > Vadose zone... | reverse complement strand
CGTCCGCAAACATGTCCGAATAGCGATACAAGCCGTTGCTCATTCCCTTGTCTGGAGCAGAAATGCCGTAGGGAGTGCGGTCCAGCAGCATCGGCAACGGTTCTTTGGCGTCCTTCGGAGTGTAAATTTCCGTGTGCAGCTTCACGCCGTCCCGCACCGGTATCATCGCTTCGCGCTTGTCGAAGAGTTTCGCCAGATCCGGGCGCTGGTCTTGCTGTGCGAAAGTGACTGGCGCCACAGCGCCTAGAAAACTCAGAAACAATATGAAATGAAGAATGCGGCGCGCGTGATTATTCGCAGAGAGCATGAAAACTCCTTGATTAACTCCTGGAACCTATTCGCTAAGGACGGCAAGAATACCACGGAGCCGCATGTTGAAGGCCGGTATCGGAGTTTGGTGCCACTTGCAGAAATGCGCAGGCATCATGTCAAGAGCTACGGTTTCGTTCGAGCACGCGTAGGAACAACATAAGGATCCGAAACAATTTCGACGGCAGTTTCGCTTGGCGGTAACTTCACAAAGACAGTCGATGCGTGTCTTTCCGGCCGCGAGCGGAAAACATGCTGTCCGTAATTTTCACTGAGACGACTTCCAACTTGACGCCGTTGAGTTGATTGCGCGGCACAGTAGGCGTGAGTGCTCAGCTACCACGAAGAAACATGCAAGTACGCATCGGGTCATCGCTTACCGCCGATACACAATAGCATCACGACCCCTCGGAACGCGCCAACTCCCCATGGCTAGAGAAATCCAAAACTGCCGACACAATTAGAGCGAGCCTTAACTGGCCGGAACGCTCTACCTTTGATAAACTATTAGGTGCAACGCCACACCTGAGAATTCCTGATCCGGGCCAGCCTGGGTCGCGCTGATTAACGGGAGTTTTGTAAAGGCTGCTGGTTGTTCCAGCAGCTATTTTTGTCTTTAGCGGTTGACCGCGACGCGGCCACACTTAAGCGAGACATCGAAAGCAGAAATTATGAGTCACAAAGTACGCAATATCGCCATTATCGCCCACGTGGACCATGGCAAAACCACGCTGGTGGACGCCATGCTCCGGCAGAGCGGCATTTTTCGCGCCAACGAAGCGGTGGTTGAGCGGGTGATGGATTCAAACGACCTGGAACGCGAACGCGGCATCACCATTCTGGCCAAGAATACCGCGCTGTTTTTTCACGACACCAAGATCAACATTGTGGACACGCCGGGTCACAGCGACTTTGGCGGTGAAGTGGAACGAGCGCTGCGCATGGTGGACGGCGTGGTCCTGCTGGTGGACGCCAGCGAAGGCCCGCTGCCACAGACGCGCTACGTGCTGCAGAAAGCGCTGGCGGCGAAGCTGCCTCCCGTCGTTGTTCTGAATAAGATCGATCGCACCGATGCGCGCCCCAACGAAGTCCTGGACGAAATCTACGACCTTTTTATCGACTTGGACGCCACGGAAGACCAGCTCGATTTTCCGGTGATCTATACCAACGCGCGCGACGGCGTCGCCCACCGCAAACAAGGCGACGATTCGAAGGATTTGCTGCCGCTCTTCGAGGCCATTGTTGAGCGCATTCCCGCTCCTGCGGGTGATCCTGCGGCGATTCTTCAGCTGCAAGTAATGAATCTGGACTACAGCGAATTTCTGGGCCGCATCGCCATCGCGCGCGTGTTTAATGGCACGCTGCTGCGGGGAACGGAAGTTGGCATCAGCAAGCTGGACGGCAAAATACAAGCGACGAAGATCACCAAGCTGTTTACATTCCGCGGTCTGGAACGCGACGAAGCTGAGCAAGTACAAGCCGGTGACATCGTCGCGCTGGCAGGAGTCGAAGGAATCCAGATTGGCGAAAGCATCACCGATTTGGCGAATCCTTCGCCGCTTGAGCCGTTGATCATTGACGAGCCGACGCTGGCCATGATTTTCACCGTGAATTCGAGTCCGCTGTCCGGGCGCGAAGGCAGTTACTTGACGTCGCGCGATTTGCGTGATCGCCTGGCCAAGGAACTGCTCACCAACGTGTCCATCCGGGTAGAGGATACTGACACGCCGGAATCGTTCCGGGTGTTGGGCCGCGGCGAATTGCAACTCGCCATCTTGATCGAAACCATGCGCCGCGAAGGTTTCGAATTGATGGTAGGCAAACCGGAAATCGTGGTGCGCACCGAAAACGGCAGAAAACTTGAACCGCAGGAGCGCCTGGTCATCGACGTTGCCGACAACTTTATCGGAATCATCATGGAAACGCTCGGCAGCCGCCGCGGCGAAATGGTCAAGATGAGCAATCACGGCTCCGGCCGCGTGCGCATGGATTTCCGCATCCCGTCGCGCGGGCTAATCGGCCTGCGCAGCCAGTTGCTGACCGATACGCGCGGCACCGCGCTGATCCACTCCATCTTTGACGATTGGATCGAATACGGCGGCGAAATGGCGCTGCGCCCGACGGGCGCGCTGGTTGCTGACCGCGCCGGAGTTTCCACCGCCTATGCGCTTTGGAATATTCAGGAGCGTGGCGAACTTTTCGTCGGGCCAACCATCGACGTGTACGAAGGCATGATCGTCGGCGAAAATTCCCGCGAGCAGGACATGGAAGTAAACGTCACGCGGGAAAAAAAACTCACCAACATGCGCTCCTCCAGCGCGGATGAAGCCATCCGCCTGATTCCGCATCGTGAACTCAGCCTGGAGCAAGCCATCGAATTCATCGCTGACGATGAATACGTGGAAATTACGCCCAAATCCATCCGCCTGCGCAAAAAGGTTTTGCAGTACAACAAGCGCCCGCGCCGCTGGCAGGAGATTCGCGCCAGCCAGGAAGCCGCCAGCTAGCGCGCTTGGCTGATTCGCGCTCCATGCATTACTATTAAAGGCAGGGCTCACGGTTCCAGTCGCGAGTATCTGAAAGTCCAGGCCGATTCCGCCAAAATGGAATACAGTGACGCGCATTCATGTGCGCAACAAGTTACGTACGACTGTGTTTGAACTTTACAGCATTTCAAACGGGAGTAAACTGCTCTGGCCACGATGACTACTTCAATAGAAGCGATGACGGCAACGGCAACGACGCAGGTTAGGAACGGCTACGAATCTCCTTGCGCTATTGTGGCAACTGCCACGGCCGTGCCGGAGCACACGATTTCGCGGGAGGACGTGAAGCTGTACCTGGGCCGGGTGTTTGACATTCCCGAGCGGCGCCTCGAAGCCATGATGTCCATCGTGGACAATGCGCAAGTGCACAGCCGACAGATGATTTTTCCGCTCGACTATACGATTCAATCCCGTTCACTGGAAAAGACCAATCAGGAGTACATGCAGCACGCGATCGAACTGGGACGGCGAGCCGCCGAAGAATGCCTGCTGCGCGCCGGAATGACTCCGCAGGATATCGACATGATCGTCACCGTGTCCTGCACCGGGTTCATGATTCCATCGCTTGATGCCCACCTTATTAATTTGATGGGATTCCGCTCCGACGTGCGCCGCATGCCTTTTACGGAACTTGGTTGTGCGGCTGGCGCCATGGCCCTCGGTCGCGCTTCGGATTATTTGCAGTCGCGCGTCGATGGCAACGTCCTGATTATCGCTGTCGAATTGCCTTCGCTCACTTTCCAACGCAAGGATATTTCCCAGGCCAACCTGATCTCATCGATTTTGTTTGGCGACGGCGCTGCGGCGGTAATCGTCAGCGGAAAGAAAAGCGCGCCGGGACCTCGCATTCTCGTTTCTGAAACGTACACCTTTCCGGATTCGCTTGGCGCCATGGGTTTCGATCTGAAAGACTCCGGCTTTCACATTTTGCTTTCCAAAGACGTTCCGGAAATGATCGGCGAAAAAATCGAAGGCTTGGTGGATGGCTTTCTTTCGCGGCATGGCGTGACTCGTGACCAGATTCGCGGCTGGATCCTGCATCCCGGCGGCTCGCGCCTGCTGGGCAACGTGGAAAAAGCGCTGGGACTTAGCAAATGTGACACTCAGCCGTCCTGGGACGTTCTCGGCAATGTGGGAAATCTTTCCAGTGCGACTGTGCTTTTTATTTTGCAGGAGTGGATGGAAAAGCGGCCGCTTAAAAAAGGCGATATCGCGATGGCGGCGGCCTTCGGACCAGGCTTCAGTGCGGAATTTCTGCTTTTGCAGTGGAACTGAAAATGGATCTCAGCGTCATCCTGTTCTTGGCGTTGCTCGCCGCGGTTGCCGCGATGCGCGTTTTTGAACTGCGCATTTCCAAGAAGCATCAGCGGGGCATGACCGCGCGCGGCGCCTCAAGAGTAAAAGATCCCAACTTCCGCTGGATGGCCCTGTTCCACACCCTGGTGTTGGTCGGCGCGGCCGCGGAAGTTGTGTTCCTGCATCGTCCCTTGATCCCGGCGCTCGGATTCCCCATGATCGCGCTTTTTGTATTTGCGAATTTTGTGCGCTGGTGGGTGATTCGAACGCTTGGCGAACATTGGAATGTGCAGGTAATGGATTCCACCAAACTTGGCGTCATCACTGCTGGACCGTTTCGCTACGTTCGTCATCCCAATTACGCCGCTGTCTTCATCGAAATGATTGCGCTGCCGCTCATTCACACTGCATGGATCACGGCGCTAGCCGGCGCGATCGCCCATGTCGGTGTGCTCGCACTCCGTCTCTCGACTGAAGAACGCGTGCTCTTCGCCAATCCGGACTACGCGGCCGCCATGTCCTCCAAGCCGCGCTTCCTCCCGGGCCTGTTTTAGGCTCTTCAGTAGCACAGCCACTCCTGTTCACCCTGAGTCGCGAAGGGGCTGCGGTGCTGCCCACATCGAGATCAAAGCGCACCAGCGTGATTGCTTCTGCTGCTGCCCTATAATGCATGGCGGCGCTCGGCAGCCATTGCGGGGCGCAAGGCGGCAACTCATGTTCAAAAATGATCTTCTAAAAGACCGGGGGATTTTTCTGAGTGGCGGTGGCAGCGGCCTCGGCCGCTCCATGGCGCTGCATTTCGCCACCCTCGGCGCAAAAATGTTCATCATCGGCCGCCGCGAGGATGCGCTCAAAGAAACCTGCGAAGCGATTCGCAGTGCCGGAGGAACTGCCGCCTACAGCACTTGCGACGTGCGCGACTTCGCCGCAGTCGAAGCCGCCGCCGACAAAGCCGACGCCGAATTCGGCCGCATCGACACGGTCATCAACAACGCCGCTGGAAATTTCATGGCGCGTACCGAAAAACTTTCCCCAAACGCCTTCGACACCGTAGTCAGCATCGTTCTGAATGGTTCATTTCACTGCACGCAAGCTTTCGCGCGCAGATGGATTGCGCAAAAAAAGTCCGGCAATGTTTTGAGCATCACTACAACCTATGCCGCAGCAAATTGCGGCTCTGGCTTCGTCGTACCTTCCGCGTGTGCAAAAGCCGGCGTGCTTGCGATGACCACGTCGCTAGCCGTCGAATGGGCCAAATACAACATCAGACTGAATGCCATTGCGCCCGGCCCATTTCCGACAGAAGGCGCATGGTCGCGTCTCATTCCGTCAAAGCAGTTCGAAGAACATTCGCGCAATTCGAATCCCATGAAACGCTTCGGCCGCCACGAAGAACTCACCAACCTCGCCGCCTTCCTCATCAGCGATATGTCGCAATACATCAACGGCGAATGTGTGGTGATCGACGGCGGCCAGTGGCTGCAAGGAGCCGGCGAATTCAACGACCTGCTCATGCTCCCCGAATCGTTCTGGGAACAAATGGAAGCTGCCCGTACCAAAAAGTAGCTTGGCGTTCGCGAACGCTGGCGATCGAACAGCGATCCAAACCAGCGATTACAAAGGACGGTCATTCCGAGCAGGCCTGCGGCAGGCAGGCGCAGCGAGGAATCTCTCTAACGCCCTTGCGATTTGTCACTGCGGCAGCGCACTCGCCTTCAATTTCACTAACAAAACGACCCGGCCAATTTGTTTTCCAACGCTCTCCGCTGTAACCACGACGGTTTGGGCTTTTTGTGATGACTCTGTTTTTTGTGCCGGGGTTTGAATCGCGACGTCCAAGAAACTCACCGGCTGATCGGGAAGGACGAATTTCCCCTGTCCTCTGGTCACAGTCCACCCTTGCGGAGCAGTAACACTGATTTGAATCTCTGCAGACGAACCTTTAACTCGATCGATGGAAAGCGGTATTGCGGCTATTTCGCTCTGTTTTATCGCAATTTCCGGTTCCTTCGGCATCGACGGCCAAAGACGGTGCGCGGCGTAGAAGCGTTGGTAGAATTCCCAGGCACCCCCAAGCCTCAGGCGGAAGTTGTTCTCTGGTGATTCGTCCGGTTCCATAGGGCGGTCAGCGACATCATAAATTACGTCCTTCTTGCTGAAGACGTCCGCAGTGCGATCGACCGGGCCTTTGGCCTTCCCGAAAATCAGCGTCATCGGCTCTGGCCACCAACCCGCGTTAGGGTCGCTCATCATTTTGTTCAGTTCGTCGTCGCTCATTTTAGAAAAATGCTGGATATCTTCCGGGAACTGCGTCAGGTGTGGCATAGCCGCATCCATGGCCAGCCGCCAATAGGGTTTTTTCTGCGAAGGCGAAATCTGCTTCACCGAATACGCCGGCCCGGTTCCCGCAAACTGTTTCTGATCGTCGGCATCACTGAAAAAATAAAGTTTTTTCGGCTGCCACGGCGTCAAATTTTCCAAATAAATTTCCAGCCGCTTCGAATTGCCTGCCAACTGCGCGGGAAACGCGGTCGGATCATTTGCCAGGTCAAACGCTTCCGTAGCCAACACTCCGGATGCCTGATGGTCGCCGTGGTTCTCTCCAATAAAAATTCCCGGCAGCCATGAAATGATCACTTCTGGCCGCGTCAGCCGCACAATTCGAACCAGCGCTTCCAGATTCGCCCCATGGCCCCAATTCGCCAGCGAATTCAGCACGTTCTGCGAAGCCGTGTCCTTGCCATCCAGAAACCACACGTTCGTAATTCCCAGCTTCGCGCATGCCTGCCGCGCTTCCTGTTCGCGAATGTCGGCCAGCGCCGGGCCATGCTCTCGCGAATAATCATTTCCGCCGCTACCGCCGCGCGTCGTATACACCACCGCCACGCGCTTATGCTCATCGTAAATCGCACGAGCCAGATATGGCGTGACGCCGCCCTCATCGTCCGGGTGCGCCACCACCAGCAAAATATCCGCTTTGAACCGCTCATCCGACCCTTTCACCACTTGCGGCGCCGGCGTCTGGGCCCCCGCCGAACTTCCCATCAGCGCAGCCAAGCCTGCCGCGAAAACAACCAGCCATCGCTTCATTCCACACCCTTTCACTCGCTCAACAACTGTTCTAAGAAAGAAAAGATTGTAACCGCTCCGCCGCGCAATTCCCTAGATGCAACGCCAACCAGTTCCCATCCCGCGTTTATACTTCCAATATGTTCCGCGTTTTCCTGACAGCGTTTTTCGTTGCAACCATATCGGCCGCTCCGCTCTTCGGCCGCCAACAAACAGAGGACTCGCAGTCCTTCCCGCCCGGAGATTTGATCCCAGGGGTCGTAGCTCTGCAAAACCCGCAGCAAAGCTACGCGCTCTACGTCCCAACAAAGTATTCGCGCCAACGGCGTTGGCCAATCGTTTATGTTTTCGATCCTCTCGCTCGCGGGCCGCTGGCTCTCGCGCAGTTTCAGCACGCCGCGGAAATCCACGGCTACATCGTAGCGGTTTCAAATAATTCGCGGAACGGCCCGTGGCAGCCCGAATTCGAAGCAGCCGAAGCAATGGTCCGCGATACTCAGCAGCGCTTTACCGTGGACCTCAAGCGTATTTATTTCGCTGGTTTCTCCGGCGGCGCACGCGTGGCCTCGCAGCTGGCTCAGCTCTGCAAATGCGCTGCGGGGGTGCTGTTAAGCGGCGCTGGGTTTTCTCACGGCACCTCACCTTCAGCAGAATCGAAGTTCCCCGTTTTCTCTGCCGTTGGTGACGCCGACTTCAACTACAGCGAACTGATTCCATTACAGGATGCGCTTGAAAAAGCCACTTTTCCTCACCGGCTGCGCATTTTCGATGGCCTGCACGAATGGGCGCCGCCAATGGTAATAGACGAAGCGCTTGCCTGGTTTCGAATTCAAGCTATGAAATCGCAGCGCGAGCCACGTGATGACGAATTTCTTTCCGCTCAATTCGAAACCGCCGAAAGACGTGCAGCGGCCTTCGAGCAATCTGGTGATCTGCTGGAGGCATCCCGCGAATATCGCCAAATCGCCCAGACCTTCGATTCGCTGGTGGACACGGCGGCCGTTCGCCTAAGAGCCGGCACTATTGAAAAACAAAAGGCGCTGCGTGACGCTATCAAGCGCGAGCACAGCGATTTTGAAGAACAAGACCGCTTGAGTAATGAAGTTCTCGCCGCCACCACGCCACCTCAAACACCCGATGCGTCCCCATCGCAAAATCGCGGCGATGCCGCAACCTTAGCGCGCGATCTGCGCCTCCGCGCCCAGCGCGAGAAAAAGCCCGAACGCGTCCTGGTCTTCAAACGCGCCCTCGCCAGCGTTGTCATCGGCTCGCTCGAATCCGGCCGCGACGCTCTCGATAAGAAAGATTTTCGCCGCGCAGAAAGCTACTTCGCCTGTGCGACCGAGGCCAATCCCGAATCCGAGTGGTCCTTTCGCAATCTCGCCATCGCCCGCGCTGCTAGCGGTGATCGCAAGGGGGCGCTGGAAGCCCTTCGCTCTGCGCGCAAGTTGACAAAAGATCTGCCCGCCTTTTCCGACTGGCTCAAGCAGGAACCCGCGTTCAATCAACTGCGCTCAGTCCCAGATTTTCTCGCTCTTTGCGGTCACGATTGAATTCGAAGGTTAACGCATGGAAAGTCTTCAACGTCCTGCTTTCAGCCACGGAATTGACATGTCCGTCGGACCACGTCGCCTTGACCGCATTTTCCCCCGCCGATAAGCTAATAAGTTCTAGCGAGTTATACGGAGCCGCATGGAAACGATTCACATAACCTTACCCGATGGCAGCGTCAAAGATGTGCCCAAGGGCACGACCGCTGCAGATATTGCTCGCGGCATTTCGCCACGTCTTGCCGACGCCGCGTTCGTCGCTAAGGTCTATTCGAATAATGGCGCGCTCGCGAACTTTGGCGATCCGGTGGATGACGGCGGCTATTTGATCGACTTGCGCCGCCCGTTGGAGCAGGACCTTAAACTAAAAATCCTCACCGACAAGGATCCCGATTCACTCTTTGTTTTTCGCCACTCGGCCGCGCACCTTCTTGCCGCCGCCGTGATGGAACTTTATCCCGACGTTAAGCTCGGCATTGGCCCGCCGGTAGACACCGGATTCTTTTACGAATTCATGCGCGAGCAGCCGTTCACGCCCGACGACCTCGTAAAAATCGAAAAGAAAATGCACGAACTTGCCGCACAGGATTTGCCGAACGAGCGTAAATACCTGCCAAAGCCCGAAGCGCTCGAGGTTTACAAGAAATCCAACCAGATGTTTAAGTGCGAACTGGTCGAAGAAAAAGTCACCGAGCCGACGGTTTCTTTCTACACCACCGGAAAATTTATCGATTTTTGCCGCGGCCCGCACATTCCTTCAACAAAACGTATCCAAGCTTTCAAATTAATGAGCGTAGCCGGTGCCTATTGGAAGGGTCAGGAAGGCAATCCGCAGTTGCAGCGCATCTACGCTGCGGCCTTCTTCACGCAAAAAGAACTCGACGCGTATCTGCACCGACTCGAAGAAGCCAAGCGCCGCGATCACCGCAAGCTCGGCCCTGAACTCGATCTTTTCAGCATTCAGGAAGAAGCCGGCCCCGGTCTGATTTTCTGGCACGCCAAAGGCGGCTTTATCCGCAACATCATTGAAACCTGGTTGCGCGACGAACTGCTCAAGCGCGGCTACGATCTGGTTTACACGCCGCACATCATGCGGCTCGACCTCTGGAAAACTTCCGGCCACGCCAATTTCTACAAAGAAAATATGTTCGGTCCGGTCGAAGTGGAAAAAGCCGAATACCAGCTCAAGCCCATGAATTGCCCCGGCCACATTCTTATTTACAAGTCGCGCCTGCGTAGCTATCGCGATTTGCCGGTGCGCCTTGCCGAGCTCGGCACCGTCTATCGCTACGAACGCAGCGGCGTTCTCCATGGCCTGCTGCGTGTCCGCGGCTTCACTCAGGACGACGCGCACATTTTTTGTATGTCGTCTCAAATCGAAGCCGAAGTCGAGGCTTGCATCGATTTCGCCTACGCCGTGATGGAAAATTTCGGTTTCAATGATTTCGAAGTAGAACTCTCCGATTGGGACGCCAAGCATCCGGAAAATTACGCCGGCAAACCCGAAGACTGGGCCCGCTCTACCGCCGCGCTGGCCAACACCATGGACCGCCTGAAAATTCCGTACCAAAAGATGGAAGGCGAAGCCGCGTTCTACGGCCCCAAAATCGACATCAAACTAATCGACGCCATCGGCCGCTCCTGGCAGCTGACCACAGTTCAATTCGATTTCAACCTGCCGGCGCGCTTCGGCCTCGAATACGTTGGCGATGATGGCGCTCGCCACCAGCCGCTGATGGTCCACCGCGCGCTGCTCGGCTCAGTAGAACGCTTCTTCGGCATTCTCATCGAGCACTACGCCGGAGCATTTCCGCTGTGGCTCGCTCCGGTGCAGGTGGAAATCTGCCCGGTCAGCGAAAAAGTCATCGACTACGCGAAGCACGTTTACGAAACTTTGAAAAATCACAACATTCGCGTGCATCTCGACGACCGCAACGAAAAGCTGCCCGCAAAAATTCGCGACGCCCAAATGCAAAAAATTCCCTACATGCTCGTCGTCGGCCCCAAAGAAGCCGAAGCCGGAACCGTCAGCGTCCGCCATCGCAGCAAAGGCGACCTGGGTCCTAAGCCCTTGGCCGAACTGGTCGAAGCCCTGCGGCGAGAATCCGACTCGCGCGCAATCCATTGAGCCATGGCTTGGTTTCGCAAGGAATCAACTCGAGGTAAGCCGGTCACCCTTGCCATTAACGGACGGGGTGTGGCGGGTTCCGATTTCGGGCTTGCTTTGCTTGCGGAAAGCGACTTTGCATCCGATCTCGTTTCGTCGGGCCTCGAATGGTTCTGGACAAGCCACGATCCAAACAGACGCAGTGGCTACGAACCGGAAACCCGCCTTGTGACTCGCTTGTGCCAGGAAAGCAAACGGGCATTTCTGGATGACTTACCGGACTATGGCAACCCAGAAGGTCGCGACATTGCGATGTTCGGTATTCGACCGGATTCCCAGAACGTCGTTCAATCGCCAGCCGACCTAAAGAACGCTTTGCACACTTTCATCGCAGCCGGCGCTGGCCCGTTCAGGCAGTTTATTCTCGAGAAGACGACGGCGACGAGCTCTGGTACGTGGCAGGGCCTCGTTCCGAACCAGTTCGCCAGCCGCTTGGCGCCTGGCTGATTCGTCCGGACCAGATACGCGAGATCCTATGGGCGGACTGGTGGGCATGGCAGACAAGATGGCTCGAAGGCGCAATTGCGCAGCTTTTGGACCGCGCGAAACCCTAGTAAGCTAGCGTCCATGATCCTTCCTCGCCGATCGTTCCTGTACCTTAGCGGAGCCACCGCGCTAGCCAGCCCTTCTTTTTTCGTCAGCCAACGACAAAAATCCGACGTTCCTCTGGTTGATCAGGTGCCTCCCATGCTCGACCACATCCTGCTCGGCTGTAACCATTTGCAACGCGGCATCGATTTCGTTGAACAGCACACTGGCGTGCGCGCCGCGTTCGGCGGAGTTCATCCCGGCCGGGGCACGCAAAACGCTCTTCTCTCATTAGGCACTCGCCGCTATCTCGAGATCATCGCGCCAGATCCGCAGCAACATACCGACAATCCGCTCGCCAAGCATTTGCTGGGTCTTAAGGAGCCGCGTCTGGTCGGCTGGGCCGCACATCCCGACGACCTTCAGGTGCTGGCAGCCGGCCTCGCCAAAGCCGGAGTCATAGCCGAAGGCCCAACTCCCGGCTCGCGCAAACGCCCCGATGGCAATATGCTCCACTGGAAAACGCTCAACTTGAACGATGACGCCAACGGCTTGCTTCCGTTCTTCATCGAATGGAGCGCCGACTCATCACATCCTTCGGCAGACGCGCCGTCGGGCTGCCAGCTCCTCCGATTCGAGCTGCTCACACCAGACCCAGCCGCACTCGCCAAGACCAGCGCTAAGGTCATGCTCGCGGCCCCAATCGCAAAAGGCTCTTCGCCGCAGCTCCACGCCGTCATTTCCGGCCCCAAAGGCCAATTGGACATCTCGTCCTGACGCCATCAATTTCGAGTGACCTCGATAATCGAGGAACTCGGCAAATTCCCAAAATGAAACGCTGTAGCCACTTCCCGCACTATTCGTGTGCACCAACAACTCAGGGGCAGAACCTGCACGAATTAGCCGTGGGTTGAAGGCGCCAGGGGGCACGGCAGAGTTGCGGTCACCAAATCTGGCTTGTGCCCTCGCTTGTTTTCTGCGGGGCCGGTCGCTCGAGCAGCGCCACTTTATTGAAAGGCGAGGATTAGGTTGAGCCCAATTCGAACGCCAGCTGGGCTTATCATTTTCCTGCTTGCCGCCCACTGTATCGTGCGTGCTATACTTTTAACCCGTCCTCTGTCGGCAATCCGCCGTACGGGGCTGGCACATATTTAGGAAGTCGATTCGGGCTCAGGGGCTGGCTGTACGTGTCCTTTGGTGCTTTTTCAGCTATAGGGGGATTTATCGCAGAACGGAATTTCCGGCAAGTGAGCGACAGAGTCCGTGTCAACGATCGGATTCGCGCTCGCGAAATCCGGGTGATTGACGAAGAAGGCGGCCAGCTCGGGGTAATGCAGCCATTTGAAGCGCTTAAGATGGCTCGCGAACGTGGATTGGACCTGGTGGAGATTTCTCCCACCGCCGACCCGCCAGTTTGCAAGATCACCGACTACGGCAAGTTTCTCTATCAACAAAGCAAGAAGGCGCACGAGCAGCGTAAGAGCAGCCGCGGCTCCGCGCTGAAGGAAGTAAAGTTCCGGCCTGCCACCGCGGAACACGATTTTCAGGTTCGCAAGAACCAGATTATTCGCTTTCTTGGAGAAGGCCACAAAGTTCGCGCCATGATTTTTCATCGCGGACGCGAAATGGCGCACCAGGAAGTCGGCCGCGCCAAGATGACCCGTCTGTTGGGCGAAATTGGCGACGCCGGCTCCATTGAGACTATGCCGCGCATGGAAGGCAATGTCCTGGTGGCCTTGCTAGCTCCCAAAAAAGGCGCCGGCGCAGTAGCCGCGCCAAGTCGGCCAAATTAAGCCGCAGGGATCGGTTTCTTCGCCACAAAATAGGAACTATGGTTCCTATGCATACTGAAAACAAATAGCTTGCGGGCATCTTGCCCAGCTTGAGCTGAAAGAAAAAACGAGGATTTACGCAATGCCACGCAATCGATCGAAACCGAAATTGAAATTGAAAACGCATCGCGGCGCCGCCAAGCGTTTTAAGATTACCGGCACCGGCAAGCTGCTCCGGATGCATTCCGGCAAGCGCCACCTGCTCGGAACTAAGGCGCCTGGGCGTATGCGCAAGCTGAAGAAGATGACCAAGGTCAATAAGGCTGACGTAGCCAAGACCATGCAGATGCTTCCCTACGGCTTGAAGTAGCCGAGAAATACTTTTTGAATTTCGTTGGACGAGCCGAGTCTTTTTGCGTAAGCGAATTGTTCGCGCTCTCGAAATGAAATGCAGGACGTACAAAAAAACGTCCTGTACGCTGCTCGCGGTTTTTTGCGAGTGGCGCTTCGTGCCAGGCAGCGCTACACGGGTGCCTGCCGGCGGAAAATGCTGCGATTCACTTCGCGGCACAGCAACACCCATCGGAAACAAACCCGTTGCGCGAAGCTGCCCTTTCGCAAAAGAAGGGCCGCGTCGCCGCAACCCGTTTCGTTTCCAGGAAAAATGAACTACCGAGGCGTTTTTCGTTGGTGTGGTGACCGGTTTTTTGCGTCCCGCGTTTTGGCGGGAATACCGGTTACTTACACTCCAACTGCCCGGTTAAGA
>Ga0137403_10005962_pt1 | contig 14003 bp, 13 predicted proteins | sample CZOMad2_1_16fung_FD_122057 | JGI IMG/M metagenome (GOLD analysis project Ga0137403, IMG submission 122057) | Vadose zone soil fungal communities from Angelo Coast Range Reserve, California, USA - CZOMad2_1_16fungal (Hybrid Assembly) | ecosystem: Environmental > Terrestrial > Soil > Vadose zone... | reverse complement strand
TCCCCCGCCACCGCGACCGAGCTGATCGGATTCGCCCTGATGCCGGCCAACACCTTTGCCGAAGGCCCCACTTCCGGGCAGTTCGCCGGCCCCGGCGCCGGCGGCAACGCTCTCCCGCTCATCGACAAGCAGCCCGTCCAGGGCATCTCCGCGGTCCTGCACGGGCCCACGGCCCGTTCCTTCTATGTCATGCCGGACAACGGTTTCGGCGCGAAAAACAACTCCGCCGATGCATTGCTGAGGATCTACGCGGTGCGTCCCGAATTCAGGACCTGGAACGGCAGCAGGGTGACCGGCAGGGGCATGGTGAAGCCGGCCGATTTCCAATCCGGCCGCGGCCTCCCGATCTTCGACGCGGACAGCTTCATCAACCTGCGCGATCCGCACCGCAAGCTCGGGTTCGAGATCGTCGCCGGCATGGCGTTCTATCCGAACGGCAGCAACAGCATTCCGGTCGATCCCTCGATCCAGGCCGGGCGCCTCCTGACCGGCGCGGACTTCGACATCGAATCGGTGCGCATGGACCGCAAGGGACATTTCTGGTTCGGCGAAGAATTCGGGCCGTTCCTGATCGAGGCCGACTCGCATGGAAGAATCGTACATGCCGAGATCAGGACGCCCAATATCGTACCGCCGGGGTCGACTGCCACGGGCGCCGAGGTAAGGTCTCCGCAGAATCCCTTCCTGGGCGCGGGAACGCCGAATCTCGGCTCCTCGCGCGGCTTCGAGGGCATGGCGATCAACCCGGCGGGTGACAAGCTCCACACCCTGCTGGAGGGCACGGTAACGGGAGACGACAATGTCAACGGAACCGTCGGCAAGAACCTGCGTATCGACGAGTTCGACATCAAGACCCGAACCTATACGCGCAACAACTGGCTGTATCAGCTCGAGCCGGCCGGCACCAACATCGGCGACATGACCGCGATCAACGATCACCAGTTTCTGGTGATCGAACGCAACGGGGCGACCGCGACCGGAGGCGGGACGCCCTTCAAGAAGATTTTCATCGCGGACATCGGTGGCGTGCCCAACGGCGGGTTCGTGCATAAGATGGAACTGGTCGATCTGATGAACATCAGCGATCCGCACGACCTGAATGGCGACGGCAGCACTACCTTCACCTTTCCGTTCGTCACCATCGAGAGCGTGCTGATACTGGACCCCTCGACCTTATTGGTGATCAACGACAACAACTATCCGGGAAACGGCGGGCGCGATCTGAATTCCGACAACACCGAGTTCATCAAGATCCGCCTCGATCAACGTCTCGCCTTCAAGCCCTTCGACCGCGATGAGGAACGTGACGACGAAGACAAGGATGACCGCGACTAGCGCGGCCCTGTGAACCTGGCGGTGTCGCGCAAGTCAGGGCACACCGCCAGCATGCGAGGGTTCTAGGGCTCGATATCAACTATCCGGGGCGCCGGACGGCGGGACAGCAGCGCGGTCCTGGAGCGGCGGCGTATTCGCGTCTTGAGCAAGATCGCGATACCGACGAGGACCAGGCCGCAGAACGCGTACAGCCCGTAACGTTTGAAGTCCTCGATCAGGTAATCCGTTGCCCCGCCGAGAAAGTAACCCGCGAAGGTGAAAGTTATGGACCAGAGCACGGCGCCGATGAAGTTGAGAATGAAGAAGCGCAGCCTGGACACGTGGGCCGAGCCAATCGCGAAGGGCGTGATGCTGCGCAGCCCGTAGTAGAAACGGAAGCTGAGGATAAGGCAGTCCTGATGGCGGCGCAGGTGGTGATAGACCCGCTCCGCTTTTTCCTGCCAGCGGCGCAGCGAAATAATCCTGGGTCCCCAGCGCCGCCCGAGAAAATACCAGAGCTGGTCGCCGGCGATGCTTCCGGCGAGCGCGGTCGCGATGATCCAGGGCAATTCGAGGTAGCCGAAATGCGCCGCCGCTCCGGCAAGAAGAACGATGGTTTCCCCTTCGAGAAAAGTCACGACCACGATCGCCACGTAGCCGTACTCGCGGATGAGGGTATCGATCTCCAGCAAGCGGGTGAGCACGCTCCTTGCGGCGGGCAGACTAGCCGCAACGTATGACCGAACGATGACAGGTCTGATCCGGTTACGTGCTCTGGGGCATGGGCGTGCGCGTGCGCCCGTCACCCGACGTTCCGTAGGAAGCCGGCGCGACGCCGGCCGCGACTTTCAGCAGCGTCTCGAGCTGCCTGATGACCGGATCCCGCGCCGGGTCGCAGGGCGTCGTGTCCCCTTCCCGGGCGACCACCCGCAGGTGACGGAAGCCGAGCCGGGTCAGCTCCGCGCACAGCGTCTCGGTCGGCACCAGGGTCCACAGCGCGCGATTGTGGAACTTGCGCAGGTAGGCCAGGACCGGCTTGCCCAGCCAGCCGCTGCCGTGATGGCGGCTGTAGAAACCAGTGCGGAAGTCCGAGACCACCGGCAGCTTCAGCTGGCGCGCTGCGCTCAGCGCCGACCAGCCGAGCGGACCCTCGGTCAGGACGTGGACGACATCGGGGCGCGAGCGGCCCCATAGGCGAGCGAGGGCGCGCTTGGCGGGCAGGCCAAGCCGAAAATCCGGATGATTCGGAACTGGCAGGCCGCGGGTCAGCACCTCCAGCAGCCTCTCACCGACGGCTGCGCTGTCGCCCCGATCCTGCCGCGGCCGTACCAGCTGGATCTCGTGCCCTCGCGCACGCAGGCCCTCGACGAAGCGGGCGGCGGTCAGCGCTACGCGATCGACATGCGGGGGATAAGTCTCGGTGATTACCGCCAAGCGCAGCCTGCGGCGCGCGCGCGACAGCTGCTCGAAAAGAAAATCGGCCGTCTCGTCCATGGCGTCGTATCGTGCCCGGAGCGCGCGACGGTTGCATGACCGGAGGGTTACGGTTCGGAGACGGGCTCCGCTGTAGCCTTAGTGTCATCAATTCATCGCGAACCTGTAGCAAATCCCTCGTAGGGTACGCCGGTGTCGGGGCATCCCGAACGACATGGAGAAACCATCGATGAGAGCCTTCCTTGAGGCCCTGCAGACCCAGCGCTGGGACGATCATCGCTACTACCACCACAGCCGGGTCAACCAGACCCTGCACTTCGTCAGCGCGTCGAGCTTCCTGTGCGCCTACGCCACGCTTTTCTTCTACCCGGTGGCCGCGGCGCTGATCGGCTGGCTGGTGGCGATGACCGCGCGCCAGTCGGGGCATTTCTTCTTCGAGCCGAAGGGTTATGACCACGTCAACCAGGTCACGCACGAGTACAAGGAGGAGATCAAGGTCGGCTACAACCTGCGCCGCAAGATCCTGCTGTACGTGGCCTTTGCGCTGTCGCCGGTGCCGCTCCTCGCCGATTCGACGCTGTTCGGCTTGTTCGAGCCTCCCGTCGGCGTCGCGGGATACGTGCACCACGTCGCCATGATCTGGCTCGCGCTCGGCGCCGGCGGGCTGCTGTTCCGCACCGTGCACCTGTTCTTCATCCGGGACATCCAGACCGGCCTGGTGTGGATGACCAAGATCCTGACCGATCCGTTCCACGACCTGACGCTCTACCACAAGGCGCCGCTCGCGCTGATGCGCGGCGAGCTGATCGACCCGACGCTGCGGCCCCAGCGCGGCTAGAAGCGTTGGGCGATCATCTCGCGCAGGATGCCGCGCTTGATGGCGCGGTTGGAGAGCGCCGGGTCGGACCACCACCACCCGTCCCGCTCCATCGCGCGCGCAGCGGCGACGAAGCGGTCGCAGACCTCGGCAAAGTCCGCCTCCGAATAGTCGAGGCTGAAGATCAAGCGCCCGGTTCCCACCCAGCTGAGCGCGAGACCCTCCGCGCGCAGGTAGTACTGAAGCATCCAGTTGTAGCGCGACGGGCGCGTATAGCAGACGGTCCAGATCGAAGAGAGGTTGGCGACCCGCACCGGCAGACCGGCCTCCTCGAGCCTCGCGTTCAGCGCCCGCACCCGGCCGTCCCAAAGCTCGTCCAATCCGTCGTACAGGCCGCGGATCGCCGGCGTCTCGATGCGCTCGAGAAACACCTGCATGGCGGCCATCACGTAGGGATGGGAGTTGAAGGTGCCGCGCGCGAAGCAGACATCCGCTGGCCGGTCCTCGCGGAAGCGGCGCATCAGTCCGGCGCGCCCGCAGACCACGCCCACCGGGAGGCCGCCGCCGAGGGTCTTGCCGTAGGTCACCATGTCGGCCCACACGCCGAAGTACTCCTGCGCACCCCGCGGCGCGATGCGGAACCCGACGAACACCTCGTCGAAAATCAGCACGATCCCGCGCTCGGTGCATACCTCGCGCAGGCGCTGCAGCCAGGCGGCATAGGCGGTACGGTCGAAGTGCGCGCCGCGTGCGCTATCGACCAGCGATCCGTCCGAGGGCGCGTTGGCGTTGGGGTGCAGCGCCTGCAGGGGATTCACCAGCACGCAGGCGATGTCGCGGCGCCGGCGCAGGACACGCAGCGAGTCCTCGTCCATGTCCTTCAGCGTGTAGGTCTCGCGCTGCGTCACCGGGTTGCCGATGCCGGGCTGCACGCCCTCCCACCAGCCGTGGTAGGCGCCGCAGAACCGCACGAGGTGCGTGCGCCGGGTGTGAAAGCGGGCGAGCCGCACCGCCTGCATGACTGCCTCGGTGCCGGACATGTGGAACGACACTTCGTCCAGCCCCGAGATCTCGCGCAGGCGTCGGACGTTGTACGCCACCGAAGAGTGGTAAGCGCCCAGGACCGGACCCAGGTCGGCGGCGCGCGCGCTGCCCTCGGCAATGCAAGCCTTGTAGAAGTCGTGGCCGAACAGGTTCACGCCGTAGGAGCCGGCGAGATCGTAGAAGCGGTTGCCGTCGAGGTCGGTCACCATGACCCCTTCGGAGGATTGAAGAAAGGAGCCGGTCTTCAGATGCTCGCGCACGTACCGGCTGTATTGGAACGGGACTCGATACCGGCTGGTGAACTGCAGGTCGGAGATCGCGCCTTCAGCCTCCGCGGTGAGCGCCGCGCCGCGCGCGAAGCGCCGCCGGTAGAGCTCCGCCAGCCCCGCGAACCCGGCACGGCGCCGGTCTGCAAGCTCCGCGGGCGCTGCGTCGGAGGAGAAGAAGCGCGCTTCGTCGTAGGCGTAGTACGGGACCAACGCCGCGACGCGGCGCGCGATGCGCGCGTGGCCCGTGAGCGAGGGATGCTTGGCCCTGGACAGTTCGAGTCGCATGCGCAGCGCCGGCAGAAAGAAGAGCGCCGATGCCGCTACGACCAGTCCAACCCACAGTGCGGTTTGCTGCATGCCGAGTCCTTTACCGCTCTTTACTACGGGAACGTTACGACTCCGTGACAGTCCGCGCCGCAGTGCTGCGCATTCTCGAGCAGGAGGACATCAACTTCCTCCTGACCAACCGGATCCCGCGACAGCTGCTGACGCGCTTCATGGGATGGTTCAGCAAGATGGAACATCCGCTGGTGCGCTCTCTGTCCATAGCGGCCTGGCGGTCGTTCGCCGACTTGGCCCTGAAGGAGGCAAAGAAACAGGACTTCTCCAGCCTGCATGATTGCTTCATCCGTGAGCTGAAGCCCGGCGCGCGGCCGATCGATCAGGATCCGGCGGTGCTCGCCAGTCCCTGCGATGCGATTGTCGGGGCCTGCGGCCGGTTAAACGGCGTCCAGTTGCTGCAGGCAAAGGGATTCCCCTACACGCTGTACGACCTGCTCGGGGATCCCGCGCTGATGATCGCCTTCCGCGACGCAGCGTATGCGACCCTGCGCATCACCTCGAGCATGTACCACCGCTTCCACGCGCCGCACGATTGCACAGTGCGCCAGGTCACCTACTTCTCGGGGGACACCTGGAACGTCAATCCGATCGCGCTCAGGCGGGTGGAGAAGCTCTTCTGCAAGAACGAACGCGCGATGATCCGTACGCGGCTCGAAGCGGGCGGCCATGAGGTGCTGCTCGTGCCGGTCGCGGCCGTGCTGGTCGCCAGCATCCGGCTGCACTTCCTGGACGTGCTCCTGCATCTTCGCTATCGCGGCCCCAATGTCATTCCTTGCGAGGCGCGTTTCGCCAAGGGCGAGGAGATGGGCTGGTTCCAGCACGGCTCGACGATCCTCGTCTTCGCGCCGCGCGGCTTCGCACTGCACGAGCGGGTGCGCGAGGGGACCCGGATCCGCGTCGGCGAGCCGCTGATGCGGCTGCCCTGAGATGCAGGGGGCGCTGCTCGCCTGGTGGCTGGCGCTGTGCGCGGCGGCGCTCGTCAATGTCCTTGCCTGGGTCTGGTCGGCCCGGCGGCTGGCAAGCCGCGCCGCGCACATGCCCCCCGACACGCCGACGGAGCTGAGCGCCTCGCGCCGGTGGCTGCTTTGGCTGTCGGCAGTCTACGTGCTCGGCTGCGCCTTCAGGTCAGTTTTCCCCATGGTCGACGCGCCCCGCATCTGCCTGCACGACACGTGGATTTCACGCATCGTCGTGGGGCGCACGGTCGCGACCGCCGCGGAATTGTGCTTCGCCCTTCAATGGGCGTGGCTGCTGCGCGAGGCCGGGGCGGGCGCCCGGACGGCGAGCTTCGCCGCGCGCCTCATCGTTCCGATCATCGCCGCGGCCGAGATATTTTCCTGGTGCGCGGTGTTGACCTCGAACTACCTGCTGCACGCCATCGAGAATTCCCTCTGGGTGCTCGCCGGAACGCTGGCGCTGGCGGGGTTTCTCTCATTGCGCACACGGGCCGAAGGCAGCGCAGCGCGTTTTCTCGAAGCCGCAAGCGTAAGCGCGGCCGTCTATCTGGCGTTCATGGTGACGGTAGACGTACCGATGTATCTATCGCGCTGGCGGGCCACCGGCGGCGCCACCCGGGCGCTCGAACCAGGGCTGCGCACCCTTCTCGAGCGCTGCCTGGTCGAGCACGACTGGGGTGCATGGCGGGGGGACGTGCTTTGGCTGACCCTCTATTTCACGGTCGCGGTGTGGATCAGCATTGCCCTCCCGCACGCGCCGCAGCTCCGGTCCGGGACCGAGACGATGCGCATTCCTTAGTCAGTCCGATCGAAGACGGATCTCGCATACGACACCGTTGCAGATCTTCGGTTGTGCTCACAGGATATCCACAGAATTTGTGGATAGTTCTGGTCCTCAGGCCGTCATCGCTTCGGCAAGGTCTTCAACGTGTTCGCCGTGGTCCGGTTCAATCACGTCCTGGCGCACCAGCGCCATGCGCCCATCGAGATGCTCGACGATGGCAGTACAGCTGTCTACCCAGTCGCCGCAGTTCAGGTAGAGGACCTTGCCGGCTTGTTTGATCGACGGTGTGTGTATGTGCCCGCAGATCACGCCGTCGACCCGCAATCCCTCGGCGTGCCGAACGACTGCCCCCTCGAAGCGGGAGACGAAGCTGGCCGCTCCCTGCAGGTTGCGCTTCGCAAAATCGGCAAGCGACCAGTGTCCGCCGATCCCGAGTTTGCGCCGGCCCCACGAGAGCGTGCGGTTCAGGTCGACGAGCAAGTTGTAGGACGCGTCACCCAGCGCCGAAAGCCAGCGCGGGCAGGTCGCGACCTGATCGTACTCGTCCCCGTGCAGGAGCGCGTAGCGCCTGCCGTCGGCGGCGACGTGGATGTGGTTCTTTTTCACCCGGATGTTGCCGAACGAGGAATTGACGTACCTGCGAACCCCCTCGTCGTGATTGCCGGGAATGTAGTAGATCTTGACCAAGCGACGGGCGCGGCGCAGGAGTTTCTGCACGACCGTGTTGTGGCTCTCGGGCCAGTAGACGCTTCGGCCCAGGGACCAGAAATCGACGATATCCCCGAGAAGGAAGATCGTCCGGCATTCGTACTCTTTCAGAAAAGCGAGAAGGCGCTCGGCCTGGCAGGCACGCGACCCGAGATGAATGTCTGAGAGAAAGAGTGTGCGGACTCGGGTCACCGCGCGGCTCATGGCGTGGTCTCGCTCGCCAGCGGGCCGTCGCGCGCCTCCCCGGGGGCCGAGCTCGAGGCCGTCTCCAGCAGCGCGGCCTCGAGCTCGGGAAACTTCCGCTCCCAGGGCAAGCCCTCCGACACGCGCCGGGCCTCGTGGCCGAGCGAGTGCCTCAGCGCGGGGTCGCGCGCCAGGAGCTCGGCGAGATGTGTGAACAGCTGGGCGTTTCCACGCGGGGCGAGCAAGCCGCTGACCCTGTGGACTATGTGCTGGCGGGCGGCCGCGTCGTCGTAAGCGAGTACCGCCAGGCCGCTCGCCATCGCCTCGAGCACGACGTTGCCGAAGGTCTCCGTCACGCTCGGAAACAGAAACAGGTCTGCCGATGCGTAGTGCGCGGCGAGGTCCTCGCCGACGCGCATGCCCGCGAAGTGGAAGCCGGGATGCCGCCGCTCGAGCGAGGCGCGCCGCGGCCCGTCGCCGACCACCACCACGCGGATCGAAGGATCGATCCTGTGCATCGACCGCGCCGCGGCCGCGAAAAGGTCGAGTCCCTTCTCCGGGGCGACGCGGCCCACCGAGATCACCACCCGTTCGTCGTTCAGGCAGCCCCATTGGCGCCGCAGTTCAGTGCTGCGGCGCGTAGGGTTGAACAGCGCTGCGTCCACGCCGCGACCGGCGATGCGCAGGCGCTCGAAGCCCAGCTGCCCGAGCTCCGACTTCAGTTGTTCTGTCGGAACCAGCGTGCAAGCGGTGCGGTTATGGAGGCGCCGCAGGTAGCCCGCGACGGTGCCCCGCATCCAGGCGAACCCGTAGTGCTCGCTGTAGGAGTGGAAATTGGTGTGGAAGTCCGAGCTCAGCGGGATATCGAGTGCGCTAGCGGCGGACACGGCCGCCCACCCGAGCGGTCCTTCGGTCACGACATGCACGAGATCGGGCCGCACGGAGCGCCAGCGCGCGGCGAGCCTCCCCGGCAGCGAAAAGCCCACCTGCACCTGCCACTGGGGAATGGCGGCGCCCAGCGTGAGTGTTTCGCGCAGGGCGGGGTGTGGCGCCCGGACAGGTTCCCGTCGCTGGCGAGGCCGTACCAGCTCGACCGTGTGACCGCGCGCGAGCAGCCAGTCGACCATCGCCCCCACAGTGCGCGCTACGCCGTTGATCTCGGGGGGATACGTTTCGGTGACGACCGCGACGCGGATGCACCGCGCGGGGCCCCGGTCCGCGCCGGGCCCGGGAATTTCGGGGGCCAATTCATCCTCCGACATGGCGCCGGAGTGTTACAGCGCAATGTTACGAATACATCAAGGATTGGTGAAACATCGATGAACCCCGCCTAGCGCCGCAGCCGACGAGCCGTCAGTCATGAAGTATCCTTCTGCGCATGGCCAAACCGATCCGGATCGCCGGGCTTTCGCGTCGCATGCCGATCGCGCGCGCGGCATCGAAGGTCTTGAGGGGCGTCCTGCTGGATCTCCTGGAGAAGCTGCCCAGTGTCCGGGGCGGCGGCTCGAAGAAGGGAATCCACGACCTTCGCGTCGCGGTGAAGCGCTTCCGCGAGGCCTTCCGGCTCTTCCGGCCGGTTCTGCGGAAGAAAACCTTCCGCAGACATCGCGAGTGGATCGAAGACCTGAACGACGCCCTCGGGGAGGTGCGCGATCGCGATGTGGCCATGACCCAGCTGGGGAAGCTCACAGCCGGGCTCTCGGGGCCGCCCCGCAGCCTCGCCGAGTTGCAGGCGCGCCTCGAGTCGGAGCGCCTGGCCGCGGTCGAGGCGCTCGCTGCGCTGCTCGATCGTCTGCAACTCGAGGGGGTCCCCGCTCAGCTCGCCGTGCGCATCGAGTCGATCGAGCAGGAGGCGGCGCCCGGCCGTCCCACCTACGAGTTCGCGCGCGCGCGAGTACTCGAGCGGCTGCTCGACGTGCGTGCTCGCTGGACGGCCGCGCGTCGGGAGGCGACGCCCGAATCGCTGCACCGGGCGCGCATCGGAAACAAGCGCCTGCGCTACGCGATCGAGCCCTTCTCGCGCATGCTCGGCAAGGAGGTCAGGCGCCTCTATCGGAGCGCGTCGCTGTTCCACGACGTGCTTGGCGACCTCCACGACGCGGATTCGATGACGGTGATGCTCGAGACCTCCATGGTCAGCGCGCCCAAGCTCGAGCGGCGAGCGTGGGAGCGCCTTTCCGTGAAGGTGGTCCGCGCCCGCCGCGTCGTGTTGCGCAAGGCGTTCTCGCTCGCGGACAAGCTCGAGCCGCTGTGGGACGAGGCGCAGCGCGTGGTCGAGGAGCCGCCGCCTTGAGCCGCTCGACGCACGGAGGCGCCGTCGTCTTCAAACTGACGCGCAAGGGACCCCGTTATCTCCTCGTCGAGGCCGCCGGGACGCGCAACCGGTGGGTCTTTCCGAAGGGCCACTTGGAAAAAGGGGAGACCGCGGCTGACACCGCGCTGCGCGAAGTCACCGAGGAGGCGGGCGTTCGCGCTCGGCCGATCCGGCGCCTGCGGCGCGTCGAGCAGAAACAGGAAGGGAAGTCGATCTCCATCATGTACTTCCTCATGGCCCACGCCGGCCGCGCCACGCCGCTCGACAAGCGAAAGATCCGCTGGCTCAGCTTCGATCAAGCGACCGAAGCGCTCGACCTGGCGCAGAGTCGGCGGCTGCTGCGCTCGGCCGATCGCCTCGTCTCACGCACAGCGGGGAAAAACTCGCAAGGCCACATCCGCCGAGCTGCGGCACGCTTTGCCAAATGGCTCGCACGTGCGGCGCTCCCGCTCCTCGCGCGCCGGAGTTCTCGCGGCGCTCTGCGGAGATTACACGCGAGGCCGCCCGCCCGGCGCTAGGTGGCGGGCTTGCTGAGCAACTTCTCGCGGGCGCGCCGACTCGCGAGCAAGGCGAGGTAGTCTTTGACTTTCGCGCTGGACTTCAGCCGCGCAAATTCCATTTCATAGACGATCTTCACATTCGCGATCGGCAGACGGATTTCCTGCGCGAGCGCATTCACGACGGACTGGTGCAGGGCTTCCTCGTCGGGGTCCTCGTAAGGCGTCGGCATTGCTTCCCCCAAAGTGATATCGCTCCGCTGAACGCTTCGGGCGGTGGTCGATCGGAGCCGCAGATTACACCGGACCGCGGCGACAGGCGAGCGCTTGCCGCCTGTTCAATTTTCATCATCCGACCAAAAAGCGCGAGGACAGCGCGGCAAAGTACTGATCGCCCGAACATCGAAGGGGACAGGACGCACTATTGTTACGAAATTATTTCAACGGTTCGGGGTGTCGCGGGCAGTCCTGGGCTCGTCTATCCGCGTTAACGCGCATCCGCCGCTGCTGGCTTCCGCGCAAGCGAGCCTGGTCAGTTTGCGCACCACGCTCGTCGGTATGTCGGCGGGCAACTGGTTCGCGGCCTTGGCGCCGCGCAGCTTGAGCAGCCACGCTATGTCTTCGTTGGTCAGCGTGAGTTCCATTGCTCTCGCCTCCATGAGTGAGTTGTGCACCCTGGAGAAAGGGTAAGCCCGGCGCGTTGCGCAAACATTACACGCCCGGCACCCCGGGGAAAGTTAGGCAAACCCGACTCGCCTTGGGACTAGTTAGGTCTATGCTTAGCGTATGACCGTCGACGAAAACAAGGCCGCGGGCAAGGAACTGGGTCGGCTGCGTATCGACAAGTGGCTGTGGGCGGCGCGGTTCTACAAGACGCGCAGCCTTGCCGCGCAGGCGGTCGAGGGCGGCAAGGTGAAGCTCAACGGCGAGCGAACGAAGCCGGGCAGGGGCGTGAGATCTGGCGATCGGCTTGAGGTGCGCTCGGGCGAGCTGCAATGGCTGATCGAGGTGCGCGCCGTCTCCGCGCGGCGCGGGCCGGCATCCGAGGCAGCGAAACTCTATGCCGAGGACAAGGAGAGCAGCTCGCGGCGAGAGCACATGTTGCTCATGCGCCGGGCTGGGCCGCATCCGGCGCACGACACGCACGGCCGGCCGACCAAGCGCGACCGTCGCATGATCCACCGCTTCACCGGCGAGTAAGGCAGGGGTCGCTGGTCGCTACTGCGTCGGTCCGGCTTTGATAATTGGGAACGAAGAAGCGATTTTCCATGGACAGCCAGCTATGCACTATATCGCCATGCACTATATTGCCTAGGAACTCGAATAGATTGACAGCGAATTTTTGCATATGTATGTTCGTATGACTCTGGGGGGAGGAAAAGAAAAGTTCCTCGGCTTTTCCAGCCAGATCGCTTTGTACTGCACCGCGCATGATGTTGTATGCGTGAACCTGAACCTGGGAGGCCAAGATGATCCAGCTACGCTCGCCGCAGATTCGGATTTCCTTCCAACGTGCCGCAGATAAGACTGCGTTGCTCGCGTTTGCGCTGGGGCTCGCGCTTTCGCTCGCCGCGCCCGGTGCGGGCGCGAAGGATCGCGAAGATGAAGACAAGCATGATCGCGGCCATCACCACGAGCTGCTGAAATGTGACGACACAATGAAGGACGAGTTCCGGCCGGACTCGCTGACCACGGTATTGCTCGTCAAGGCGTTCAACAAGGGGGACGCGCTCACGCTCACCACGCCGAACGCTAATACGCCCATCGCCGCCAATGATGTTTGTGCCGTCAAGCTGCTCGTGGGTCCGGGAAATCCCGGACCGGCGGGCGCGCCATCGACCTCGCCGGGGATTGGGATCGAAATCTGGCTGCCCGCGCGCGAGAACTGGAACCGCCGCATTCACGTCACGGGCGGCGGCGGCTGGGCCGGCGGCAACCATACCTCGTTGACGCTGCTGGCTGGCGCGGGCGGCGCCGGCAATACGACGCCCAGCCCCTCTTTCATTGCCACCGTGGAAGGTGCCGTCTCGGCGACCACCGACACCGGACACAGCGGGCCCGGCGGCGGATCGTTCGCGATGAACCCGGATGGAAGCATCAACACGGCCCTGTGGAACGACTTTGCGCAGCGCGGCATCCACGAAATGGCCGTAAAGTCCAAGGAAATCACGAAGGCGTACTACGGCAAGCCCGCGAAGTACTCGTACTGGGACGGTTTCTCCACCGGCGGTCGGCAGGGCCACAAGCTCGCACAACTGCATCCGGACGACTTCGACGGCATCCTCGCCGGCGCCCCGGCGTTTAACTGGACGCGCTTCATCACCAACGAACTGTATCCGCAGATCGTGGTCCAGCGCGACCTGGGCGGCGTTCCGCTCTCGATCGGTCAGTTGACGCTGCTCGGCAACGCCGCCATCAATGCCTGCGACGTGGTGAACAGCCAGCACCTCGGCTACATCCCCGATCCTTCGGAATGCCGTTACGACCCGACGCAGGACCTCAGCGTGATCTGCGCCGCGAACGGCGGAAACAATACCACCGCCAATTGCGTGACGCTGCTCCAGGCGCAGGCGATGAACAAGATGTGGTTCGGCCAGACGCGAGACGGCACCACGCCGCCCCCGTCGGCTGACAACAGCTGGTCGGTGCACGTCGGTGGCAATCACCTGTGGTACGGGCTGGCCCGCGGCTCAAACATGGCCGCCCTGGCAGGCACGAATCCGTTCAGCATCGCGACGGACATGGTTGCGCTGGAAATGCAGAATCCGGCGCTCGCTACACCGTCGTTCGTGAATGCGACCGGCAATGGCGCCAACGGCTGGAAGAACCTGTCATACGGGCAATTGGCCGACGCGTTCGACCAGGGCGTGATCCTGCAGTCCAGCTTCGCGGATATCAACACCGACGACGCGAACTTGCGGCCGTTCCGCAGGTCCGGCGGAAAAATGATCATCTACCACGGGCTCGCGGACATTCTGATCATGCCGCAGGGCTCGATCAACTATTACGCGCGGGTGATTCTCGAGATGGGCGGGCTGCACGAGGTGCAGAAGTTCTATCGCCTGTTCCTCATACCTGGAATGACGCACGGTATCGGCAATGGAACCCCGAATCCGAACGCCAATCCGCCGCTTCCGGGTATCGCGGGCGCGGATGGGGTAGCGGACGGAACGTCGCAGCTCTATGACGTCCTGACAGGCTGGGTGGAGAAGGGTATCGCGCCGCGGCGAATCGATGTTTTCTCAGCTGTCACGACCACGTTTCCGGTCGCCAAATCCAGGCCCATCTGCGCCTACCCGAAGAAAGGGACGTACGTCGGTGGCGAGGTCAACGTAGCTTCG
>Ga0137403_10005961_pt1 | contig 14003 bp, 14 predicted proteins | sample CZOMad2_1_16fung_FD_122057 | JGI IMG/M metagenome (GOLD analysis project Ga0137403, IMG submission 122057) | Vadose zone soil fungal communities from Angelo Coast Range Reserve, California, USA - CZOMad2_1_16fungal (Hybrid Assembly) | ecosystem: Environmental > Terrestrial > Soil > Vadose zone... | reverse complement strand
CCGTCCGACGTGGCGTTCCTGGCCGCGTTCCTGTGCTCGCCCAAGGCGCGCTACATCACCGGCGAGCGCATCCACGTCGACGGCGGGCTGCACCGCGCCGTCTGAGCCCGCATGGCGCGCGTATCCCGCGACCTCTTCGTCTTCCTCGCCGAGCTGTCGCGGCACAACAACCGTGAGTGGTTCAAAGCGAACAAGGACCGGTACCTCGCCGAGGTGCGTGATCCGATGCTCGCGTTCATCGCCTCGATCGCGGCGCCGTTGAACCGGATCAGCCGGCACATCGTGGTCGACCCGCGGCCCTCGGCCGGCTCGCTGATGCGGATCTACCGCGACACGCGATTCAGCCGCGACAAGACGCCGTACAAGACCAACGTCGGCATTCACTTCGGTGTGAAGGCGTCGAGGGACTTCGAAGCCCCCGGCTACTACCTTCACCTGGAGCCCGGCGAGGTGTTCATGGGCGCGGGCATCTGGCATCCGGGCGCCGACGCGCTTCGCGCGATCCGCACGGCGATCGTGAAGGACCCGCGCGCCTGGCAGGTGGCCAAGCGTGGAGGCCTCACGCACGACGAGGCGACCCTGAAGCGCCCGCCGCGCGGCTTCGATCCCGACCATCCGCTGATCGACGATCTCAAGCGGCTTTCTTTCACCTCGGGCGCGCGGTTCAGCGAGCGCCAGGCCTGCGCCCCGGACTTTGCCGCCCGCTTCGCCGCCACCTGCCGGCGTGAGGCGCCGCTGATGCGGTTCCTGGCCAGGGCGATGGGGCTCGCCTTCTGATCCCGGCGCGGCGTAGCATGGGGGCGCTGTGAGCCCCGGAAAATCCGCATCCGCCGGGATCGCCGGGTCGACCCTGACCCGGGAAGAGCTGCTCCGTCGAGCCGCCGAGCTCGTCCCTGTCTTCAAGGAGCGCGCGGCGCGCACCGAAGAGCTGCGGCAGGTTCCCCCGGAGAGCGTCCAGGATCTGCTGGCCTCGACCTTGATCCGAATCGGCAATCCGCGTCGCTACGGCGGCCACGACGTCGAGGTGGACACGGCCTTCGAGGTCGGATTCGAGCTCGGTCGCGGCTGCGGATCGACGGCCTGGTGCTACTCGCTCTGGACGGCGCACAACTGGTGGCTCGGTCATTTCCCCGAGCGGTGTCAGGAGGAGTTCTTCGCCACCGGCCCGGACACGCTGTTCTCGAGCGGTCTAAACCCCGCAGGCGGCAAGGTCGAGCCCGCGAGCGGCGGGTTCAAGGTGTCGGGGCGCTGGGGATTCTCGAGCGGCTGTGACGCGGCCACCTGGGTCATGGTGGCGGTTCCCGGTCCGCGCCCCAACGGAATGAGCTGGCTCCTGCTTCCGCGCCCGGACTACCAGATCCTCGACACGTGGTTCGCCTCGGGCATGCGCGGGAGCGGCAGCAAGGACATCGTGATCAAGGACGCGTTCGTGCCGGCGCACCGTACCGTGGATCCGGACCGATGCGGCGCCGAGGAGATGACCGGCTGGGAGGTCCACGGCAGGCTCAGCTATCGCGCGCCGCTCAGGTGCCTGGCCGGATGGGATCTGGCCGCTCCGCTCATCGGCATCGCCCAGGGCGCCATCGACGAGTTCACCGCGCGAGCTCAGCGCGGGTCCGGCCCGGGCCGGACGGCCGACTCGGTCGCGCTGCAGCTCAGGCTGGCGGAGGCCGCGGCCGAAGTGGACGCGGCGCGCGCGCTCCATCGGCAAGACATCCGCGAGATCCTCGACCGGGCGGCGCGCGGCGAGGGGTTCAGCGAGCTCGATCGCATCCGTTACCGTCGGGACAAGGCCTTCATCGCCCGGCTCTGCGTCCGCGCGGTCGACCGCCTGTTCGAAGCCAGCGGGGCGCGCGCCGTGCTCGACGCCGAGCCGATCCAGCGCTGTCATCGCGATGCCCACGGCGCCTCGCATCACGCCGCGCTCAGCTGGGACCTCATCGCCGAACAATTCGGCCGCCAGGCTCTGGGCCTCGGACCGAATCCATAGGAGACCCGAATGAAGATCGTCGACGCGATCGCCGAGATCATGAAGCGCGAAGGCGTGGAATTCCTCAGCACGTATCCGACGACGCCCGTGATCGACGCGGCGGCCGCGGCCGGGATCCGGCCGGTGCTCTGCCGCCAGGAGCGCGTCGGCGTCGGCATCGCCGACGGCTTCAGCCGGACCACCAACGGCCGGCGCCTCGGCGTCTTCGCGATGCAGTACGGCCCCGGCGCCGAGAACGCCTTCCCGGGCGTCGCCACGGCATTCTCCGACTCGGTCCCGATCCTCGTGCTGCCGCTCGGCCACCAGCGCGATCGCGCCCAGGTGTTTCCGCTCTTCAGCTCGGCGCGCACCTACGCGTCGGTCACGAAGTGGGTCGAGACGTTGAACCAGCCCGAGCAGGTTGGCGAGGCGATGCGGCGCGCCTTCAATCTGTTGAAGATGGGCCGCCCGGGGCCCGTGATGGTCGAGATCCCCGCCGACGTGGCGGTGGCCGACGTCGCCGACCAGGTCGCGCTCCAGTACAAGCCGGTGAAGGCCACGAGCCCATCCGGCAACGCGCGCGACGTCGAGGCGGCGACGCGCGTGCTGCTCGAGGCGAAGAAGCCCGTCATCCACGCGGGGCAGGGAGTCCTGTACGCCGAGGCCTGCCCCGAGCTCCTCGAGCTCGCCGAATTTCTGAAAATTCCCGTCATGACCACGCTCGAGGGGAAGAGCGCCTTCCCCGAAGACCATGCGCTGGCGCTGGGGACCGGCGGCGGCGGCGTCATGTCCGGCCCGTCCCACCATTTCCTGTCCCAGGCTGACGTGGTCTTCGGCATCGGCTGCAGCTTCACGCGTCACGGCATGGCGTCGAACATCCCGGCGGGCAAGACCATCATCCACGCCACCAACGACGAGCGCGACCTCAACAAGAACTACGCCGCCGACCATCCGATCCTCGGCGACGCCAAGCTCGTCCTGCGCCAGTTCATCGACGCGGCGAAGGATCTCCTTCGCGGTCGCGCGCGTGACGGCGGCGCCGCCGCCGAGGTGCAACAGGCGCGGGAGACCTGGCTCAAGGAGTGGGCGCCCAAGCTCACGTCGAACGAGGTGCCGATCACGCCGTACCGCGTCATCGGGGACTTCATGCAGGCGATCGACTCTCGGGATGCCATCGTCACTCACGATTCGGGCAGCCCGCGCAATCAGCTCGTGCCGTTCTACCGCGCGACGGCGCCGCGGGGCTACATGGGCTGGGGCAAGTCCCACGCGCTCGGGACCGGGCTCGGCCTGATCATGGGCGCCAAGCTCGCCGCGCCGGACAAGTTCTGCGTGAACTTCATGGGCGACGCCGCGTTCGGGATGACCGGGCTCGACTTCGAGACCGCCGTGCGCTGCGGCATTCCCATCACGACGATCGTCCTCAACAACTCCGCGATGGCGATCGAGCGTCACGCGTTGGTGATCTCACACGATCGCTACCGGACGCGGGACATCGGCGGCAATTACGCCGACATGGGCCGCGCGATGGGTGGCCAGTCCGAGCGGGTCACGAAGCCGGCGGACATCATTCCGGCGCTCCAGCGCGCCCGGAAAGCCAACCAGGACGGGCAGGCCGTGCTGCTCGAGTTCATCACCAGCGAAGAGATCGCGTTCTCGCACCGGCGCGCGCTCTGAGGGAGAGCCGCGAGACATCGATGAGGTTCGGCTGGCTGACGCTCGCGCACTCCGGCTCCCCGGAGGCGGACTACGACGCGATCCACGATCTGGTCACCCAGGCATGCTTCGCGGAGACCGCCGGCTTCGACGGGATCTGGCTCACCGAGCACAACTTCACGGGTGAGAGCGTCTACTGCGACCCGATCCCGTTCGCCAGCGTCGTGGCCGCTCGGACGTCGCGCATCCGCATCGGCTTCGCCGTGCTCCAGCTCGCGCTGCGCCACCCGATCCGCCTGGCGACCGAGCTGGCGCTCCTCGACAACCTCTCGGGCGGGCGTCTCGACATCGGCGTCGGCCACGGCACCAACTTCAACGAGTACGAGTTCGTCGGGTTCGGACTCAGGAGCGACGACAGCCGCGAGCGAATGGACGAGACCCTCGACGTGATGGTCCGCGCGTGGACCGAGTCGCCGCTGGTCCACGACGGAAAGTTCTACCGGCTCCGCCTGCCCGAGCTGCGCCCGCGTCCCCGCCAGCGACCGCATCCTCCGGTCTGGCGTAGCGTCTCCTCCGGCTGCTCGTTGCGCGAGTGCGGCCGCCTCGGCGCCCCGGTCATGATGGCGCGGATCCCGCTCTCGCGCGTGCCGGAGCGCCTGGCACTCTACGAGGCCGGCCTTGCCGAGAGCGGCCTCGACGCCGAGCGGCAGCGTGAGCTCCGCGAGCAGGCGGCGCTCTGGCGCTTCGTCCATGTCGCCGAGAGCCAGGCTCAGGCCGAGGACGAGCTGACGCGGGCGCTCCTGCAGACCCGGCGGCACATGGTCCACGCGCGCGAGGCCAATAACCCGGCTGATTTCCACGTCGAGTCGACGCGGATCAATCCATGGAACGATCCGCGGGTGTCCGACGAGGACGGCGTGCGCTACTCGCTCGAGACCTCCACGCTCTGCGGCACGCCCGCGCGCGTGGCCGAAGGCCTCGCCGGGCTTCGCGACGCCGGCGTGCATCACGTGCTCTGTCAGATGAGCTATGGCTACCTGTCGCAGAAGGCGATCATGGAGTCGATGCGTCGCTTCGGCGAGGACGTGATCCCGAAGTTTCGCTGAGCCTCCGGGCCCCAGCTCATTCCCCGGAGCGGGACCTTCATTCCCGATTCCGGCCGTTCGTCCGATTGGCGGCGACGGCGGCCTCCCGCTCCTCGATCCTGGGTGTCGAGGAGGAGCCAACCATGACCAGCTCCAAGCGCAGCGCCACCGTCCTGGCCGTCTCGCTCGTTTTCGGAATGCTCGCGTTCGCCGCCGGGTCGCGAGCCCAGAACACGCCCGCACCCCCGCCGCGCTTCGACGAGATCGTCCGCGCCGACTTCTTCGCCGGCTTCCGCGGCGACGCCGCCCGGCTCGGGCGCGGCATGAAGCGCTGCGAGGACGAGCTGGCGACGAATCCAACCAACGCCGACGCGCTGGTCTGGCATGGCGGCGGGCTCATGTTCCTCGCGGGCGAGGCGGCGCGTCGACAGGATTTCGCGACGGCGGGCGAGCGCGCGCGACGCGGCCGTGCCGAGCTGGATCGCGCCGATCAGCTCGCCCCCGACTCGCTCAGCGTGATGCTCGTGCGCGCGGTGGTCCTGAGCGCGTCGGCGCCGAACGTGCGGGATCAGGCGCAGGGCCGAATCATGCAGGAGTCGGCGGTTGCCGCCTTCGAGCGGGCGCTCGCGATCCAGACACCCTATCTCGACCGACTCTCGGAGCACTCGCGCGGCGAGCTCCTGGCCGGCCTGGCCGAGGGCTGGTCGAGGCTGGGGGAGACCGAGCGATCGCGCGGCTATCTCGAGCGGATCGTGAAGGAGCTGCCCGATACGCGCTATCAGGCACGCGCGCGGGCGTGGCTCGAGGATGGGCCACAGTCCGGACCGATGACCTGCCTCACGTGCCACCGTCCGTGACACGCGAGCAGCCTGACGCAGGCCGGCATGCTACGATCGGCGCGACCGGTGGGACGGATACTCAAGATCCTCGCGACCAACACCTTCGCCGCGGCGATGTACGCGCTCCTGCTCGGTTCTCTGGTCGGCTGGCGGTCGATGCTCACGTACTTCCTGATCTCGCTGATCTACGCCAACGTGATCGGGACCGCGGCACACCTGGTGATGCCTCTGGTCGGCGCACGCTTGTCGGGGCGCTCGCCGGCCGTCCACTGGCTGGGTCTCGCGGGCACACTCTTCGGGCTCACCGTGCTGGGCTCCCTCGTGGCCGGTGCCGTCGCGGCAGCACTGGGCCTCTTCGGCTCCGGCTCGTCGTGGGGCGCTCAGCGAGCCGGCATCGGGATCGCGCTCGTTCTCGCGATGACGGTCGGCATGAGCATCGCGGTCTACGAAAGCATGCGAGCCCGTCTCGACCAGGCCCGCGAGAGCCTCCGCGCGCGTGAGCTCGAGGTCGAGCGTGCCCATCGCCTGGCGACCGACGCGCGGCTGGCCTCGCTCGAATCGCGCCTGCATCCGCATTTCCTCTTCAACGCGCTCGCGGCCATCGCCGGACAGGTGCGCGAGGCGCCGGAGCGCGCCGAGCGGCTCCTGGTCGAGTTCGCGGACCTGCTCCGCGCCTCGCTCGACGCGACGAAGCGCCACACGGTGCCGCTCGGCGACGAGATCACGGTGGTCCAGTCCTATCTGGAGATCGAGCACGCGCGGCTGGGCGAGCGGCTCCGCGCGAAGGTCGACGTGCCCGAGGAGCTCCGGGCCTGGCCGGTCCCGCCCCTCGCGCTCCATACCCTGGTCCAGAACAGCGTCAAGCACGTGGCGGCCAAGAGGCCGGCAGGAGCGGAGATTCGCGTCGAGGCTCGGCGCGCGGGCGACCGCCTCGCGCTCTCCGTATGGGACGACGGGCCGGGGTTCGGCCTCGACGAGGCTCCGGCCGGGCACGGGCTCGAGACGCTCCGCTCGCGCCTGGGCGTCCTCTTCGGACCGGACGCGATTCTCGAGGCCACGCGGGGCGACGGCGGTGCCAGGGTCACGATGTCGCTGCCGGCCCACGTGGCGATCGCCGAGCACTCATGACCGGCCGGCTGCGCGCCTACGTCGTCGACGACGAGTCCGGAGCGTTGAAGCAGGTGGTCCAGAGCCTGAAGTCGACCGGCCGGGTCGACGTGGTCGGGACGGCGACCTCGGCCGAGACGGCGCTGATCGAAATTCCGGCTCGTGAGGTGGAGGCGCTCTTCCTCGACATCCACATGCCGGGGATGACCGGATTCGAGTTGCTCCAGCGGCTCACGGCGAGCCCGCTCGTCGTGTTCGTGACCGCCTTCGACGACTACGCGCTGCAGGCTTTCGAGGCCGCCGCGGTCGACTATCTCCTGAAGCCCGTCAGGCGCGAGCGCCTCGAGCGCACGCTCGAGCGCCTCGAGAGCCGCCGCGCCGATCCCGGCGCCGCGGGCGTGCAGGCGGTGCTCGAGCGCCTCGCGCGCCACTACCGCGACGCTCGAGGGCCGGCCTACGCCGACCGCATCAGCGTCGACCTCGGCCAGCAGCGCACGCAGCTCGTGGAGACCGCCACGATCACGCACTTCGTGGCGCAGGGGAAGGGAACCTTGGCCGTGACGGCGTCGGGCAGCCACCTGGTGGATCGCGCGCTCGGCGAGCTCGAGGAGCGGCTGGACCCGCGGCAGTTCGTTCGCATCCACCGGAGCGCGATCGTCAACCTTGCCTGGGTCGGCGAAGTCCAGCCCGACCTCGGCGGCCGTCTCGTCGTCCGGCTCAAGGACGCCGGGCAGACTGAGCTTCAGGTGGCGCGCGACCGGGCTCGGGCTTTCAAAGAACGGCTGGTGCTCTAGGCTTGCGGGGCTTTTCAGGGTCCCGAAATGTCTGACAGGTGAACACAATGAAGCTTGACCATGTCGCAATCTGGGATGTGGACATCGAACTGATGCGCACCTTCTACGAGAAGTACTTCGACGCGCGGTCGAACTTGAAGTATGAGAATGAACGTAAGAGGTTCACTTCGTATTTCCTGACGTTTCCTGGCGGCGGGCGGTTGGAACTGATGCACCGACCAGACATCCAAAGGACCCCAGATTCACAGCGCTCGCGCGAGTTCATTGGGTACGCACACCTGGGTGTGGAGCTGGGCTCTCGGGCCGCCGTCGACGCCCTTACAAAACGACTGCAGGGCGACGGGTTCCCGCTTCTCGATGGGCCAAGACGGACGGGCGACGGATACTACGAGAGCATGGTCGCGGATCCCGAAGGTAACCGGATTGTTATCGCCGAATGAGTCCGCTGTTGCCCAGCCAGGCCGTTGAGGGTGACGTCGCGCGGGTCGTTGCGCTCGGCGCCAGCAACCTGACTCGCGGGTTTCCGACCGTCGTCGAGACGGCTAGGGCTGCGTGGGGACCAGGTGTCGAGATGGTTGCTGCTCTCGGCCACGGCCGATCGTATGGGGCCCAGAGCCGAGTGGTGATTCGGACCCTCCCCGGTATCCTCCAGTCGGGGTTGTGGCGGAAGCTGGAGTCCCTTCCTGCGGTTCCCACTCGTGGCCTCATCACTGACGTCGGTAATGACATCCTGTATGGGTTTTCAGCGCAGCAGACCCTGGCATGGGTGGAGGAAGCTCTGGGGCGCCTGCAGTCGTTTACGCAGGACATCGTTCTCACCGACCTTCCGCTCGCCAGCATCCGCCGTTTGTCGCGGGCGAAGTTCCTGGCGTTTCGCTCGATCCTGGCGCCGTCATGCCGGTTGTCGTTCGACCAGGTTGTGGAAAGGGCTGAGCGAGTCAACGCTGGCCTGGCCGGGCTAGCGGCTGCCCGAGGCGTCAGGTTCTTCTATCTGAACCCGGATTGGTACGGATTCGATCCTATCCACATCCGAGCAGCCTCGTGGCGGCCGGCCTGGCAAGAGATCCTCGGCAGCCGGATTACAGCTAACGGCAACCTCGGCTCAAGAATTGAAGCGTTGAGGCTTTATCTCATGCCTCCTGAGCGCCAGTGGCTACTCGGCGTAGAGCGCTTCAGGCCGCAGTCGGGCAAGGCGTTACCGTCGGGCTCACGGGTATGGCTCTACTAACCTGCGAGGGCATGTCGCGAGCGACCAACAACCGGATGGAGTCTGGCTAGCGCTCAGCGGGGCGGAGAGCCCGGCCTCCTGGCCGCTCGCCATTGGGCGGCGATAGTGTCCGCGTCCAGCGGAGCGAGACGAGTTGGCGGGCCTTCGGCGGCCCGCGCGTTCGCCCGAGCGATCTCGACGTTGAGAGCGCGGATTCGCTCGCGGACTTCGGCTTCGTCGGAAAGCTTCCAGATCCGCTCGACTTCGGCCTCGACCTTGCGAAGTAGCTCGAGGGAGGGCGGCAGCATCGAAACCTTCTCGCGCTGAACGAGCTTCTTCACCCACCAGTCCGGATCGTAGCTCTCGCCCAGGTCGGCCAGCGGCTTGCCCGCGCCGGGAAGATTGTCGAAGGCGCCCTCTTCGTGCGCGAGCCGGATCAGCTCCTCACGCCACGACTCCCAGCTCTTGCCGGCTGGTTTGCGCTCGGTCATGTCATTATCAAACGAACGCCGCGGACCAATGTCAAGAAGCGGTCTGGTGCGAGTGGTATCCTGGCCGCCCGAAGGAGACATGCCATGGCCACCAATCTCGCCGTCGTCGTCGATCCGGATGCGCCGGGTCGCCTCGTCATCCGCCCGGTCCCCGAGCCCACCGCCGACCGTGACGAAGCGCTCGTGCGCGTCCACGCGATCTCGCTCAACCGCGGTGAGGTCCGCCGCTCGGGCATGGCCGCCGCCGGCTGGCGACCGGGCTGGGACCTCGCCGGCGTCGTCGAGCGCGCCGCGGCCGACGGGCAAGGCCCGGCGGTCGGGACGCGCGTTGTCGGATTTCTCCCGGAGGGCGCCTGGGCCCAACGCGTGGTCGTGCCGCGAAACGCGCTGGCCGAGCTGCCCGACAAGGTCACGTTCTCGCAGGCCGCCACGTTCCCGGTGGCGGGGCTGACGGCGCTCCACTCGCTCGGCAAGGGCGGGCTGCTGCTCGGCAAGCGCGTGCTCGTGACGGGCGCGACCGGCGGAGTCGGCGACTTCGCGGTGCAGCTGGCGAGGCTGGCCGGCGCCCACGTGACGGCGAGCGTGCGGCGGGCGGATCAGGTCCCGACGGTGCGTCAGCTCGGCGCTCACGACGTTGTGGTCGGCGACACGATCGCCCCCTCGCCAAAGTACGATCTGATCATCGAGTCGGTGGGCGGGAAAACCCTCGGGACCGCGCTGGCGGCTCTCGAGCGGGCCGGCGTCTGCGTGACGCTCGGCGTCTCCGCCTCGTCCGAGGTCACGTTCGACGCGCGCGACTTCTTCGCCACCGGACGCTCGACGCTCTACGGCTTCTACGTGTTCACGGAGCTCGGCAGCGAGCCCGCGTCCGTCGGCCTACGTCGGCTCGCCGATCTGGTCGCCGCGGGGCAGCTCTCGCCCCACATCAGCCTGGAACGGCCGTGGAAGGAGATCGGACAGGTGGCGCAGGATCTGATGGCCCGCCGGTTCCCCGGCAAGGCCGTGCTCATCGTGGACTGAGAGGACCGCATGTTCGACTTCAAGGACCACGCCGTCCTCGTTACGGGAGCGGGCGCCGGCATCGGTCTCGGCATCGCGCAGGCGTTTCATCAGGCCGGCGCGCGCGTGGCCCTCGGCGACCTGCGCGAGCCCGAGCTCGCGCGGGCCGCCGAGAAGCTCGGCCGCTCGGAGCGCGTGTTTACCCACGCGGTCGACGTCCGCGACGGCAAGTCGGTCGACGCCTTCGTGCAGGCCGCCGAGCGAGCGATCGGCCCGCTCACGGTCGCCGTCGCCAACGCGGGCGTCTACCCGAACTCGCCGGTCCTCGACATGACGGTCGACGAGTGGGACCGGGTGATCGAGACGAATCTGCGCGGCGTGTTCCTCACCTGCCAGGCGGTGGGCCGGCGCATGGTCGCCCAGGGCACGCCGGGCAAGCTGATCACGATCTCGTCGGGCGCCTACAACAGCGGCCGCAAGGGGGCCGCTCACTACTGCGCCTCCAAGGCCGGCGTGGTCATGTTCACGAAGGTGCTCGCGATGGAGCTCGGGCAGCATCGGATCAACGTCAACTGCATCGCGCCCGGCCTCGTCACGGTCGACCGGAACCTCAACGAGGTGTCGGACGAGTACGTGAAGACGCTCGTCGCCACGATCCCGTGGGGGAGGCCCGGCTCGCCGGAGGACATCGCGCGAGCGGCGCTGTTCCTCGCTTCGCCGTTCGCGGAGTTCATCACCGGCGAAGTGCTAAGTGTCGACGGCGGCAGCGGAACTGGGCGGACCTATCTGCCCTACAGCGGCACGACTCGTCGCTGACGCTCAGACCTTCAGGCGCGGGTCGAGCACGTCGCGAAGCCCGTCGCCCAGGAGATTCATCGCCAGCACCGTCAGCATGATGCCGAGGCCGGGCACGGTCGAGATCCACCACGCTTCGCGCAGGTAGTCGCGCCCCTCGCTCAGCATGCGCCCCCACTCCGGCTGCGGCGGCTGGCTCCCGAGGCCGAGGAAGCTGAGCGCCGCCGCCGAGAGGATGGCGGTGCCGAGACCGAGCGTGCCAGTGACGATGAGTGGCGCGACGACGTTCGGCAGGATGTAGCGGGCGACGATCGACAGATCGTGGCTGCCGAGCGCCCGCGCGGCTTCGACGTAGAGCTGCTCTCGGGCCGAGAGCACGCTGGCCCGGACGAGCCGCGCGTAGTTCGGTACCGCCGACAGGCCCACCGCGATCATCACGTTGCTCAGGCCCGGGCTGAGCACGCTGACGATCGCCAGGGCGAGCAGGATGCCGGGAAACGCGAGCAGGACGTCCACGACGCGCATCACGAACCCGTCGACACGCCCGCCGTAGTAGCCCGACAACAAGCCAACCGGCGTGCCGAGCCCGACCGCGATCGAGACCGAGATGAGGCCGACCGTCAGCGAGAGCCGGGCGCCATGCAGCGCGCGGCTCGCGACGTCGCGGCCGAACTGGTCGCTCCCGAGCAGAAAGCGCGCGCCCGGCGCCTGCAGGGCCTCGCGCGGCGCCGTCCTGATCGGATCGCGCGGGCTGAGCCACGGCGCCGCCAGCGCCATCAGCGCGAGTGCCGCCAGGATGACCAGACCGACGACGGCGCCTCGCTGCCGCATCAGGCGCTGCAGCGCGCCCGGCCGGCTATCCGAATCTGATTCGGGGATCGACGAAAGCATAGGCGATGTCGACCAGGACATTGATCATGACGTAGGCCGCGGCCACGAACAGCACGGTGCCCTGCACGAGCGGGAAGTCCTTCGCGAGAATTCCGCCGACGATGAGCCGCCCGAGGCCGGGCCGGCTGAACACGGTCTCGACGATCACGGCGCCGGCCAGCAGGTTGCCGAACTGGAGCCCGAAGATCGTGATCACCGGGATCAGCGCGTTCTTCAGCGCGTGCCGCACGACCACACCCCACCACGCCAGGCCCTTGGCGCGCGCCGTACGCACGTAGTCCTGGCCCAGCACCTCCAGCATGCTCGAGCGTGTGAGGCGGGCGATGATCGCCGAGGCGATCATCCCGAGCGTCACGCTCGGCAGCACGAGGTGCCAGAGATCGCCGCCGCCCGTGGCGGGGAACCAGCCGAGGTGCAGGGAGAAGGCGACGATCATCAGGAGCCCGAGCCAGAAGCTCGGCATCGACACGCCGAGCAGCGCCACGATCATCGATCCGGCGTCGAACCAGGAGTTGCGCAGAAGCGCCGCCATGAGCCCCAGCGGCACACCGATCGCCACCGCGACCGCCATGCTCGCCAGCGCGAGCTGCGCCGTGCTGCCCACGTTCTCGCCGATCTCCGTCGCCACGGCTCGCCGGCTTCGGATCGAGGTACCGAGATCGCCGCGGAGCGCGTTGCCGACGAAACGACCGTACTGTTTCAAGATCGGCTCGTCGAGGTGGAGCTGGGCGCGCATCTGGGCGACCTGATCCGGCGTCGTCACGAACTCGGCGAGCATGATCTTCACGGGGTCGCCCGGAACCAGGAACAGCATGCTGAAGACGGCGAGGGTGACCCCGAACAGCACGGGGATCACCGCCAGCAACCGCCGGGCAAGGTACGTCAGCACGCCGGGGCGGAGGTCACGCTACCGGCGGATCGTGACGTCGCTCAGCACGGGGTACGCGTTGAAGTTATACTTCGCCCCCTGCACGTTCGCGCGATATGCCCACACCGAGAGGTCGTCGAGCAGCGGCACCGTCAGCGCCTCGTCGACCGCCAGCTTCTCGATCGCGAGATAGAGCGCCCGGCGCTTCGCCGGATCGAACTCGCGCCGCCCCTGCTCGAGCATCTGGTCGAGCTTGGCGTTCTTCACACACGACCAGTTGAAGTTGCCGCCGACCAACGAGGAGTGGAACAGCGCGAAGAGCCCGTCGGGATCGATCGCTCTCAAGAACATGACGGGCCCGTGGGTGGCGCAGCGATAGTTGTCCTCGTACCAGGGCGGCCGCGCCTGGGTCTTGAGCTTCACGTCGATACCGACCTCGTGGAGCGAGGACTGGATGAGCTGCACCGCCGGCTCCGGCCCGCCGCCGTAGTCGATCGCGTTCAGCACGATCTCGAGCCGCTGGCCGCCCTTCGTCCGGATCCCGTCACCACCTGGCTGCCAGCCCGCCTCGGCGAGAAGCGCCCCGGCTTTCGCCGCGTCGAACGGATAGGCCTGGCGAAGCGCCGGGTCGTCCAGCATCACGGCCGTGAGCGGCGCGAACGCCTTGAGCGCGATGCCCTTGGCGACCGTGGCGAGCAGCGCGTCCTTGTCGACCGCAAAGTTGATGGCGCGACGCACCCGCACGTCGTCGAGCGGCGGCTTGGTCGTGTTCAGAAGCCAGATGCGCGGCGCGCCGGGCCACGGAATCTTCTCGATACGGAGCCCGGTATTCTTCTCGAGCCGGGGCAGGGACTGCGCCGGGATCTGGTAGATCGCCTGGGTCTCGCCGCTCTCGAGCGTGGTGACGCGGGTGCCCGCCTCGGGCACGAACTTCCACACGATCGTGTCGAGGTACGCCGGCCCGGTCCGCTCGCTCCACGGCGCCTTCCGCGCATAGGCGGGGTTGCGGACCATCGTCGTGTGGTCCTTCGCGACGTATTCGGTGACCATGAACGGCCCGGTGCCGACCGGGCGCGTGTGCACCTGGTCTCCGGTCTCGCGCACGGCCTTGGGCGACACGATCGAGAGCGGGCCGGACGCGGCCAGATTCAGGAACGGCGCGAACGGCGTCTCGAAGTTCACTTGCAAGGTGTACTCGTCGAGCACCTTCGAGCCGGCGTAGGTCGTGAGCGCGGCGCGCGCGCCGCCGGCCTTGAACTTCGGGTCGACGATCCGGTCGAAGTTGAACTTGACCGCCTCGGC
>Ga0137403_10005959_pt1 | contig 14004 bp, 17 predicted proteins | sample CZOMad2_1_16fung_FD_122057 | JGI IMG/M metagenome (GOLD analysis project Ga0137403, IMG submission 122057) | Vadose zone soil fungal communities from Angelo Coast Range Reserve, California, USA - CZOMad2_1_16fungal (Hybrid Assembly) | ecosystem: Environmental > Terrestrial > Soil > Vadose zone... | reverse complement strand
CCAGGGGCCGTCGCGCTTCGCCTGGTAGGCGATCGACGACGGCTGGGTGGCGGCCTGGTTCAACAGCCGGTGCGGGATCGTGTCGCGGTCTGCCATCTACGACTAGTTTTTAGCCTTCTTCTTGCCCGGGAAATAGGTGGTCGAGCGTTTCTGGCCCTTGGCGCTGACCGTGCCGTCGGCGATCAGCTTGCGGATCGGCAGCGCGAGGTCCTTGGTCGTGGTGCCGAGTTGCTTGTTGATCTGCTCGATGCGCATGCCGGGGTTCGTCTTCACGAACGTGGCGAACCGCTCCGACAGCGCGTCGAGATCCGCCGAGGTCCGCTTGGCGCCGCGGCCACCGCGAGGACGACCCACGCGGCCAAACCCCGCCGCGGCGATCGCCGCGGCCGCCACCGGCGCACCACCGCGGGCCCGGCCGCCGAACGCCGATTCCAAGGTGTCGATGGCCGCGCGGCGGGCGAGCTCGGTGATCTGCCCAACGAAACCCTGCACCACACGATTCATCTCATTCTGGAAATCACTCATTCGGTTCCTCGTTCGAGAGTAAAGATAGTAGATCAGTGATCGACGGCATTCGAGCATAGAAGTGCTCGCTGCACAACGCTGCTATGGCAAATCGCGCGAACGCTGCCGGCCGCGGTCCACGCGATCGCGAATAGAAAGATCCGGGCGGTTCCGGGTAATCGCAGATGGTTGGTCGCCAAGTTGACCAGGAGTACAGCCGAGCCGGTGTAAAGAGCGAATGCTGCCGGCAGTCCTACCGCCGCAATCGGCACAAGCCACCAGAAGGTGGCGATGTCGACGAACAGAGCAGCGGCAATCCAATAGAGCCCGGCGAGGAAGAAGCCAAAACCAAAAGCATAGCCCAAGCCAAAGGAGGCTCGCGGACGAGCGCTGCCTTCCTCCAGCCAAAGAAGCCCGACAAAGGCGACAAGGAGCAGTGGCGACATGTCCACCGGGGGCAAAGCCGCCGCCGCTCCGACCCCCAACAGAAAGGCCAGTCCATAGCGTCGCCAGCCCGATAATGCGGCGAACTCGAAGGCAAGGCGACAGAGAGGCAACTGGATCGACGAGCCGGATCGAACGCGGAAGATCGAGACCTCCGGCACTCCTCAGGCCCCGCCAGTGGCTGCGTCCGGCGAGCGGCGTACGCGCAGACGCTTGATTTTACGAGGGTCAGCGTCGAGCACCTCAAACTCAATTCCCGACGGATGCGCGATTACCTCGCCGCGCTTTGGTACGCGGCCAGCTAGGCTCGAAACCAGTCCGCCGAGTGTATCGACCTCTTCCTGCTCTCCACTCGGGCGCAACCGAACACCCTGATGCTCTTCCAACGCCTCAATCGGCGTGCGGGCGTCGGCGATCAGAGTGCCATCGGCTCGCTCTGCCAGTCGCGGCTCATCGGCGACGTCGTGCTCGTCTTCTATCTCGCCGACAATCTCCTCGATCAGGTCTTCGATCGTCACTAATCCGTCGATTCCGCCGAACTCGTCGGCCACCATTGCGATATGCGTGCGCGCCTGCCGCATCTGCACCAGAAGGTCAAGGATCGGCACCGATGGGGCGACGAACAACACCTTGCGCAGAATCAGCGGCAATTTTGTATCTCGCCGCTCCGCCGCCGGACCCAACAAATCCTTGGCGTGAACGAACCCGATTACGTTATCGAGCGTCTCGCGATAAACCGGAACCCGCGAGTGGCCCTGCTCGACCATGAATTTGACGACTTCAGGGAAGGAAGTCTCGACATCGAGGGCGACGATGTCGACCCGCGGCACCATCGCATCCGCGGCGGTCCGATCGTGGACTTTGAGAATGTTGCCGATCAGCACGCGTTCTTGCGCGCTGAGCGGGTGGGGGCCGTTCGCCGGCGGCTCCTCGATCATTTCGTCAATGGTTTCGCGCAAACTTTCGCCATTGCGCGGACGCCGGATCAGCCTCAGGAGGTTCCGCAGACGGGCAAAGGACCGATCGTGCTCCGGCTGTCCGACGACTTCGGGCGATTGAGGATCGCTCATGCGCAAACAGATGCGGATATGGCTGGATGTGGGGCTTGATCGCGATAGGGATCAGGAACCCCGAGCTTGGCCAGAATAACCCTCTCAAGGGCCTCCATGATCGACGCCGCACCAGCCGTCTGATGGTCGTAGCCGAGCAGATGAAGGACGCCGTGCACGATCAAGTGTCGCAGGTGGTCGGTGAACGGCTTACTCTGCTCGGCCGCTTCACGAGCCACCGTCTCGAATGCCAGTACGATGTCTCCGAGCAAGAGCGGCGCGCCGGGCGCGGCGCGCATTCCCGGCTCCCAGGCTGGAAACGCGAGTACATTGGTCGGCGTATCCTGCCCCCTGAAGAGGCTGTTGAGCCGTTGCTGCTCGGTGTCGTCGGCAAGTACGATGCATAATTCGACCCGTGCCGGGGATGCCAACCCGGTTGTCGTGACCCCGATCGCCAGGGCGACCCGAACGGCCTCGCGAGCGAGCCGGTCGGCGTCGGGGCATGCGTGCATCCATCCGATGCAAGGCGAGACGACAGCGATCGCCGGAACAGATCTCATTACGGCTCGTCGGCGCCTACCGCTCGCTCCCGTGCTTCGTAGGCGCGCACGATGCGTGCGACGAGGTCGTGCCGGACGACGTCCGCGTCGCTGAGCTTCACCGTGGCGATCCCACGAACTCCCTTCAAAGTTTCGAGCGCCTCGGCCAAGCCTGAGCGGGTACCTGCGGGCAAGTCGACCTGGGTCGGATCGCCGGTAACCACCATGCGCGAGGCCTCGCCCAGTCGCGTCAAGAACATTTTCATCTGAACGGGTGTCGTATTCTGCGCCTCGTCGAGGATAACGAAAGCGTGCGACAGCGTGCGCCCGCGCATGAAGGCGATCGGCGCAACTTCGATCTCGCCACTGCCGAGCCGCTTTGCGAGCTGATCGGCCGGCAGCATGTCGTTGAGCGCATCGAAAATCGGCCTCAGATAGGGATCGACCTTGTCACGGAGATCACCCGGAAGGAAGCCGAGCCGCTCGCCCGCTTCTACGGCCGGACGCGAGAGAATGATGCGCTCGACGCGCCCGGTCATCAGGAGGTCGACTGCCGCGGCAACGGCAAGGTAAGTCTTGCCCGTGCCCGCAGGTCCAAGCCCGAAAACGAGCTCATTTTCGTGCAAAGCTCTGACGTACAGACTTTGCCCCGGCGAACGCGCCTCGATACGACGTTTCCGGGTGCGGAATGCGACAGCCTCCTGCCAAAGATTGGGATCCTTTTCGGCAAGCTCGGCTGCGGCGAGCCGGAGAGCTGCCTCGACCGCTGGCAGATCAACCTCCTGGCCCCGCTTGAGCCCGTAGTAGAGCTTCGACAAGGCAAGCCGCGCCACCGCTGTCGCTGAAGCCGAACCCGAGATCGCCAGCCGGTTGCCGCGGGTGACGACCGAAACGCCGAGCTGACGCTCGATCCGAGCGAGGTGTTGATCGCGCTCGCCATAGAGCAGCGGGAGCAGCAGGTTGTCGTCAAATTCGAGCTGCGCGCGACCCTCGACCAGCTCGACCGCGAGCGCCTCGGAAGCGAACGCCGTCATGCCAGGTCGGCCTCGGCAAGGGAACCCGAGAGGCTATTGGTGCTCACCTCTGAGATCAGCGCCGGGACGATCTCGCCGATTCTTTCCGCGGCTGCCGCGACATGTATGCTCTGCAGGTATGGGCTGCGCCCAACCATCTGCCCATCGTGGCGCCCCGGCCTTTCCAACAGCACCGTCAGGACTTTTCCAACGCAGGCCTCGTTGAATTGGCGTTTCTGCTTGTCCAGCGCCAGCTGCAGGGCAGCGAGACGATCGGACTTCACTCGCTCGGGAACCGGGCCCGCAGCCGATGCTGCGGGCGTGCCGGGCCGCTGAGAATATTTGAAGGAGTACGCCTGGGCAAAACCGATCTCGTCGACGAGGTCGAGCGTAGCCTGGAAGTCCTCGTCGCTTTCGCCCGGAAAACCGACGATGAAGTCGGACGAGAGGGCGAGATCCGGGCGGGCCAGGCGCAGGCGCTCGACGACGCGCCTATAGGCCTCGGCAGTATGACACCGGTTCATAGCAGCGAGGACACGATCTGAACCGCTCTGCACCGGAAGATGGATGTAGGGCATCAGCTCAGGCACGTCGCGATGTGCGGCGATCAGCTCATCGTCAACATCTCGCGGATGCGAGGTCGCGTAGCGGATTCGACCGAGACCCGACAGGCAGGCGAGCTGGCGGACAAGTCCGCCAAGCCCGCAGGGCCTGCCGTCCGGACCCTCCCCATGATACGCGTTTACATTCTGGCCGAGAAGAGTGATCTCTCGTGCCCCCGACGCCACCGCGCGACGCGCCTCCGCCAAGACCTGCGCGACCGGGCGCGAGTACTCCGCGCCGCGCGTATAGGGGACGACGCAGAAGCTGCAGAACTTGTCGCATCCTTCCTGGACCGTGAGAAAGGCCCTCACTCCCTGTTGAGCCGACGATTCGGGCAGGTGGTCAAATTTGGGCTCGACCGGAAACTCCGTGGCAAGGACGCCGCTACCAGCTCTACGCAAGGCCCGGGCGATCAATTCCGGAAGAAGATGGTAGCTCTGTGGGCCGAACACGAGGTCGACGAACGGGGCTCGTCGCAAAACCTCGGCACCCTCGGCCTGCGCAACGCAGCCGCCGACCGCGACGATCATGTGATCGCCGCGCTGCGCCTTGGCGTTTTTCAGCTGCCGGAGTAGACCGAGCTCAGAATATACTTTTTCGGCCGCTTTTTCACGAATATGACAGGTATTAAGGATAAGCAAATCAGCGTCGTCTTGCGCATGCACCGCCAAATAACCCAGCGGTTTTAGAATATCTAACATCCGGGTCGAATCATAGACATTCATTTGACAACCGTATGTTTTTATAAAGACGCCCTTCATTGTATTTTAGCTGACCATGCTTGAGGGAATTTCGACACCATCAGGCCGCTGCTTTAGAAGTAATCTCCGCCAGACAACTCTTTGCGCGCGGTTGATGCCGGCGGTTTGGGTAACGGCTGTGGCCGCCCGAAGAGCGCGCCAGCCATTCCCCCGGCAATGCGGGCGAAGCAGTACTCGGCGAGCGCCTTGCGCGATCCGCAATCGGTGAGCAAAGTCGGCGGATGGAAATGGACGACGACGTCGACGGTGCCGAGCCCGATCATTCCCCAGAAATGGGTCAGCAAATCCATCGCTCCGTACCACGCGAAGAATGCGCGATAAGCACGTCCGATCGGGATCCCGTCGAGCCGGGTATAGGCAAGTGAGACCGGCTGAACAATGGGCTCCATTCCCCCGCACTGCGCCGCGGCGCCAAACAGCGCGGTCTTAAACGGAAGGATGCGGTTCCCGTCGCCACTTGTCCCCTCTGGAAACAATATCAAAGCGTCGCCGGCGGCAAGCCTTCGGGCTATCGCATTCCGCTGGGTTGCCGTGCTGCGGATCCGCCGATCGACAAAGACCGTCCGCTGCAATATCGCGAGCCATCCGAAAAATGGCCAATGCGCCACCTCACCTTTGGCGATGAACGAGCCGGCAATCAATGAGCCGAGGATCGTGATATCGGTATACGAAATGTGATTTGCCGCGAACAGGATGGGGCGCCGGGTCGTAGGTCTTCCGATCGTTCTGACCCGAAACCCCAGAAACCGGCAACACCAGCGGTGATAGAAGGTCGGCAGCGTATTTACCCAGCGGTAACCCAAGGCCAATCCAATCCATTGCACCGGCATTAAAGCCAACGTCCAGACTAGGTACAAGGCTAGACGCACAATCTTCAGCGTCGGAGAGCCCATCGAGTTAACCAGCCCATGTATCTTTGGATCGCCGTTCGTAGTGACGTGAATATTTCTCCGTGATGAGATCGGTTTTGACCAAGATGCAGACATCGGTGGTGTTGAACTGCTCGTCGATTACAGCTCCGTCACCGGTGAACCCACCAAGGCGCAAATAACCTTTGATGAGCGGCGGCAGTGCGTTGAGCGCCCGCGCCGGATCGATTGCACCCATGGCAACTCGGCGCATGTCGACATAGCGCCCGCTCAGAGCGCGCGGCCGGAGCGCCGGGGGGGCCAAATGATAGTAGTAGAGGTAGGAGAGCGGCAACGCGAGCGCGCCAGGATCAGTACCTGGAAGGCTCGCGCAGCCGAACATCAGCGCGATGCCGTGATGAGATACGTAGGCCGCGATCCCGCTCCACAGCAGCTGCATGGCCGGACGCTGGCGATAGGCGGCGTCGACGCAAGAGCGTCCGAGCTCGAGAATTTCGCCTGGATGGGCGACGAGCGGCGTAATGTCGTACTCGGCGGCAGAATAGAAGCCTCCCAGACGGGCTGCCGCCTTTCGCCGGAGCAACCGGTAAGTCCCGACAACCCGGTTATGGCCGCCGCGGGCGTGGTCGAGGACCAGGAGGTGATCGCAATCGTTATCGAAGCGATCGACGTCGCGTCGCCGCCGCAGCATATGTGGCAGCGGGCGCGCTCCCAGCGCCTCGTAAAATATTCGGTATCGTAATGCCTGCGCGGCATCGATGTCTTCGGCGGTTTCTGCCAGGCGGACTTGCAACGGGCCCGACCAGAAGTCGACGACGCGGCCCGCAACGGGTGCCGTATCAGCATCAATCGGCGGGGGCGACTCGACCGACAGAACGGGCTGCTTTCCGGTCGCGGTACCGCTAATCACGCCGATCGACCTCTGTCGACTTCCAGGCGGGAAATCCAATGCCACCCGACACCGTCCGCCCTGGCGCTCCGCGCTCTGACCGGTTTAAACGGATCATTCCGTGCCGGTCCGAAGTTTGCGGCCACGCGGCACGGCGTAGAGTTCAAGCCGGTGACCAACAAGTTCGTAGCCAAGCTGATCAGCGACGATTTCCTGCAGTCTTTCGATCTCTTCGTTGCGGAATTCGATGACCCGTCCGGACTGCAGGTCAATTAAATGGTCATGATGCGCGCTTGGCATTTCCTCGTATCGCGAGCGGCCATCACCGAAATCATGCCGCGCCAGGATACTCGCCTCTTCAAATAGCCGAACGGTCCGATAGACCGTGGCGATGCTGATACGCGCATCAATCGCGGTAGCTCGCCGATAGACCTGTTCTACGTCGGGATGATCCGCGGATTCCGATAGAACGCGGGCAATTACCCGACGTTGCTCGGTCATCTTGAGACCTTTATCGAGGCAGAGTTGCTCTAGCCGCGAGATCATCGCGTCTCTATCGTGGCATAGCTCATCCACAGATACTATACCCGAATCTGGGCGGAGAGCCTATCTTCCCCGACGACACGGTAAGGCCGGGCACCGCGTCACCACGATTGTCCAACCTCCTCTGCGCGAGGTCCGCGCGCTCGTTAGCCCCGGGGGCGCCGCGCCCGCGTGCCTAGCCCGATCTCCTTCGCCAGCCGGCTGCGCTGGCGTGCATAATTTGGCGCCACCATTGGATAGTCGGTCGGCAGCCCCCAACGCTCACGATACCCCTCGGGCGTCATATTGTAGGCGGTCTTCAAGTGCCGTTTTAGCATCTTCAGCTTTTTACCGTCCTCCAAGCAGACGATGTAATCCGGATAGACGGATTTCTTGACCGGGACGGCCGGTTGAGGGCGCTCCGCCGGTGTCGGCGGAACGGTGCCGATATTCGCCAACGAATTATATACTTGGTTGATCAGCTGCGGCAGATCTCCCACCGATACCGTATTGTTGGAAACGTGTGCGGCAACGATTTCCGTCGTCAACGCCAGCAAATCGCTGCTTTGGTCGGGGCTGTTCATTTTGCGAATCCCACCGTGGTGTCTGATTCCCAAATATAATTAACAATCCGCGACGAGGCAATCCGGTCAATGCCCAATTTCTTTCAATTGTGAATACGGCGGCAAGAACAGGCGGCGGCCGCTGTCAAACAAGGCGAGAGGTAAGCGCCAAGTTCGGTCAACTCAAGAGGCGGTCGAGGTGCCGGTGAGCGCAAGACGCAGGACGAGCGCATCTGCCGAGTTCGGAGTTCGGCGATAGTAATTACGGCGCCGACCGACTGGTAAAAAGCCTCGCACGGCGTACAGCGCGAGGCCTGCGATGTTGTCTACTGCGACCTCGAGGACGATGCCTTGAGCACTGCGCAGACGTGCCTCGACGCATACGGAATTCACCAGAGCCGTACCGATTCCTTCACGCCGCCGTTCGGGCACGACCCCAAGCGACAGGATCTCACACTCTGTGCGCAGGTCTCGCGCCAAAGCGAACCCGACCGGCGTCTCGTCCTCCCACGCGATTCGGCCGAAAAATCCGACTGTACCTAGCACCTCGGCCATCGCCGAGGGATCCCATGGATCCTCGGGGAAGCACGCGCGGTGCAACAGCGCCACGAGGCCGGCCATGAAGCAAGACACTTGCTCGAGACGGCGGCTCATCGGCCAACTCGTCGGCCCCGTTTCGAAAAGCTGACGTCTGGAGGACGAAGGTAGAGTGGCATCGGCTTGGCACCCTGCGCGCGCAACGGCCAGCGGCAGAGGGCAGCTCGCAAAACTCCAGCCGCATCGGGTGCAGAATCCGCCGCCACCATCGTATCCGGGCGCTGCGACAGGTTGCTTGCAGCGCGTTGCGCCGCATCGCCGGCGACGAGCAGGGGCGCTGCGCCGATGATGCCGTTTAGCCTTTCGTTGAGCGCCGCCGGCATGCTCGCCGTCGGCTCCTCTAGTGCAACGTGCGCGTGATCGAAAAGCTGAACATAGAGGTCTTCCCGCCTGCTTTCGAGCGCGATGAGGAGGAAGCCGGCGTCAAGGGAGCACCCCGTCAAGCCGGCGGCGACCGCCTCAAAGCCGGTCACGCCGATCACCTGTGCGCCGGTAGCGCGCGCTATCCCGCGAGCGGCCGCTAGCCCGATACGGATACCGGTGAAGCTGCCAGGTCCAACCGTCACCCCTATAATGTCGAGCGCCGAAGCCGGCAACCCCGCTCTGCGCATCACCGAGTCCACCATCGGAAGCAGTTTCTCGGCTTGGCCATGCAACGCCGTATCGGACTCGGCGCCGAGCACCATCTCTCCCGAGGCCACCACAACCGAGCAGCCCGATCCAGCCGAATCAAGCGCCAGTACAACCGGGTTCCCAGGCGCCCCGGTCACGTAAATCCCGTTATGGTCGAGCCGTCGCGGTTCCCTGCGTACCCGCTTTGCCTCCAGCAGACCCCCTTCATCCCCTCATTTTATACCGCTCGCACCTCGATCACCTCGGGGATGTAGTGACGAAGCATGTTCTCGATGCCTGCCTTTAGGGTCGCCATCGAGCTCGGACACCCCGAACATGCGCCCTGCATGTGGAGATAGACCACACCGTCGTCGTAGTCGTGAAAAATGATGTCGCCGCCGTCCTGAGCCACTGCGGGGCGCACGCGCGTCTCGAGCAATTCCTTGATCTGAGAAACGACCTCGTCCTCGTCTTCGGATGCAGCTTCCGCCACCGCGCTGTCGGCCGCCGTGGGGAAGAGCACCGGGCGACCGGAAGTAAAATGCTCCATGATCTCGGCCAGGATCGCCGGTTTCAGCTGGTGCCAATCGGCGTCCCCGCTTTTGGTCACGGTGACAAAGTCGGCACCAAGGAAGACCCCGGTCACTTGCGGGAGGGCAAAGAGCCGTTCGGCGAGCGGCGACCGTCGCCCCGCCGCGTCCGCCGAGGTGAAATTCGCGGTGCCCGAAGACATGACTTGGCGCCCCGGCAGGAATTTAAGGGTCGCTGGATTCGGCGTCTGCTCGGTTTGGATGAACATCGCAATGGCTCCGAGAGCGATAGGACACAATCGATGTCTTAGCTTGGGGGTTCAGCGCCCCGAATCAACCCTGCGTCGGAGGTCGAGCATTGCGGTTGGAGTGGGCGACTATCAAACCACCCCCTGCGGGCCGCCCTCAACTCACAGCGTCAAGCTGTTCGAGCGTCAGTCCACCAGGGACAATCGCGATCGGGATGCGCAAACGCGCAGCCGCTTGGCCCGTCAGATAGGTGATCAGCGGCCCCGGACCTTCCGGACCGGTTCCTGCTGCAAGCACCAGGATCGAGATGCTCGGCTCCTCGGCGATCAGGGCCAGCAACTCGTCGCGGCGACGGCCCTCACGAATGTAGACGATCGGCATCGTGCCGGCGACTGGCGCGATCTCCTCGCACAGGCGCTGAAGTAGCTGTTCGCCCTCCTCGCGACGTTCCTCTCGCGCCAGGTTTTCTATCGCCACCCAATGCTGAAGCTCCGAAGGCTCGATAACGTAGAGGAGCGCGATTCGGCCGCCCGTATGGGCAGCGCGGCGCGCAGCGTAGTGCAGAGCCGTTTGAAGCTCCTCGGATTCGTCGACGACGACCAGAAAGACACGCGGTTTTGTCGTTCCTTCCATCGGGCCCATCTCGGCTCCTCGGCAAGAATCAGGCGCTTCTGAAGGGCAGGCTCGCGAGCCATCCTGCCACCACCGCAGTCAACACCGCAATAATCCCGTAGAGCCCAGGCTGTCGAACAGCGAAGCCGAAAACATCTGCATCAATCCCCACTTTTGAAACCACGAGCGGGGTCGTCTGGCCACTGACGACGTCCTTGTCGCGGACGAGGAACACCGCGACGAGGTAGGTTCCGGTCGGCACGTTCGAGGGAAACTCGATCGTCGTACGAAACAACCGTTCGCCGATGAAATGGACCTTTCCCTCGACGTTCGGGAACAACTTGGCGCGTTGTTGCGCCGCAATAAGCGCTGTGGCGAAGCTCTCGACGAGTTCAGGCGGTGCGCCGCTCTCAGCCTTCATCTCCAGGCTGGCGACGCCGAGGTGGTAGAGCGTTGTAGCGCCGGGCGAGATGATCTCCTCGAGCGGACGGCTCGCCGCGACGAAATAAAAGCTCGGCACGTTGGCGAAGGTTATCTCCTCCGAATTCATCCAAATGCCCGTAACCTTGCTCTTGCGTCGAACCGTCATCTCGCGATCGGGACCGCGCACGACGACCGCGACGTCGCCTGGGCCATCGATCGCACCAAACAGAACAACCGAGGTGCCCGTAAAACCGGTTGTGATTGCAATCAAATGGCTGGTCAAATCGGCGGCAAGAGCTTCGGCGCGCGCGGGCGCGGGCCATGGCGATGTCAACGTCAGCAGGAGCAAGCACCAACTCCAACCCCAGAACCCAACCGCCGACTTGGCCCGGCTCATTCCTTCTCCGAAGCGATGGAGTACAGGTCGGGCGGACGGACGGTCAGGTCGAAGGCAAGCTTTGCGGCGACCGCCAACACCATCAGGGCGAGCAATAGGCGAAGTTGGTCACCGCGGAGACGCGTACCGAACTGGCTGCCAATTCGCGCTCCGATCACCCCGCCGGCGAGCAAGACGAGCGCGAGGACGGCGTCGACCGTACGATTGGTGTACGCCTGCAGCAGAGTGACATTGGCAGCCACGAAGATGATCTGCAGCAGCGAGGTTCCCGGCACCACAGCAGTCGGCATCCCGAGCATGTAAATCATCGCGGGCACCAAGATGAAGCCGCCGCCGATGCCGAGAATTGCGCTGAACACGCCGATGACAAAGCCGAGGCCGATCGGCAACAGAGCGCTGATGTAAAGCTTCGATCGGCGGAAGCGCGCCTTCAGCGGCAGCCCGTGCATCCAGTTGTGCTGATGCAGCTTGCGCCGCGCTGCTCCGGGTCGATGTAGCCGCAGCTGGGTGCGGATGCTCTCGACCATCATCAGCGCGCCGAGGGTCCCGAGCAGGAGCACGTAGGAAAGCGAGATCGTCAGCTCGATCTGTCCGAGCTGCTTCAGCAGAGTGAAGATCCACACGCCCAAAAACGAGCCGGCGAGGCCGCCTACCAGCAGCACGTAGCCCATTTTGAAGTCGACATTGCCTCGCCGCCACTGCGCGAGAACCCCCGAGACTGAAGCGCCGACCAGCTGGTTGGCGGATGAGGCGACGGCGACGGTCGGCGGCACGCCGATGAAGATCAAGAGTGGCGTGAGCAGGAAGCCGCCGCCGACGCCGAACACCCCTGACAGAAATCCGACCACTCCGCCAAGACCGAGCAGGACGAAGACATCGACCGACACCTCGGCGATCGGCAGGTAGATGTCCATGTGATGGAAAGCGCCGGTCTTGCGTTGTCATTTGCGCGCTGCTCTGCGACGCAGCGCTTAGGGGCTCACCTTACAGCCGCCGCAGCCGCGGGAAAAGTGCGAACCCCGCCGAATTTTCCCGGCGCGCGGGATGCTAGGACTCGCTCAACCCCTCTTGCGGGTCGCCTCCGAGAGCGCGGATCAACGCCATCAGGTCCTCGGTCGCATCGGCAAGGTGCACATTGTCGGTGCCGCGCAACACCAGGGTCACGCCGAAGTCGCCGCGCCGAAAATATGGATAGGAGCCGATTTCGAGTTCGGGATAACGCGCCTGCAATGCCCCCAGATCCTTTGCCAATGTACCTTCGGCGAGGTGGCAGCTGACGCTGCGGCTGAGCACTTTCTCACCGCCAGCGAGGCGGAGCTTCAGCTGCTCGAAGATCCCCTGCATGATGCTCGGCACACCCGGCAAGACAAAGACATTGCCGATCTGGAACCCCGGGGCACGCGAGATCGGGTTGGGGAGTAGCGTGGCGCCCTCGGGAACCATCGCCATCCGCAAGCGCGCCTCGTTCAGATGACCGGGCGGGTAGTGGGTTTCGAGCAACCGCTTCGCCTCGGGGTGCACGATCAGCGCTAACCCAAACGCGTCGGCGATGCACTGCGCTGTGATGTCATCATGAGTAGGGCCGATCCCCCCGGTGGTGAAGACGTAATCGAAGGCACGCCGCACCTCGTTGACGGTGGATACGATGACGCTGGCATCGTCGGGGATTACCCGCGCTTCCCGCAGGCGGACGCCGACCTCGTTCAGTCCCTGCGCGAGGAAGCTGAGATTGGCGTCCTGGGTGCGTCCCGACAGGATCTCGTTGCCGATGATCAAGACGCAGGCGGTGACGATTTTGGGCTCGCTGGTCGTGATCCTCTCCTAGGTTTCTCGGCGGGCGATGGAGCACCCTTCATAGGCAAATGCGTGAGCACGCACAATTGCCGGCGCCGCCCGGTTGGAGGATTGCCGGGCAGCACCTCAGCGCCTACCTTGAAGCGACGCCATAATGCCCCTTCGACCTCGATATGATGATGCGTAACACACTCACCGCGCCCCGGAACATGATGATGGGCCTCGCGCCGTCCGAGGCGCGCGACGGCCGGATCAAGATCCACGGGCCCGAGGCGTTCGAAGGGATGCGGCAGGCGGGCCGCCTTGCCGCCGAGACGCTCGACTTCATCACCCCTCATGTCCGTCCGGGGGTCGCCACCGATGAGCTCGACGCTCTGTGCCACGGCTTCATCGTCGGTCACGATGCGATCCCTGCGCCGCTCAACTATCGCGGCTTTCCGAAATCGATCTGTACCTCGATCAACCATGTCGTCTGCCACGGCATTCCGGGCGAGCGGCGGTTGATGGAGGGCGACATCCTCAACATCGACGTAACGGTGATCCTCGACGGCTGGCACGGCGATACGAGCCGGATGTTTTATATCGGCGAGCGTATCCCGGTTAAGGCGCGGCGGCTGGTGGACGTAACTTACGAAGCGATGATGCGCGGCATCGCCGTCGTGCAGCCCGGCATTCGCATTGGTGCCATCGGCGACGCGATCCAGCGTTACGCCGAGAGCCATCGTTACTCGGTAGTGCGGGACTTTTGCGGGCACGGCGTCGGGCGAGTGTTTCACGACGCCCCCTCGATCCTGCATTACGGTCATCCCGACGAGGGGCCGGCGCTGCGCGAGGGCATGTTCTTTACGGTAGAGCCGATGATCAACGCCGGCCGCTGGGAGGTCAAAATTCTCAGCGACGGGTGGACTGCGGTGACCAAGGACCGCTCGCTTTCGGCGCAGTTCGAGCACACCATCGGGGTGACCGCGACCGGCTACGAGATATTCACTATCTCGCCGGCCGGCCTCCATCGGCCGCCCTATCAGATCGGTGCT
>Ga0137403_10005958_pt1 | contig 14006 bp, 13 predicted proteins | sample CZOMad2_1_16fung_FD_122057 | JGI IMG/M metagenome (GOLD analysis project Ga0137403, IMG submission 122057) | Vadose zone soil fungal communities from Angelo Coast Range Reserve, California, USA - CZOMad2_1_16fungal (Hybrid Assembly) | ecosystem: Environmental > Terrestrial > Soil > Vadose zone... | reverse complement strand
ATTACATGACAGGCTACGAATCGGTGGCGAAAGCAGCGGAAGAGCGCAGCCCGGGATTCCGCGGACGTGGCTTCTTCACAGCAATCTGGATGGCAATTGTTGTGGGGATTCTCTTCTACACCATCGTGATTGCGGCGGTGGCGTACGCCGCCCCTTGGAGAAAATTGACCGGTGAGAAGTTCATGACAGCCGTCGCCTTTGAGTATGCCACCGGTTCGCATTGGATTGTCCGGGTCATTCTGGTTGCGGCACTTCTCTCCCTTTTTAAGGTATTCAATGGAAATCTGGTCGCGGCAAGCCGTTTAGTTTTCGCGATGGGACGTCGTGGGCTCGTGGACCAGCGCTTCGGGGCGGTTCACCCAACGAATCAAACTCCGTCGGTTGCGGTGATTTGGGTTGGTGTTGCGACTGCGGCATGTATGTTCCTCGGCGATGCGATTCTTGTGCCAATTTCTGAAGTCGGATCTGTTGCCTCCGCTGCCGGATGGTTGGCAGCCTGTGCTGCGTACTACCGCATGACTCCAGCAATCCGAAGGCGTTCAGTTGCTGGCGTTGGAATCGCGGTTTGCGTTGGAATGATTTTGATGAAGATTGTGCCTGCAATTCCCGGCCATTTCAGTGGATACGAATGGCTCGCATTGGCCGTTTGGGGATTGATTGGATTGGGTCTGGGCTGGCGGGAACGGGCACTTGCCGTTGCTTCCGCAAAGTAAATAAAAAGAGAGGCCGAACCAATGAAAAGGGGTCTGATTTTTTTCGTCGCAGTGATTTCTCTTATCTTTCTTTTGACGTGCAGCTTGAGCTTCGCAGAAAAACCAGCGCCGTCTTTCGATCTCGTCATCACAAACGGTCACATCATCGACGGCACTGGCTCGCCATGGTATTCGGGAGATATCGGAATCAGCAATGGCAAGATCGCAGCCATTGGCAATCTGAGTGAGGCCGCACGAAAGCGCACCATCGATGCTCGCGAAATGATCGTGGCTCCGGGATTCATCGACATGCTGGGTCAGTCGGAGACTACGATTCTGGTTGATCCACGGTTGCCGTCGAAAATTTACCAGGGCATCACCACAGAGATTACGGGCGAAGGCGGGTCGGCTGCGCCGCTGAATGACAGCATCATTCAGAATGACCGGCCCAGTTACTCTCATTATCACGTCACACCTGACTGGCGCACGCTGCGGCAATACTTCGCGCGGCTGGAGAAGCAAGGCATGGGGATCAATCTAGCCAGCTATGTTGGGGCGACCCAAGTCCGCCGCATGGTGCTGGGCGACGATGACAAGCAGCCCACGCCGGAGCAACTCGAGCAAATGAAGCAACTGGTGCGGGAGGCCATGCGCGCCGGCGCAGTCGGTGTTTCGACGTCGCTGGAGTATGCCCCTGCTCCTTACGCGAAGACCGAAGAGATCATTGCGTTGGCAAGTGAAGCGGCGAAATTTGGGGGAATCTACGCGACGCACATGCGGAATGAAAGCGATGCCGTATTGACGGCCATCGACGAAGCGCTGCGCATCGGCCGCGAGGCACACATTCCGGTGGAGATCTGGCATATCAAAGTGGCGGGCAAGAACAATTGGGGGCGCATGCCTGAAGTTGTCTCCAAAATTAATGCGGCACGCGAAGCGGGCATGGATATCACCGCCGATACCTATGCTTACACCGCATGGTTCAATAGCTTTTCCGCTTTCATTCCGCCGTGGGCTCACGACGGCGGCGACGCCAAAATGATTGAGCGGCTGAAGGACCCGGCGACTCGCGCCCGCATCCGCAAAGACATGATGACGCCATCGAAAGATTGGGACAACGAATGGCAGGAGATTCCCGGTCCGGAATCGGTTCTGATCGGTGTTGTGCAAAATCCGAAGCTGCTGCCGCTTCAAGGCAAGACACTAGCTGAAGTCGCCAAACTTTGGAATAAGGATCCGATTGACGCGCTGTGCGATCTGCTGATCGAAGATAACGCATTCACCAATGTCGCGGTATTTGGGATGTCAGAACCGGACGTCGCGCTCGCGCTCCAGCAGCCGTGGGTTTCGATTGACAATGATTCGTCCGGTACATCGCCAGAAGGGATTCTCGGGCAAGAACATCCGCATCCGCGCGCTTATGGAACATTTCCGCGCATTCTGCGGAAGTATGTGCGCGAAGAGAAAAAGCTGACGTTGGAGGACGCGATCCGGAAAATGTCAGCGTCTCCCGCGCAGCGCATGCGCCTGACGGACCGTGGTGTGTTGAAAACGGGCATGTGGGCCGATGTGGTGATTTTCGATCCTGCGACGGTTCGCGATCTGGCAACGTTTGAAAATCCCAATCAGTTGTCAGAGGGAATGCAATACGTGCTGGTGAACGGCGTGCCCGTAATTGATGAAGGCAAGATGACGGGAGCGTTGCCGGGGAAAGTATTGCGTGGAGCGGGATATGTACAGTGAGGTGACGCTACTTGAGTTCGAGAGCTATTCTGATAGCTGCCTCAATCTTTGCAAGCGTGGCGCTGGTCAGCCGTCCTAAGGACGGATGCCTGAGCTCCCGCTGCTCGATTGTGGTCACTTGATCGCACTTGGCCCAAGAGGGCCGATGCAAACCGCCTTCACCAGTAGGAAGTGAAACCCTGAGCGCAAATCTGCGATGTTCCACCGACGTAATGGGAACAATGCAAACATCGAGCGCGTGACGGTTCAGCACATCGCTGGAGATGACCAGCGCAGGGCGATCTTTATCGAGTTGGACGCGGTACACTTCGCCACGCCTCGGAAACCGCCATGTGGGTGCATGTGCCCTCACGGACCTACTCTCTTCTCATCCTACGCAGAGAAGCTTGCTGAAAAGCACGCTCTTCGGTCCTGTCCGATCGGTTGGCGACCGAGTAAAAGCGTGCGGCCTCTTGCTCCAGTGCCTGACGCTGCTCCTGCTCCAAAGCGAGCTTGAGGAGTTCGTTGACGCGCTCACTCGTGGAATGCTTGCCCTTTGTGCGCTCAACGGCAGCGAGAATAGATTCGTCCATAGTGAATGTCTTAGGAATCCTCATATCGCACATATGATTATACATATGCTCAATGCATTCTGACAAATTGAAAATGTCTAGCAGTTTATTTTTGCGTAATTGTCAGCTTGTGCCGGCCCACAGTTGCCGTATCGATCCGGTCTGGTAGGGCAAAGTGGGAATCAAGCCCAATGTTTGGATATTTCGGTTGAAGATATTTCTCCACAAATAATTGCAGTACAAATCGCGGAATTTCGACTCCATCGAGCGAAACCGAGTCTACGTTCACGATCCCTTGCCCTCCGCTGCCGTGGGCGTGAGCCTGAACAATCACATCATGCACTCCTGAGAACATGCCCAGGAGTGGATTCGAGGAGCGCCTTCCCGCCTTGAGCTGATCGAAATCAACCCGCGTGTTGGCTGTAATAATTCCCGGTTCGCCTTGAAATTTGACCGATTGCACGCCCACCGGAAGCTGAATTCTTCCCGAGGCGATGTAGGAATTAACTTCTTCCTCGGTGAACTCAGTCGGCGTCTGATCCGGATGCGCCGATGCGCCATTAGTCTCGATGCGCTGCAACTTGCGATTCATGCTCGCGACAGCGGCGGAGTTTTGTAATGGTTTGTTTTGGGCGGCGGCAGCTTCGGTGAGAGTAAGAGTAAGAAGAATAAAACAAAACGCCAGAACGGTCCTCATGGTTTCAGGGCGGCTTGGGTCTCCGGAGAAGCAGCAGGCTCGACATGAGGCTCCGCCAGCGTGCCGGAAATCTTGAAACCACGGGCGCCATCGCGGAAAAGCTTTATGTCCAGAGCGCGGCTCAGAGATGCGGTGCCACTAAGCCGATAGATGCTGCCCGGAGTCTCCAGTTTGCCCTGCTGAATTTCGAGACCGCCATCACGAAGAATGAACCGGCCCCAAAAGCGATTGATGTGCAGAGGTCCGCTACCAACCGCAAGCGCCACATGTGGAAGGACGCCGTCGTGCGTATCGAAGTCCAGCGCCCCTGTCGCGGAAGAAAACAATTCGGAAGCATCCAAGCCGGAAGCTCTTATCTGATATGTGGCACTGGCCGTGCCTGTGATCCAACCGTCGTTCATTAGAGCAGCGAACTGAGCCAGAGAAACTCGCTGCAAAGTGCCCGTTCCCCGATACACAGGAGGCTTGACGCCGAAATCAGCGCTCCATTCGCCGAGGTGGTAGCCACCGAGCGTCTCGGCGTGCAAGCCAGTAAGCTGCAGCCTGCCGCCATCGAGTTCAACATCGGTAGAGACTTTATCAGCGACCAACCGCGGCATGACCACAGTTTTTGCCGTGAGCTTTCCGGTGGCGCGGAGAGCAGTAAAAAAGGTTTCCTCCGGCCGCGTAGAAGAGAGAAAGCGATACCAGGGCTTCCGGCGGGACAGAGGGCTCAACAATTGCACGAGACGGGGCGCGGACAGTTCATTCGTGTGAATATCAAATTGGACAGGACATGCGTCGAGTGACGCGCAGGGCCGTGGCAAACTTAGTGATCCCCGCCACGTGCTGCCGGCGAGAGAGGCGGTCAGGCCATGAACGTGAATTTCATCCTGAGAGAAAAGAAGATTGGCTGACGCGATCTCGAGCGGCTCACTTATACCGCGTAATCCGGCGCGCACTGAGTGTAACTGCGCCTGGCCCGTAAATCGTGGGCTTGCCGACCCCGACCACATGCCCGCCAGTTGAAGATCGACTTTGGCAGCTCCGTCTGCGCGGAGTTGCGCGGCAGACAGGCCGACGGTCCTCGCCAACTGAAGCAGGGTGCGCACCTGAGCGTCTCCTGCAAGAGTCAGATTGTAGCCGGAGCGGGAAATCCAGCCTTGCACCGCCGCGGATTCCGGTCTGCCCAACGCCACGTTGAATGGGCCGATCTCCAGGCGCGGTTCGGGGGAAATCTCGCTCGGAGAGGCTGAACGTCGCTGAGTGGAATGTGTCGGCAGATCGCCTCCTGAGGAAACCGCAAAGGCGATCCGATCCACATCGAATTGAGTCTTTGTAATTTCTGATGCCAGGGTAAATCCCAGCGCTTCGCCTTCGCCTGTCCACGTAGGCCGGTCTGATCCTGGCTCACGACGCACAGAGACGTTCGCATCCACGGTGCCGCGAGCGTCGAGATCGGCGGGAAGATCTTTTTTCGAATGACGAGCGAATGCAACCAGCGATTGCATCGGCACATCCTGGGCAGCCAGAGCAAGATCATAGCTACGATTGCCGATGAGAGCGGCAATGTTTCCGCGGATATTTACCAGCCCACTTCCGATAGGCGCCCGGCAGTTGAGATCCGATATTGAGTGGTCAATAGAGCTGTAGTGTGCAGCGCAGTGCGCCGCCAAGCGAAGAGAATTGCCTCCGGATACGTCATAGCGGCGGAAATCCTGCACGGAAAAATCGGTATTTATGTTCAGGGCCGCTGGCGTGCCGGTCAGAAGGAGGGCAACGGCTAAACTCCCGCGCCATCCTTTGTCACTGCCGTAAGCGAGCTTGGAGGCTTGCCCCAACTGAGCGTGATCCCATTGCAAGCTGAACTGAAGCGGCGTTTGTCGGAGACTCGGGGCCCGATACCATGATCCGCTCAGTTTAAGTATGCCGGTATCGGACAGATTGAAATCGGCCCGCACGGGCTGCGCTTTCAAGCGGACGCTCCAGACGTTATCCGAATCCTGCCAGAGGGCGAAATCTGCTTCTGTCAGCGCATAGGGCTTCTTTTCCTGGCCGAATTTGAAATTGATTCGACCGCGATCGGCTTCGATATAAGGAAAGCCTGGACGACGTTCGGTTCTTGTTTTACCGGTTGGGGCGACGGGGATTTTGGCAGCCCTCTCCACCAGATCTTCGACATTCCAGCGCCCGTCGGGGTTGTGCACGAGGTTGAGACTGGGTTCGCTTAGGCTCAGCCGGGCGATCTCCAGTTTTCCGCGCAGCAGCGAAATTAGCCGGAGCGAAGCGGTGACGTCGCCCGCACGGAGCAGGGGCTCGGCACTGAACGAGGGATCATCGTGTACCACAAAATTTTCGAGATCAAATCCGGGCTGAGGCAGTAGCCGGAGTCTCACATGCGAAACCTCGACTTGCCGGCCAAGAGCAAGGCTGATCGAACGCACAATTTTCGCGCGCAGACTTTGAACTCCTGGCCTGGCGAGAAACAGCCCCAGGAGCACCACTATGGCTGTCAATAATGCACGGCGTCTGGAGCGAAGAAGTCTCAACGTACCATCCTCAAAGTCCGCCGCCAGCGGGTCTCGTCGAAGAAATGAATAACCACATGCGCCAGGAAACCCAATCGCTCGCTTACTGCCGTGTGCTGATACTGGTTGGGCGGCGTCTCGAATGACCAGTAGACGAACATGGGGCGCCCGATCACATTTTCCTTAGGGATGAAGCCCCAAAAACGGCTGTCGAGGCTGACGTCGCGATTATCGCCCATTCCGAAGTAGCTATCGGGCGGAATAACCAAATCGTCCCCTTGGATGTGCTGCGGCAGCGTCAGCTGCCAGGCTGGGGTCACGTTATTGAAATCGGAGGGCGGCACTGCCGGGAAATTGTCGCGATAGGGATTGTATTCGCCGCTGCTGTGAATGACGTAAGGTTCATTCAGCTTTTCACCATTGCGGTAGACGGCGCCGTCACGCAGGTGAATGCGGTCACCGGGGATTCCAATGATGCGCTTCACGATATAAAGCCCAGGCTGAGCGGGAGAAAGAAAGACGACGATGTCGCCGTGGTGGATTTGACCATAAGGCAGCAATGGCCCTACCCAATTCGTGCGCGGCGCGAATTGCACCCGATTGACAAAAACGTGATCTCCGATCAGCAGCGTGTTCTCCATGGAGCTGGAGGGAATCTCGAAAGCCTGCACAACGAAAGTGATGATGAACAGGCCGGTCACCAGCACAGCCGCCAAAGAAGCGAGAAACTCAACGGTGGTTTCGCGCGGCTTTTCTTCCTGCTTGCTTACTTTCTTAGCCACCAGAGCCCTTCCTGCGGTTCAGTTGACGACTCGAAATGTGCGATCCCAGCGGGTAATCTGAAACAAATGGGTCACAGCATAGGCGAAATGAAAGAGTTTATCACCCGGAGTCGTAGAAATTGGCCATTCCGGGTCGGCATTGCGAAGCGACCAGTAGATGAGCAGCGGGCGCCCGATTATGTTTTCGCGCGGCACAAAACCCCAATAACGGCTGTCGAGGCTTTCATCGCGATTGTCTCCCAGGACGAAGTAGGATCCTTCGGGAACAATCAGGGCGTTGTCGTCAACCAGTTTTTTCATTTGCAGCCACCACCCGCCTTCGAGGCCCGGCACGGGAATGTTCAGCCGTGGAAACTCGTCGCGAAAGGCATCATGCACGCGCGAACTGTAACGAACATAGGGCTCTTGAAGCGGAATCTCGTTCACGTAGACTTGCCGATTAATTAGGCGAATGTGGTCTCCGGGAATCCCCACGACCCGCTTTACGAAATGCTGGGATGGGTTGACCGGATATCGAAAAACGATGATGTCGCCGCGATGCACTTTGCGATAAGGAAGAAAATGATCCCAGACACTGTTTCCGCCATAACGCAGCTTATCAACCAGCAGATAATCGCCGATGAGGAGCGTGTTCTCCATCGATTCGGAAGGAATCTGAAACGCCTGGACGACGAAGGTGATAACGAATACCGCGATCACTACTGTCGCCAGCAGGGATTGCAGGGAGGTCGTCCAATCGGGTTGATGCTTTTCAACACTCATGATCGGCTACGGGCACGCCTGAGGTCGCCGTTCGCCGGCTCTGGCCGGGATGCAAGATATTCCAGAACCTGGCGGGCGGCGTCTTGTTCCGCGTTCTTCTTGGTAGAACCCTCGGCGCGGCCTATGAACTCGGGTTTCGCCTCGCGCGATTGCAAGCGCGCCTCAACCGTAAATGTCTTGTTATGCTCGGGCCCACGCTCCTTTACCAGCACGTACTGCGGTTGCGGACGCCCCGTCGCCTGCAATTTTTCCTGGAGCGCCGATTTGTAATCGTTCACCGGAAGCATGCTGCCGTTTGAAGCAATTTGCTCCAATTCGGGAGCAACGATTTGCGCCAAAATAAAGGGCCGAGCCGCTTCCAGTCCGCCATCCAGGTACAGCGCAGCCAACACAGCTTCAAGAGCGTCAACAAGAAGAGCAGTCTTATTGCGCCCGCCGCTCTTCTCCTCTCCACGGCCGAGGCGCAAATAATGCCCCAGCCCCAGGGCCTGTGCTACACGGATTAGATGTTTTTCGCTGACCAGGTGTGCACGAAGTTTTGAAAGTTCTCCCTCACGGAAATGGGGAAAGCGATGGAAGACTTCCTGTGTAGTTACAAAACCCAGCACTGCGTCACCCAGAAACTCCAGTTGCTCATTATCAGATACGCGAGCGGGGACCCGAGCCGCTTCCATCTCACGCGCCTGCGAACTATGTGTAAGCGCTTGTTCAAGCAGCTCGGGGCGCGCGAAGCGATGGCCCAGCACATCTTCCAACGCCGTAATTTCACGTGACTTCATGTGTGCAGGACAGCGCCGAGCAAGGCTGCGCCTCAGTGTGGAGTCGGATTCTGCGCGCTGGCCGGAGGCTTCGCGCCCGGAGCAGCTCCACGATTCAATTGAACCAGGCGGTCGCGCTCATTGCGCGCAGCCGTGCCGACGGCGGTGCCCTCCTTCGTTAGCGATACCGCTTGTTCAGCATATTTCAGCGCCTCCGGAACTTTATCCTGCTTGTCGAGGGCTACAGCCAGCCGGAAAATCGCGACGGGATCGGGATTCTGAGGGTCGGCGTCGATGGATTTCCGCAAGGAGGCTTCAGCATCGGCGTACTTTTCGCGATTGAACTGGATTGTCCCGATGATTGCATACGCAGACGAACGCAAAAAAGCTTTGTAGGCGTCAACCTTGTCCTGCGGTGTGCCCGCAGGAATTGCGATGTCGGTATCCACGGTTTCGAGCGAATGCTGTGCCAGTTTCGTGGCTTCGTCGAGGCGTTGATCCTTATCGAGGTCAGTGTCTCGCGTGCGCTCGGCGAGCACCTGGGCTGCGCCAACCAGCGCCTCAGGATCATCCGGATCAAACTTCAGTACTTTGCGGCCCATCTCCAGCATTTTGTCGGCATTGTTGGCGGTCTGGTAGGTGTGCATAGCCGTGCGGTACAGTATCGGGCGCAATTCGCTGTCTGGAAATTTAGCTGCGAAATCATCGGCTGCTTTTTCTAGGGCGGCAGGATCGCTGGTGTTCGCCATAGCGGCTTTGTAAGCGTCGAACTCTGGCTGGGTCTTGGCTTGCGGCGGACGTTTCCCTTGCGGCTGAGCTGGCTGGGCGGCTACTGCACCCTGCGCTGGCGTCGCCGGCTGCGCGCCTTGTGACGTTGAGCCCGGTTTTCCCGCCGGCTGATTCTGTGTGGCAGGCGTCTGCTGCTGGGCGTAGAGAAAAGTGGCCAATGACAGCATTATGACCAGCATCGCTGCTTGTTTCATGCGGTCTCCTTGAGTGATAGATTCATCGCTTCCAGCCAAGATCATTGTGGATGGCTGGGCGGCTCATAAGCTTGTTGAATTCCGCGTTCGGCAGCGGCCTTAGCCTCAGGCAGCGCTGCGCCTGCGTTCAGCGCGGCACGATAGTGACCCAACGCTGCCTCGCGGTCTTCCTGCAAATCGAAAATTCTTCCCAAATAGATATGCGACCAGGCCACCACTTTAGGCTCCTGCGCGACCTCGAGAGCGCGCTGGAAATAACTGCGCGCCCCCTGTATATCACGATTCATTGTCGCAACTTGCGCAAGGATAAACAACGCGCGGCCTTGATCCTCGCTTTTTTCGTCCAGCGCCTGCTGAGCGAGTTTTTGCGCGCTCATGGCATCGCCGGCAGAAAGCCGCTGTTCGGCGGTGATGAGCAGCTTGCCCTGTGTGGGACGCGACAAATGTAACAGTTCAGGATCGGCAACACTGGCGAACTGAATCTGGCGCGCACGCCTTTGCTCTTTACCCACATCAATGTTGCCGACGAAATCTGCATAGGCGTTGCGCAGGCCCGCAGGATCCTTCTCGAACTGCAGCAATGCATCATAAAAATAGCGCGTGAGAATGAATCCCTGCTGCATGGAATTGTCGACAGCCTGTTGCCGTTCGGCTTCAGGGGTCTTGGCCGAACCCGTAAGCCGCGCTTCAATTCCCCGGATGAAACATTCCGTGATCAGCAACGATACATCACTTTTAAAACTCTCATCGATGGGCGCGCTCTTCACAGTTGCCAGCAGCGGCTCCAGCCGCTTCATCGTCGCGGGATACTTGAGCGCCAATGGATCGAGCAGGTAGTGCAAATAAGTGTGGCGAATCTGCTCAACTTTGAGTGATGAGCCTTTGCCCGGCGAGATTACAACATAGTAGTCGGACCCGTAGTTGCGCGCGTTGGTTTGACCCGGAGCGCCCATGGGATCGATGTAGACGGTGAACTGCCGTCCAAGATAGGCCGCAGACGGAAACTTCAAATAAACCTCGGTGTCAAATACCGTCTTCGACAGCGGTTCGTGATAACGCGCCGTCAGATCCGAGTAGGCCTGGCGATGCCGCTGCCAGATGTCGTGCAAACCCGCTTTTTCGTAGAACCTCTGGATGAGGGGAGGAACTCCGGTGAGCCGCGCGGCATCAGGGGGCAGATCGGCCTCTTTGACTTTTGGAGTCAAAGCCGGAGGCGCATTCAAATAGAGAGCGAGCGAAACATACTGCGCCAGCGTTTTAGAAGAATCCGGTTGACGATGCTGCTCGTAGAACTGGCACATCGCGGTGGCGGTTTCTTTGGCTTCCTCAGACTGCTGAATGGCCTGCGAAACCTCGCCGCGAATCTGCTCGCGCAGCGGATCAGAAAGCCCCAATTCTTCGTCGTATCCGCAAACATTTATAGCGGTTAAAACCGCGAACAGCGTCTCGCTTGTGTCTAGCTGAACGCTTGGCTGATTTGAGGCCGCGGCTGGAGGTGTGGGTTTCGGCTGTGGGGCGGCCTGCGGCTGCTTTGCCGGCTCCTGCGCCTCCGGAGTTGATGACGGCTGGTCCTGAGCCGGCTGTTCTTTCGCGGGCTGGGACTGATCCTGAGCAGCAGCCGAATCAGGAACACTTTGGGTTTGACTCTGAGCTAAACACAGCTCCGCCACTAGGGCGAGCATCGCCGCAAAGAGCACGCGTCGAAAACTGCGACTCAGGGAAACCTCCCGCAGGATGGATGAGAATTGCGGACTGTCCTCAGTTTAAGGGCTTCCCCGCAGGCGGTCAATCATTGGTCAGCTCACTTGTTGTTCAACGATGGGCGGCGCGAGCACGGTCGTAAATGCCGGGCTTGGAAGGCGATCAAGTTCGTGAAGTCCGACGTCCCGAAGTCTGAGGTCTTAAGGTCCGACGCCGGACGTCCTATCCACGCACGCTGATCTTCGAGAATGACAACACTGCCTTGCCGGAGGTCGGCCTGCCCATCGACGTCGCAGGACGGAAGGTAGTGAAGATGAGCATGTTCTTCACCTGCGGCAGCAACGATTTGGCCTCAGTCGGATTCGAGAGAATGCGGTAATCCTGCACCCGTCCATTCGAGTCCACATAGGCTTCAATTACCAGTGAATCGTCGCTGATGGAATCGAGCGCTGTGCCAAAAGCCGCTTGCTGCAATTGCGGAGCCGTGTAGAGCATGAGCGGAACATCGGGATTGTCGGCCTGCAAAGGCGCGAGGAATCCCATTAGAAGGATGAAAATCACCACCGCCGTAGCCAAACCCGCGGTGGCCGGGACCATGAAAGCATTCAGTGCATTTTCCAAGCGGACGAAAAAATTCTGGAGCAACGGACGACGGGAATGCGCCGCTTCCTGGGAAACGGCAACCCGGAGTTTCAGCGCCAAGTCGGCCGGAGCTCTCCTGGAGCCAACCTTCGCCAGCAATTGCTGAGTCTGTTGCAGAGAAATGTATTCGCGCCGGCACAAAGCACAGAATTGCAGATGCTGACTAATTGCATGCATCTGCGTGCCGGTCACCGCGCCGTCCAAATAAGGCGAGAATAAAGATTTTGCCTGGGCACACGTCATGGCATCACCTCGATTCTCCTGCCACGCATAGAAACCCGGGAGTCTGCACTTGACGGTTCATCTTCTTCGGGGGCCTGCAAGCCGATCTGCGGTCCAATTTCGCGAACATAATCTGTCAATCGTTGGCGCAGCGCGTCCCTTCCGCGGGTCAGCCGGGATTTCACTGTTCCCAGCGACACTTCAGTGATCTCCGCAATCTCTTCGTAAGACATTTCCTCCAGGTCGCGCAAGATTACGGTGGTGCGGTAGGGTTCGGAGACGTTACGCAACTCTTCTTCGACGTGCGACCTGATCTCTTCATGCACCACATTTTCGAAAGGCGAGTCAGCGGGATCTATGAGGGCGTCTTCCAAAGCTGAGACGCCAGGATTGGGATCGCTCAGCGGCGGCTCCATCGAGGTCTCGCGCGCCTTATGGCGGTACCACCAGCGGCGGCGGTTCGAAGCTTCATGCACCGCAATGCGGTAGATCCAGGTCTTCAGGCTGGACTGGCCGTGGAAGTGTTTCATTCCTCGGAAGACCTTCAGGAAGACTTCCTGTGTGGTATCGGCGGCATCAGCAGGATCGGAGACGATGCGGTATACCAGGCTGTAAATCGGTTGGTGAAATTGGCCGATCAGCCAGGCGTAGGCGTCCTCGGAGCCGGCCTTGAGTTCGGCAACGATCGCCGATTCCTGGCTCCGGATTGCTATCGCGCCTGCAAGATCGCCCAAGGTGGTTGCCCCCGCCATAACTCTCATGGCGTCACCCTCATTATAGTTTCTTTCCGGACCCGAAGCCTGCCCGAAAAGTAGCCTTCGTTGTCCATAGCGAAGCCCCGCCTACTCTAATTAGACCCCACGGAATCATCCTGAGTTCCAGAACATGGAACTCATCTGTTTTCACTGGATTGCAGCCCGTGGTTTGGAAACCGTAGAGAACACAAAGAGTTACGGAGGAAAGGTGCGACTGCGGTTGAAGGATTAAACAATCACAAAGCAACAGCGCCAAAATTTCATATGGCGGCTCCTACTGCTGCTTTGGTTGGGGCTGGGGCGTTGTGGTGGCTGGGTTTGGATTTGGCTTAGTAGCGGGTGCCTTTGTCGTCTTTTTCTTTACCGGCTTCTTTGCTGGTTCAGTGTCGTCCACTACAACTTTCTTCGGCGGCTGTGCATTGGCCGCTTGGGCATTCTGTAGCGCAGTACGAAGCCGACTCAGCTCGACTTCTTTCTCGCCGGACAAATTCTCAATGCGTTCCGCGAATGAGCGGCGTGAGCGCTCGAGCGCGCTCAGGTCATTCTCTAAAGATTGAAATTCATCCTTCGGGCCGAAAGCTCCCGCCGATTCGACGACCGAATTAAAGACGTCATATACCGCGTCGAGGTTGCGATAGAGCTTGAATGTAGAAGTAAGGTTCTCGGGAGAATTTCGCAACTGACCAATAATCTCAGGCAGCGCGGATTGCAGGTTGCGCTCAAGGGATTGGACGTTCGATTGTGTTTGCCGCTTGGTACCTCCATCGGCTTTCCACTTTTCGATCCGCAGCTTGGCCAAGTCAGCCTGCGCCGCTTGCGATGCCTGTTCGAGCTCCGAAAGCAGCATATTGAGTTGGCTCACAGATGCGTACGGCACAGGTGCCGGCGATGCTTGCTGGTTGGCGCCGCTGACCTGGGCGGTCGCTGGCGCAAACGTCAGCGCCAAAAAAACGCACGGGAGATACACAGAGTTTTTTTTCATCGAGGTGTTTAGAAATGCCGGAACAGGATACTAACTTTCGCCGTTTTAGCAAAATGCGCCGAAAGGAATAGATGGTGGCCTGCGGCTGTTGGGTTTGACTATCGCCTTCCAGTGGGTGAAAATTAGCTGGGGAAAATTTCTCCTTTCAACCAAGTGGGCCTGTGGCGCAGCTGGGAGCGCGCTTCCATGGCATGGAAGAGGTCGTCGGTTCGATCCCGACCAGGTCCAC
>Ga0137403_10002856_pt2 | contig 14007 bp, 11 predicted proteins | sample CZOMad2_1_16fung_FD_122057 | JGI IMG/M metagenome (GOLD analysis project Ga0137403, IMG submission 122057) | Vadose zone soil fungal communities from Angelo Coast Range Reserve, California, USA - CZOMad2_1_16fungal (Hybrid Assembly) | ecosystem: Environmental > Terrestrial > Soil > Vadose zone... | reverse complement strand
TAGCGGCAGCACCCAACACAGGGGTCAACACTCTCACGGGCGAGGGACTGGCCGAAGTGCTGAAAGGTGCTTCGGTAATGGTTGACGTATCTAATTCTCCCTCCTGGGAGGACGCAGAAGTGCTGAAGTTCTTCGAAACATCAACCCGTAACCTCCTCACCTATGAAGCGGCCGCAGGCGTACGGCATCACGTTGCGTTATCAGTCGTAGGGACCCAGCAGCTGTCGGAAAGTGGTTACTTCCGAGCTAAGATCGCTCAGGAGAAACTGATCAAAGAATCTTCAATCCCCTATTCCATCGTGCATGCGACGCAGTTCTTCGAGTTCCTCAAGGGTCTTGCCGACATTTCGTTCGACGGCGAAAAGGTGCGACTGCCACATGTGCTTTTCCAGCCGATGGCTGCCGACGATGTCGCGAGTGCGGTAGGCAGGATCGCAATAGGTCAGCCGGCAAACGGCATCGTCGAAATTGGAGGCCCTGAACAGTTTCGCCTGGATGAACTAGTCCAGCGGCGCTTGGCCTCGCTCAAAGATCCCCGCGAAGTCATCGCTGACCCAAAAGCGCTTTACTCTGGGGCGAAAGTCAGCGAGAAAACATTGGTTCCGGGCAATAACGCACAACTCGGCGAGACCCGTTTCGAAACCTGGCTGACTCAGTCCGCAGCACAAATTCCGAGTGCTGCATAGTCAGCCCATCGGTGCCGTATGGTGGCCACTCGATGGCACCAACTCCAATCGAGGCCGAGTCTGGCTGAACCGGCCTCGACACCTAAATAGGAACGGAGAGAAATACCAACGAGGTAAGAGACTCATGGAAAACGTAGCTAATATCGTCGCTGCGTAGGCTACTGGTGAGCGGGGTCTGGGAAAGTCTAACGAATAATACCGGATCGTGGCGTTGCGCTCGCCAGCGCGAGGATGACTCCGGCAAACAGCAGCGTGTCGGCAAAGTAGTTGATCCCCTCCACCTGGACTCCGATACGCGGGTCGGATAGCGCCGCGATCAAGACGGGTCCATAGATGACCAGGACCATCAGCAAGAGCCAACCGCCGACACAGGTTGCCACGGTCCGCGTTTTCCTGTTCAGCAGAATGCTTACCCCGGTGACAAGAAGAGCTGCGCCCGTCACATAGTCAATGAGCATGCGCCCCGGAACCGGCATCCATGAGGGCATCTCTTTTTGCAGCGGGACTCCGGGAAGTCCCAGCGGGTGGAGAAAGTGCTGAATGCCAAAAAATATTAGAGCGAGCGTAATCGCGATGCGTCCCACAGTGATCAGCGTCGTCTTGGCTTTCCCGCGCCATCCGTCTTTTGCAACTGCCGCAAGAATCCAGCCGGCGCCGCCGAATGACATCTCACGGAAGACGATCGTCCAGGTAATTCGGGCATGGAGGTGGCGCAACGCACTGGGAAGATAGAGCATTGCCACAAACATAAACATCATGATTCCCACCAGCAGGCCGGACCAGCGCACGCCAATCTTGGCGGCGATGCTCAAGGACGCGGCGATCAATGCGCAGCCAACAAAATAGACCCAGAACATACGTCCTGGCATGTATCGCGGCACAAGGTCTTTGACGAATTGCGGGCCGAAGAGATGCAGTGTGCCGAAGACCGCCAGCGGGACGGCGAAACACAAATTGCTCAAGGCCACAATTTTGTCCAGGCCCCGAGCCTGGGCGATATCGTTTTTCGCGGCCCATAGTCCGATCAAAAAAAGCGCGATGCCGGCGGAGCACATTGCGACCGCGGTGCTAGAGATTTCGAGGAACGCGGCGAGAATGGTCGGGTGCATAGGTTTCGCGGTTCGGTAGAGAGCTTCAGATTCTACTACGAGACGGTGGCTTGGTTAAGCGGCACGAAGAGAAGAATGCCAAGACCTTTTAGCCGCGAATCGACGCGAATAAACACGAATGAGAGAAATCCCAAGATTTGTGAGCGGAAGAACTCTATGCCGGTGGTTCCCTATTAAAAACAGCGCGACAACATACGCACCCCAATTGTTCTGTTTTCTTGCTGATTCGTGTTCATTCGCGTGCATTCGCGGCCAAATCCTCTTAAAGGCGCCCCCAAAAATAAAGGAGACGCCTATTCGCGTCTCCTTGGGTAGATCGTTTGGTGGTTGTTTACAAATTGAGCGATTACGCTCTTCCGGCGCTAAATCCGGCTTGCTCCATCTGCTCGCGTGCGGCATCCGCTGTGGAATGGATGCCCTGCACTTTGAGCTTGAAGTCGTCTGGATTGCTGGCGTTCTCCAAGGCGGTTTCATAGCTGACCAGGCCTTGCGAGTACAAATCGTAGAGGGACTGGTCGAACGTCTGCATACCGTACTGGGAGGTGCCGGCGCCAATGGCCTCATGAAGCAGGCGCGTCTTTTCCGGGGTCATGATGCACTCGCGGACAAACGCGGTAGAGATCAGGACCTCGGTAGCTGGGACGCGGCCTGCACCGTCAGCCCGTTTTACAAGTCTCTGGCTGACGACGGCCCGCAAAGTGGCGCCAAGTTGCATACGCACTTGCTTCTGCTCCGGTGGAGGAAATACAGCGATGATACGGTTGATGGTTTCGACTGCATCCAATGTATGCAGTGTTGAGAAAACAAGGTGACCAGTTTCGGCGGCGTGCAGCGCGGTGGAAATCGTCTCCAGATCGCGCATTTCGCCCACCAGGATCACGTCCGGGTCCTGACGTAAACTTGCTCGCAAGGCAGACCCGAACGAGGGAGTGTCCACCTCCACTTCACGCTGGTTGACAAAACCTTTCTTATCACGATGAAGGAATTCGATAGGGTCTTCAATCGTAATAATGTGTTCAGAACGGCTCGAATTGATGCGGTCCAGCATTGCGGCCAGTGTGGTTGACTTACCTGAACCGGTCACGCCGGTTACCAGCACCAGTCCGCGGGCTTCTTCGCAAATATGTTCGATAACTTTGGGAAGATAAAGTTCTTCCAGCGCGCGGATCTTGGTGGGAATCACGCGCAGTACCAGTCCGACGTTGCCGCGTTGCTGAAAGACGTTTACACGGAAGCGTCCCAGGCCGGCTACGCCGTAGGCCATATCGAGTTCGGCCACTTCTTTGAACTTTTGTTTTTGCCGGTTGGACATCATGCTGAAGGCCATGTTCAACATGTCTTCCGCGGAGACGCGTGGTTGTTCTGTGAGCGGCACCAGTTCGCCGTCCACGCGCACGTGCGGATAGTTGCCAACTTTCAAATGAAGGTCGGAGGCTTTACGCTCCATCGCAATTCGAAGCAGATCATCAATGTGCATGTTTAAACTCGTACCAAAGAATCTAAATCCTGGGTGTCAACAGAACGATCTATATACCGGCGCTGCTGATTGGCTGCAACGTACCACGGAGCAACAGGGAAGACAATCGGGGAGCACGCCTAAGAACCGTGTTTTCCACCTTGCCTGATTTCCTTGGTCTCCGCAGGTCGGGCCAATAAAGCTTTTACCTTCAGCAGTGTACGTTGGGTTATGGCTGGCTACAATGTTACCGATGACACAGCACGTTAATAGACCCCGGGTAGTGGTCATTGGGGCGGGTTTTGCCGGGCTAAACGCCGCCAAAGCCATGGCCAATGCCCCGGTTGACGTAATCGTGGTGGATCGCAAGAACCACCATACCTTCCAGCCGCTGCTTTACCAGGTGGCGCTGGCCGTGCTTTCACCCGCTGAAATTGCCTCTCCCGTGCGTACAGTGCTGCGGCGGGCCGCCAATACTGAAGTCTTACTGGGCGAGGTCAAGGGTTTTGACCTGGAAAAGCGGCTGGTCCGGCTGGACGATCTGGACCTGTCCTACGACTACCTGATTGTGGCCGCCGGGGCCACCCACGCCTATTTCGGCCACCCCGAATGGGAGGAGTTTGCGCCCGGCTTAAAGACCCTGGAAGATGCCACGGAGATTCGCCGGCGTATCCTGATGGCCTTTGAGACGGCGGAGCGCGAGCTATTTGCCCATCGAACTCCGCCCCCGCTGAATTTCGTGGTGGTGGGCGCTGGCCCTACAGGCGTTGAACTCGCCGGGGCGATCTCTGACATTGCGGGGCGGCACTTGACCAAGGAATTTCGGTCGATTGATCCAAGAAAGTCGCGCATCATTTTGCTCGAAGGAGGACCGCGCGTTCTTCCTGCATATCCCGAAGACCTTTCCGCCAGCGCTGAACGCCAGTTGAAAGAAATGGGGGTTGAGGTCCGAACCAATGCCATGGTCACCAATATTGAGGCTGGCGCGGTTTGCGTGGGCAAAGAAAAGATTCCTGCTTCGGTCATTCTCTGGGGCGCGGGCGTTTCGGCATCACCGCTGGGCAAGATGCTGGGTGTGCCTATCGACAAAGCCGGCCGCGTGATTGTTCAGCCCGATCTCACTTTGCCGGGACATCCTGAAGTTTTTGTTGCCGGTGATCTTGCTTCGGCAAAGCGGCACAACGGCCAGCCGGTACCGGGCGTTGCGCCCGCAGCAATCCAGATGGGCAAGTTCGCCGCCCGCCAGATCAAGCGAGCTGTGGAAGGGAAGCCGCGCGAAAAGTTTGAGTATCTCGATAAGGGCAGTCTGGCGACCATCGGGCGGTCCCGCGCCGTGGGCCAGTTCGGCAAGATCCACATCTCCGGCTATTTCGCCTGGATGGCGTGGCTGTTCGTTCACTTGCTGTTTCTCGTCGGCTTCCGTAACCGCCTTTTTGTGATGAGCGAGTGGGCGTGGGCATATCTCACGTATAACCATAGCGCGCGTTTGATCACGGAGCCGGGTGAAGGAGATCGCGCGGAGAAGCCAAAGGCAAAGGCCGGATAGTTCTAGAGGCTCCGCTTGAGATCAAAACCGACTTAGCCTCTTTTCCAATAGCAAACGGCACGCGGAAGCCAGCCCGTGCTGGACGCTCGTTGGAACTTGGAAATGCCCCGATTTTTGCTCACACCGCTGACTCGCGCCCTAGGACAATTTCCCCCCCGCCTTAAGTGATTCATCGGTACAGGAGGCATCCGCTTCCGTGAGACTCTTGCTGCAACAAAGCCGCTTCAGCGGGTCAGTGACACCGCTCACGGCGCGCCAAAACCTTCGCTGCTTCAATTTAACCAATCGTGCTCGAAACGTAGGCTCTGGGACTGTTTATGAGTTCAAGTAACTTAGCGCGTACTATTACGTCCAGCCGTAACCGGCATTTCTCTCCATGGAACGTCTTCTCCGCATTGCTCCTGCTTCCGGAAGAGGTGTCGCTTAATATGGCAAGAAGAGTCATGGAGAGCTTTGGAATCGGTGTTTTCGCGGCCTCCAGTCTTCTGGAAGCGGAAAAGATCCTGCACAACACAAGGCTTGATCTCGCCCTCTGCGATTTTGAGGTGCCTTTCGTGGGCGATCTCAGCCTGCTTCAGGCTTCTTCGCGGTGGCGTGGCCTGTGCATCGGGTTGATGCCCACGGCCCGGCTCGACCAGTCTGGTCATAAGCGAGTTCAGATCAGGGTTCCCAAGCCAGTGAACGTCGATATGCTGGTACGGAGCCTGAAGGCTTCTTATACGAACATTGCGCAGCAAAGAATTGCCGCCTACCGCCATATCTTGCCTGTAAAACTAATTTCGGGAACGCTCGCGCATCGTGGCTGGCAGCGCACCCTGCACCAGGTGAGCGTGCTCAATGTAAGCCAGACCGGCCTTTGCCTGAACGCCGCAGAGCCGCTGCCTCACGGTGCTTCGGTCACCCTGAGCCTTGGCCTGCCGGAAACCTTGTCGTCTCTGCATGCGAGCGGCAACGTAGTCTGGTCACACAACAGCGGGCGGGCTGGGATTGCTTTTGGGCGATCGGACTGCCCGGAAATGAAGAAGCTGCAGGAGCGATTGAATGCCTGGCTTCCGCGTGAACTGGGAATGGTGGCGCGGACGGCCTGAATTCCGAAGTCTCGAGCGAAGCGAGAGAACGCTATGATTTCGACAGAGTACTTGCTCAGAGAATAGTTAGCTTTCGCGTCCCCAAAGCGCTGCAAAATCAGAGTAGAGTAGGTTGCTGACGCGTGGTTCGTGACGTACGAATCGACCATCATCAGATCTCGATCGTAAATATTTTCGTCGCCAAAGCGTTCCCTCGCTGCGGCTCGGGATTTACAACTTTTCAGACGCCCACTGGCTGCTTGGAGCGGTCCCGCACAGGCACCGGCGTGAACCAGTTGTGCCGGTCCGCGGCCGTGCCGTTCACAATGCCAAAGAATTCGCGCTGCAAGGCCAGCGTCACTGGTCCGGTGATGCCGTTGCTGATATTGATCTTGTCGATGGAACGAATCGGAGTAATTTCTGAAGCGGTGCCGCAGAAGAAGACTTCATCGGCCAGGTAAAGCATTTCGCGGGGAATCATCTGCTCAACCACGGGCAAACCAATATCCTCGCCCAGGGCAATAACGCACTCACGCGTAATCCCAGGCAGCACTGAGTTGCCCAGTGGCGGGGTCAACAGTTTGCCTTTGCGGACGACAAAAATGTTTGCCCCTGAGGCCTCGCTGACATAGCCGTTCACGTCCAGGGCAATGCCTTCCACATAGCCATTCACGATGGCTTCCATTTTGATGAGCTGGGAATTCATGTAATTGGCGCCGGCCTTGGACATTGCAGGCATGGTATTGGGCGCAATTCGCGACCAGGAAGAGACACAGGCATCCACGCCATCGCTGACATTGCCGTGCCCCAGATACTTGCCCCACGGATAGTTGGTCATATAGACCTCCGTAGGCGAGTTGAAGGGATTCACGCCGGCTTCTCCGTAGCCCCGCATCACAATGGGACGCAGGTAGCAGGGCCAGACACCGTTATTGGACACCAGTTCCAGGGCAGCCGCGCACAGCTGATCAAGGTTGTAATCGATTTCAATGCGGTAAATCTTTGCCGAGTCGATGAGCCTCTGCATGTGGTCGCGAAGCCGAAAAATTGCCGGAGTGCCCGACGGCGCATAGCAACGAATACCTTCAAAAACTGAGGAACCGTAGTTGACCACGTGGGCCATTACGTGGATCTGGGCATCCTGCCAGGGAATCAGTTTCCCGTTATGCCAGATCTTTTCGGTTGCTTGAATCGCCATTAGGGGGCTCCTTCAGATTAATATTCGCTTGCCTGAACGAATTCGGACTTTGGCCCGGACTTCAGAACGGCCAAAACGCACTCTAACACTATTTAGATAAGAAATTCAGGCGAACAGCACATTATATCTGACGGAAATTTCCCCGGCTAACATTACATACGGCTGAATTCTCAGCGCATGGATTACAAATGTTTGCCGGGGAAGCGATTCTACGGTCGTGAGGAAGCCGCAGCCTGCGATTGCCCCGCTTTTTCCGAATTTGCAAGATCCGGGTTGCTCTGCGCCACCGCGGCCGGCGGCGTGTACAGGTACGTTTTCGGGTTCGCCATCATCGTGGGCATGGCGGCGAAGGGCTTGGAGTAATCGTTGGCAGCGTTCCAAAACAGAAATCCATCGCCATGGTGTCCGTTGGACGCGCTCACCTGCTTCAGGATGTATTCCGGAGAATAAGTCTTGGTTCTCCAGCGGAAAGCCTGGAGCCACGGGCGTATCACTACGCCGGTGCCGGCGGTAACTTTATCGAAACGGTCCATGGAAACGCTGATGAAATGCTCAGGAGCGTCGCCCGGGGCCGTGTAGCCGTCCATCCCGAAGAAGTGTGAAGGGTAGATCATGGGCGAAATCACGTCACAATGCTTGGCCATCTTGGTGATGTCCTGACCGGTGTGGCTCAGGTCCACCTGTCGTTGCCAGGCCATGATTCCAAACACGTCGAGTGAAACCAGTACGCCCATGGGGTGCAGCTGGGTATAGGCGCGATCGAGGAAATTGGCGATCACGTCGTCACGATGCATCTTGGGATCTTTCTGGAAGGCAAACTGTGCGTCCGCCTGGTTGCCCTCGGCTGGAAAACGGACATAATCAAACTGGATTTCGTCCACACCGGACGTGGCCACATACTTGGCCAGCTCGATGTTGTAATCCTGAACTTCTTTATTGGAGCTATCTGACCATACCAGCTTGCCATTTTCGCGCCACGGCTGGTGCAGGCTTCTGGACTGTACCGCCAGTTCGCCATGGTGCTGGGCAATGTTGTCATCCCGGAAAAGTGCCTGCCGTGCGATCACATGCATGTCGAGCGAGTGCAGGAACCGCACATACTTGGGCAGATTGGAGATGGGGTAATTCTTGATCTTCCGCGCCAGCGGGTGATCAAACTTGATGTTGATGGTGCCATCGCTGTCCTTGATGTCAAAGACAACGGCATTTCCGCCCGCCTGATGCCAACGCCGGACCAGGTCTATTCCGTGGGCGCTGCCCGCGGTTCCGCCCGTCAGGTAAATGGCGCGGACTTCAGTATCTTTGGGGAAGGGCCGCGTCTTTTCCACGATCGGTTGCGGCTCAATGCCGGGCACCAGGATGACGTCGCCCTTCTTGAATGACGTTTTGCCGCCATTCGCCTTGCCGATGGCGTCCACATACTCCGCCACCGTCATATACGAAGACTCAGACAGATGGCCACGAGCCAGGAACTGAGCGGTGGTAACAGCTTTTGCTGTAACCGCAATGGTTCCTGGAGGCAGTTCTTGTGGTTGTGCTGTGGCGGCTGGCGTCGGGTTCTGTGCTGCGACCGCCGGTTTTTCAGCGGCAGAGGCTTGAATCTGGCCGTGTCTTGTGAGGACGACAACCGCAATAATCAGCCCAACTACGATCAGGGCCGCGGAGGAGATGAAACGGAACTTCTTGGGTAACATTGATGGCTCTTTCCCGGGGTCGTTGCAGGCATCTTAGCACCGTCCCGGTACTCTGATCAAAATGGCGTGAGTGTCTGGTCTTTTGTCACACACTTCGCATCTAAGTTTTTGGATGCAGTGTAGATGCCTGTTGACAAACTAGTAATGACAACTTGGCAGCTTACATTTCCATCTCACGTTTACACCTCCGAAACTGGGAGGAGTCCTCGGCAAAAAGAGGCGGGGAATTTATGAGGACCGGCTTTAATACTGCACTTGATCCAACCCGGCGCAGCTCGGACGCGCAGGACTTCGAAACCGCTTTGCGGCGGAAAATCGTTGGCCAGGACCCGGCCGTCGAAAAAGTGGTGGAAATTTATCAGATGTTTCTCGCGGGGTTAAACGCTCCAGGGCGTCCCGTGGGAAACCTTCTTTTCCTTGGGCCCACCGGCTCAGGCAAGACGCGCGTGGTGGAAGCGGTTGCGGAATCACTTTTTGGCGATCCCCGGGCGATCATCAAGATTGACTGCGCTGAATTCCAGCACAGTCATGAAATCGCCAAGCTGATCGGCTCACCGCCCGGCTATCTGGGACACCGCGAGACCCATCCTCTGCTCACGCAGGAAGCCCTTAACCAGTGGCACACGGAAAAACTCAAGCTCACGCTCCTTCTTTTCGACGAGATCGAGAAGGCCAGTGACGCTCTATGGCAGCTCCTCCTCGGCATCCTGGATAAGGCCACGCTTACGCTGGGCGACAACCGCCGCGTTGATCTTTCCCAGTGCCTGATTGTGATGACCTCGAACCTGGGCGCGCATGAGATGGACGAATTAATGACCGGCGGCCTCGGCTTCGGCAACACCAGGCGCGCCGGACACATGGACGCCGCCCTGGACGACAAGATCAATCGCACCGCGCAAGATGCGGCCCGGCGCAAGTTCTCGCCTGAATTCATGAACCGGATCGACAAGGTGGTAGTGTTCAAGACCCTGAAGTCGGAGCATCTGGAGCAGATCCTGGAAATTGAACTGGGAATGGTGCAGCAGCGAATCCTGCAGGCCACCGGCAACAGCCAGTTTGTGTTTTCCTGCACCTCGCCGGTCAAGACTTTCCTGTTACAGGAAGGGACTGATCCCAAGTACGGCGCACGGCACCTGAAACGGGCGATCGAAAAAAATGTGGTGTTTCCACTGGCTAACCTGGTCGCCACCGGCCAGATCAAGCTGGGGGATTTCATCCGCATTGATCGAAAAGAAAGTGGATTGATGACATTTACCAAGGAAGCGGAAGGTGCCCTGGTGCCGGTTCTCCTGGAAAAATATGGAGAACTGAATCCCGGATCGCCGATGGCCGCCAAAGCAGGACGGGGCGCCGGCAAATCTCCACGAGACTTTGGCGGGATTGCTCCGCTGCTGGATCACAAGTAAGCTTTTTTCTGTAATCCCGAGCGGCGCGAGGGAACGCTATAAATACCGCTTCGTTGGCGATCTAGTATGGCCTGGAGTGGACGGTCAGTATAAGGATCCCTCGCTACGCTCGGGACTTCGGAAAACCTACCCCTTTTTCAACTCAATCAGAACCAGCCGCGCCACCTCTTTTAGGGTTTCAAAAACGCCTTTTCCCTGAAAGGCCACGGCCTCAAAGCTGGGCTCATCTTTTTTAGCCAGTTCTCGTTTCAGGTCTTCCACGGCCATGGCGCTGGGCAGGTCCCGCTTATTGAATTGCAGGACGTAGGGGATCTTCTTGAAGTCGTACCCGTGTTCTTTCAGGTTCTCTTGCAGGTTTTCCAGCGCCTCTATGTTGGCGTCCAGGCGTTCCTCCTGCGAATCGGCCACAAAGACCACGCCATCCACGCCGCGAAGAATCAGTTTTCTGCTGGCATCATAAAAAACCTGGCCGGGAACGGTATAGAGGTGGAATCGAGTGCGGAAACCGCGGACTGTGCCCAGGTCGAGGGGCAGGAAGTCAAAGAAGAGCGTCCGGTCCGTTTCCGTCGCCAGGGAAATCATCTTGCTCTTCTGTTTATCGACCGTTTTATCGAAAATATGCTGCAGGTTCGTGGTCTTACCGCCCAAACCGGCGCCGTAATACACGATCTTGCAGTTAATTTCGCGTGCGGCAAAGTTAATGAAGCTCAAGACTCTCCTAGCACTCGGGGGAAGCAAACTGCACGCTTGCGGTTCCGAACGGCCATGAAGCTGAAAGACTTTTTTATATCATAACGGACGGAAGCGAGGGCGGCATCTAATTGTACGCTCTTTGCCGGAGTACCAAATCCTGTACCTCCGGCGGGAAAGAACCAAAGGTAACCTATGGCTGCGGCGTCTGTTGCGACTGAGGCGGCAGGGGGTAATACCCCTGCTTGGCAAAGACGTTCAGATTGGGGCGAAGCACACGAACGTCGATGGTGCGGAAAGCGCTGGATTTTGTGGCTTGAGTCGTATATCCCAGCGTGTACTGGTTGCGCGCCGTATCCGCTATCTTGGCATACGCCTGCTCGATTCCCTGGCGATCAAACTCCGCCATCATGTCGCCCGCAGTCTCAGAGACGTAACGGGGAAGGATGTTTCCGGTCCCAAAGCCCGGGACGCGGATGCGATTGGCCTTGTCATAAATCGGGATTGCGGCGGTATCCACGCCGACGCCGTAAACGCTGATGTTGTTGGCCAGCAAGATTCTCTTTACCTCGTCGTAGCTGGCGTTGCTGCCTTGTTCGCGCCCGTCACTAATCACAAAGATGATGCGTCGGCGCGCTTTATCGCGTTTGCTCAAGTCCTGGGCGGCCTTCAGGATTGCGTCGTTCAGCACATAAAACTCGCGCGGCGGAGTCTGAACGTCTCCCACGGGGCCGGCATTCGGGTCATTTACGGGATGACCATTGATGCTTGGTCCACCGCCAAAGGGCCCGCCCATCATCGGTGGACCGCCCTGGCGTCCGGGACGCTTAATGCGATTCACGCTGGCGGTGGAGATACTGGACGCGCCGGCAAAGCCGGAAACCTGCTGCACGGTGTGGCCGTATCGATAGAGTGCAACTTCATCCACCTCACTGAAGGCGCCGATCAAGGCCGGCAACGTGTCATTTACTTTCTTCATGGTGGTGGAGGGCAGGTCCGTGGCGACAACTACAGCTGCCGAAAGCGGAAATGCATCAGCCGTAAAAAACTTGAGTTGTTGCACCACGCCATCTTCGTAAACCTTGAAATCGTTGGAAGTAAGCCCGGAGACCAGTTTGCCGGAGGCGTCCTTGACTCGAACGGGGACCTGCACGAAGTTAACGGCAACGCTCATTTTGTAGAGGTCATCACGGCCGCTTGCCATCCCACCTTGGCCCGGCGTTGCGCGCTGTTTCTGCGAAACCGGAGTAGGCGTGGCTTCGGGCTGGTCAAGATGTGTATTGATCGGAGCGGGAGGAGCATTCTCAGGGAATTGGCCCTGTTGCTGCGGCTTGGGCTGAGGCGCGTCTGGCACGTTCTGTTGTGTCTGCTGCTCTTTTGGCTTAGGGCCGTCAGGAAGAGTTTGTTGGCTCAAAACGGGTAAAGCCACAACCGCCAGGGCACAAATAAACCCCTTCTTCCCAAGGGTTAACCTAAGCATCAGTGCCTCCTAGCGGTTAGATCGTTTTCAGGCCGAAAAGTTGCGCCTTTTCAACAGGACGCCGCGCATAGCCATTGTAATGCTTTACCGGCGTGTCTGAGGCAACTCGCCTGCATCTAATACAATAGATCAAATTACATCATTCTTAGAAAGGCTATGCCCAAAGGCCTTTATGCGGACTTTACTTCTCCTCTTTGCTGTCGCATTAATTCCTTTCTCCCTGTTTGCCCAGCAGGAAGCCGCTTCCCCATCTGTGCAGAAAGATGCCGGAAAGGACCAGGTTCCGGATAAGGACCAGGTCCCTGATAAAGACCAGGGGAAAATACCGGTCTTCCGAAAGAACGTCACGGTGGTCAATGTGCTGTTCACGGTAAAAGATAAGCATGGGGCCTTGATCCCGAATCTTTCCAAGGAGCATTTTGATCTGCTGGAAGAAGGGAAGCCGCAGACGATCAAATATTTCTCCGCCGAAAATGATCTCCCACTCACGATGGGATTGCTGATTGATAGCAGCAAGAGTATGGAGAACACGTTGCCGGTAGAAAAAGTTGTGGCCGGCGGATTTCTGCAAAAAGTCCTCACCAATAAGGACCTGGCTTTTGTGATCAGCTTCGATGTCAGCGTTGATCTGCTTCAGGACCTTAGCGGCGACATGCATTTGCTCCGCGGCGGACTGAATAAAGCCCGCATCAACACCAACACATCGGGCATGGCGCCCATGGGAAATCCTGGCCCCGTTCCCACCGCAGGGGGCCAGAACAAGGGCACATTGCTATTTGACGCCGTTTACCTGGCCGCAGATGAGGTTTTGAGCAAGCAGGTCGGACGCAAAGCCATGATCATTCTCACGGATGGCGACGATGTTGGCAGCAAGTTGCGATTGAAGGATGCGATTGAAGCCGCGCAAAGGGCTGACACTGTGGCTTACGTGTTGCTGATCACCGATCCCCGCTACCCCTCGAACTATGGCGACATGAGCAAACTGGCGGAGCAGACTGGCGGCCGAATTATCACGGTTAGCCATCCGGACAAGCTGGACAAGGCTTTTGCCGAGATCGCCGCCGAACTGCGCAGCCAGTACACTCTCGGTTTTAGTTCCACGAACCCAAACAATGACGGCAAATTCCGCAAACTTGAGGTCAAATCCAAGGACGGATACAAAATCCAGGCGCGCAAAGGTTACTATCCGCCGAATGATACGGCCGCGAGCCGGTAAGAATCTTTTTCACGAAAAATCAAGACGCTTACCGCGGATTACCTCTCATTGTTTGGGTACGTAATATCCTTTTTTCGCGCGAACTTTGTATTTCTTGCTGTCGGTAATAATCTGGATCGGTCGGAACTGACCGTTGGCCACAAATTGTTCTGGCCGGTATGACACAGAATATTGGCTGCGTAATTCCTCATGGATATCGGAAAACGCTGAGACAACGTCGTCCAGCTTCACGGGAAAGAAGGCGCGGCCTCCAGTGGCGTCAGCCAGTGCTTTTAAGTCGTCGTCGCCTTTGGTATGTCTTTCGACCAGCGACGTGCTGATCGTATAAATGATTACTTCCGCGCGCTGCGCCATGTCGATCGCTTCCTGGCGATACACGCGGCTTTGGTTGTCCTCGCCATCGGAGATCAAAATGATTGCCCGGCGCACCGCGCCACTGGCGGGCTCTTTCATCAGCTT
>Ga0137403_10002709_pt2 | contig 14008 bp, 10 predicted proteins | sample CZOMad2_1_16fung_FD_122057 | JGI IMG/M metagenome (GOLD analysis project Ga0137403, IMG submission 122057) | Vadose zone soil fungal communities from Angelo Coast Range Reserve, California, USA - CZOMad2_1_16fungal (Hybrid Assembly) | ecosystem: Environmental > Terrestrial > Soil > Vadose zone... | reverse complement strand
CGCCCGGGGAGATTCGAACTCCCGACCCTCTGCTTAGAAGGCAGACGCTCTATCCAACTGAGCTACGGGCGCTCTCTCCCTAATTTCTCATATTACAAACACTTACGCTACAGCCTGCTCTGCCTGTTCAACAGCTGTTTTTCGGTACATTCGGTACAACGGATGCAAGCAACAGCTGTGGCAGCTTAAACCCAACGGCGATTTTTTCCAAGATCGCCTACAAAACCGTATCAGGCCTGATAATTTGGAACCTTATCGCGTCATACCGATACCGATCTTTCGAAGGAGCGCCTGGAAACGCGGATTGGACCGCAGAGTGTCGGCCATCGGGTCAACATTTAGAAAGATCAGATAGTCAGAATGCTCCTGGTACGCTTTCTCAAGCCAGGAAATGCCGGCGTTCGAATCGCCAAGCCCTGTGTAGATCGCTCCAAAATAAAGCGCGGGAACATAACGCTGTTTGGATTGTGCGCGCAATTCTTCGAGTGCCTTTTGTGCCGCGGAACGGTTGCCCGCCTTCGCATTCGCATACCCCATGGCCATCACCAGGGCCGGTGTCTCTCCGAGAGATGCTTGCGCCTTCTGATACTCGGCGATTGCCTCCGGATACATGTTCTTGGCAATGTATGCTCGTCCGAGATGGAAATGTGCAATAGGGTAGCCGGGATCGAGTTCCAGGGTCTGCTGGCATTGGGAAATCACGTCGTCATAGCGGCGAGAGTAGTAAAGCGCCTCTGCAACCGCCGCGTGCATGAGCACGAGCAAGGGATCAGCGTCTCGCGCTCGGTTCATTTCGGTCAACGCTTCGCTTTCTTGTCCCCTGGCTGCGAGAAGTTCTGCGTACCATTCGTGCGCGCCGGCGTAATTAGGGTTAATCTCGATGGCGCGTTTGAATTCCTTTTCCGCCGACGCCCAATTCCAGTCGTACACCATGTTGATGTAGGCGAGGGAAGCGTGGGCCTCGGCCAGCCCATCGTCGAGCTGGAGCGCCTTCTGCGCAGCTGCTTTGGCTTTGGGCATGGCTTCATTAGGAGGAAGCCCGTCATTCGGTGATGAGCCGAGGAGAGCATAGGCGTCGGCGAGACCAGCGTATGCCGGGGCATAATTCGAATCGGCTGCCACGGCTTGCTCATAGTATTGGATGCTTTTCTGAAAACCCTCAATGGTGCGTTTATACCAGTAGTAACGGCCGTGAAGATAGGCGGCGTATGCGTTTGCATTGACCGGCGCCGTACTTTTCAGGTGCTGTTGTTCCTGGGAACTAAAGTTGATTTTCAACTCTGCCGTGATGGCCCGCGCCAGTTCGTGCTGGAGCGCCAAAACATTGCGGGAATCTCGATCGTAAGTGCCGCCCCAAAGGTGTTGATCCCGCGACCCGTCGAGCAACTGCACCGTGATTTCCACGCGGTCTCCGGAGCGAGTGACCGAGCCTTCCACAAGCGCGTCGACAGCGAGCTCTTTGGCGATCTGGCGAAGCGGCTTGTTCGCTCGCTTGTACATCATCACGGAAGTTCGCGAAGGAACGCGCAGATCCCGAATTTGTCCCAGCTCGGCGATCAGCGCTTCGGTCATCCCATCGGCAAAATACTGCTGCTCCGGGTCTCCAGAGAAATTGTCGAACGGCAAGACCGCGACCGACCGGATGGATTTCGCAGCATTTCGAAACGGAAACCGGTTCGAAATCTTGGCGAAATACAAGAGAGCGGAGATGACTAGAAACCCTGAAACGAGCGCAACTCTGAGTCCAAACCCCTTGTTTTTTGGGTGAGCGGACGGACCCGCCGGAATCTTTTGAGAACCAACGCCCGCAGGAGTGGTCTGAGCAGGAGTCTCCAGTTTTTCCACAGGTGCGAGAAAACGATAACCGCGCTTGGGCAGGGTCTCAATGTAGCGCGGCGCATCGGCATCGTCGCTCAAGGCCCCGCGAATCTGCTGGATGCAGACATTCAGCCCGCGCTCAAAATCGACAAAGAGTTCGTCGCCCCAAACCTGGCGCTGGATTTCCTCTCTTGTGACCGTTTCGCCAGCTCTGCCTGCCAGAATTGCCAGCACCTTGAAGGGCTGAGGCTGCAGTTTCAGCCGCTGGCCCGCCTTCCGCAGTTCGCCATTCCTTAGGTCCAGCTCGTAAATTCCGAACCGCAGTCTGGCCGTGCCCGAAGTCGGAGTAATGGCTGGATCGGGTTCCGAATTCATTTTTCGGATTATACCCGAATACCGCTGCAGGCCCCGGGTTAACACGCTCCTCTAAATGATGCTTATTCAATAGTTTGGACGATTACAAAAAGCTCGCAGGAAACTGGTCCGCCGTGCATTGCTCCCCAATCCGGGTCAGCCCAAACTGATCGCGCATTCGGAGGTCTTATGGTTGCGCGTGATACGAACGATTGCGGCGTCTTTCAAAACTGTTTCGGGTGCCGCTCTTCTGTCACCCATAGAGATCTGGTGTTCGGGCACTGGCATGCAACTTCGCCGGACGAACATTGCTCCTTTTTACTTTGGGCACAACAACACAAAAGTTACACGGCGGCCGAATCGTTATGAAAGACAATCCCGACAGCCTCATATCCAGTATGAGCACCACGTTGCAGTTCCCCGGAAGATTGGAGGCAGCCGCGCCGGATAAAGTGCGGCCGGCTTCCAGATGGGTACTCCCCGCTTGGTCGGATCCCCGAATCCCCTTCGCCACCCTCCTGACACTGTATGCAATTCTCGGATGCACGATTCTTGGCTTCAATCGCAGTCCTGCGCAGATCCTTCTGACCATTGTTGCGGGCTGTTCGCTCGAGATGCTTTTTCATTGGCTCTTCTGCGGGCGCGAATGGATTGTTCCGCTGAGCGCCTACATCAGTTGTGTGTCGATCGCGCTGTTGCTGAACTACTCGCACAATTATTACCTTCTCTTCCTGCCGGTTTTTTTCTGCATCAGCTCCAAATACATTTTCACTTATCAGGGAAAACATGTCTTCAATCCATCGCTCTTCGGCATCGTCGCTGCGTTGACATTGGGGCACGGATTGTATTCCTCCTCCCCGGCCTATCAGTGGGGAGGCGGTTGGGCGATGGCCATGTTCCTTGTTACCGCAGCCCTTGCGCTGTTTGTCTTCCGTGTGGGCCGCACGGCTTTGATCCTGAGCTTTTTGGGCTTCTATGCGATCGCGACGCTGATTCGCGCCTACCTCATCCGCTGGCACATGCCGCCCGAAGTCCTCATCCTCGGTGCCCTGACTTCGCCACGCTTCTATCTTTTCACTTTCTACATGATCACCGATCCGAAGACATCGGCGAAAGGCCGCAAGGAACAAATCTTGTGGGCCCTAGCAGTCGTATTAATCGACCTTTGGCTGCACACCCGGCAGTCGCTGAGCACACTTTTTTATGCGTTGTTCCTGGCCAGCGCTTCGCGGCTTGTGTGGATGCATGCGCGGGACTTCCTGCGCACCGGCTTTAGTCATTGGCGCGCTTCCCTGTCACCGAAATTTTTGGCACGTGCAACTACAGTCGCGCTGCTGGGTGCAGTTGGTTATGCAGCCTACGCGGGAGTGATTCACCCAAGAATCGGGGTGGAGGCGGGCTTTCGCTTCGAGCCAGTGCCACCCGCCGTTTCCGGCATTGACTCGAAGATGAGCAACGTCATGCAGGAAGTGGATCCGCGGGTACAGCATCTGGCGAAGTGGCTGCTTTCGGTCGGAGACTCCATCGCCGTCGGCGACTATGACAACGACGGATTCCAGGACATTTTTCTGACGAACACCCTCAAACGTCCTGAAGATCGAAATGCGCTCTACCGAAATCGGGGGAACTACCACTTCGAGCGTGTGGAAATCCCGGCGTTGCGTGAAATCTCGGCGCATCCGGAAAAGTACGGCCTCGTCGGAGGGGCCGTGTTCGTCGATTACGACAACAGCGGGGCGCAGTCTCTTTTCCTCATGATGGCGTACGGCAAGAGCCGGCTATTGAAAAACATGTTGCCCATCACCGGCTCCCCCGAGTTTATTGACGTCACAGATCAGGCCGGGATTCACGACCAAACCACTTCCATTGCCGCCACCTTTTTCGACTATGACCGTGACGGCAAGCTCGATCTGCTAATTGGCAACAGCTTGCCGCCGTACTTGCCGGACTATGAGCGCCCGACGCCTCTCACGATCTTCAAGCTTCCGGAACCCCAGTATCCGGGTGACCGCCGGATGTTTCACTTCATGCACCAAAGTTGGAACAACGCAGAGAACGGCGGCCGGAAAGCGCTCTACCACAATCTCGGTCAGGGCCACTTCGAAAAAATGGATATGGCGGCGATGGGAATGCCGGAAACACACTGGACTACGGCCGTCGGCACGGGCGATTTGAACGGCGACGGCTACACCGACCTCTATTGTTCGAACGACTTTGGCCCTGACGATCTTTACCTGAATGACCACGGAAAACGATTCGTGCGCGTCGCCGGGAAGATGTTCGGCAGCATCGGGAAAGACACCTACAAGGGAATGAATGTTTCCATCGCGGACTTGGACAATCGAGGGCAGTTGGATATTTACGTTTCGAATGTGCACGTTCCGCTGCAAGCCGAAGGCAGCTTGCTCTGGAAGACCTATCCGAATCCGAAGAATGCATTCCGTCCGGAGTTCAGAGATGAAGCCACGCTTCGCGGCGCACTGAATGAAGGTGGATTCGGGTGGGGCGCTGCTGTGGGCGACTTGAATCTGGATGGCTGGCTCGATCTTGTGCAGGCCAATGGAATGGTGGATGACAGCACGGACAAGCGCTTCGACAAGCCTCGCGACTATTGGTACGTCGCGGAGAAGATGATGCTCTCCGGACCCGACCAACACTCCTACGCAGACCGTTGGCCCGACTTGCGCGGGTATGAAATCTTCGGCCACCAAGCAAATCGCGTCTATCTGTCGCGCGGAGCCGAGACCACCATGCAGTACGTCGATGTGGCCAAACAGGTCGGTCTCACCGAGCTGGGAAATTCGCGAGGTGTGGCTTTAGTCGATTTTGACAACCGCGGAGTTCTCGATCTTGCCGTAACCCATCAATTCGCTCCACTTTCTCTTTACCGGAACACGTTGCGCGATGCGGACCAGCAGGCAGGGCGCGTTCACCATTGGATTGGTCTGGAGTTGGAAGGGGACGGCCTGCGCATCAATCGCGACGCCGTCGGAACGCAAGTGATCCTCGCTTACCAGAAGGACGGGAAGACCGTTCGGCAGATGCGCGAGGTGCAAATCGCCAATGGTTTTTCTGCTCAGAGCGACAGGCGCGTGCTTTTCGGCCTGGGTGACTACGCTGGCCCAGTGCAAGTTGAAGTGCGTTGGTATGGGGCGGAAACAGTTACTTACGACGACCTCGCGCTCGAACAGTATCACGGGATTGTCTATTCGCCAGCGAACCAGAGTCGGGCGGGGAAGTAGGAGTTTATGTCGCTAAAAGACAACTGGTATATCGCCGCGGAAGCGCGTGAATTGAAACGCAAGCCGATCGGCCTTGAGCTGTACGGCGAAAGGCTCGTCCTTTTCCGCGACGAAAAAGGAGATCCTGCGGCGCTTGAAGATCGCTGCGCGCATCGCAATTTGGAACTTTCTCAGGGAAGGACCATCGACGGTTGTATTGAATGCCAGTATCACGGCTGGCGATACGACGGAGCCGGGGCGCTTAGAGTCGTGCCCTCGCTCGGCAAGAACGCCTGTCTGCCGAATCATCGCGTGCGGTCCTTTCCGGCGGTCGAGCAGGATGGCTTCATCTGGGTTTTTCTCGGGGCCGCGGTACCGCAAGTCCTTCCTTTTCATTTTCCGCATTACAGAGAAGATAGCTGGACCACGTTTCGAATGAAGACTCGCTTTGAAGCTTCTGTGGAAGCGTGTCTCGAAAATTTTCTGGATTGTCCGCACACAGTATTTGTCCACAAAGGCTGGTTCCGCAGCCACGACACGCGTGAACTTACCGCCGTCGTGCAAGGGAAATCGAACTCCGTCGAAGCCAGATTCCGCGGCGAGCCGATCAGCAAGAGCGTGGTTTCCCGCCTGTTCTTCCCAAAGGGGCGCGAGTTGAAACACACTGACCGCTTCGAAATGCCCAATATCAGCCGCGTGGACTACGACTTTGGACCCGACCGGCATTTCGTCATCACCTCGCAGTGCACTCCGATTGCGGAATTCGAAACCGAGGTTTACACGGTCATGACATTCCGTTTCGGTCGCATCGGCGCGCTCGTGCGATTGCTCTTCGAGCCCTTATCACGGCACATCATTCAGCAGGACGTGGACGTCTTGCGCGCGCAGACCCTGCAAATTCGCCGGTTCGAAGGGCCGCGATTCTCTCACGTAGAAACCGATCTGCTCGGACTCAAAATTGTCGCTCTGCGCCGCTGCGCGGAGCGCAATGAACTGCCGGGAAAGGAGGAAGAAAAACCCCGTGAGGTCACCATCTGCTTCTGAATTCGCACCGTTGCCGCAGGTCACGCTGAATCATAGGTGGCCGCTCGTCTCTTCCATTGCCGTGCTCTCGGCAGCTTCCGCGGTTTTCGCCTGGCGACAGAACCATCTTGCGGCCGTGGGTGGACCCATCTCCGTGGCCAAGACGCTGTGGCTGAACTACATGTTGATCGCCATGTATGTCGTGCCTTTCTTTCTGTGGCGCGAAAAGACGCTCGCGCCGGCAACGCGCAGTCTGTTTGGCTGGCTGTTTGCCAGTTTTGCGCTGCGAGCCCCGATCGAGCTCTGGGTCATTTTCTTCACGCGTGGCTGGCGGTGTGGATACGGCATTACCCACGATCTTTTGACCATCGGCTTAATGGCATTCTTGCGATGGAGAATGAGCCCGGACCCGGGTCGCCGCGACTTTGCCGCCCTGCGTGTTGTGACTTTGCTGCAAATCACGCTGTTCGTCGAGATGTTCATGGCTTGGGAATTCAGCCGCCTGGCTTCTCCGGCCGAAGGCATCTACTTCGCTGCGGATACACCGCACTTCCGCTTCGTGAACGTAGCGAGCTGGATCGCGGTTGCCATTGGCTATCCAGCATTGCTGTATCTCTTGTCCCGGAGTCGAGAGGAGCTAGCGCATGTTTAGTGAGGTCGTTCCTGCGACACGTCTGACATTGCCCGATCGCCGGGCGCTGTATGAGCTGTTGGAGCGCCACTACGAACACGTCTCCTGGCCGCAGTTCGAGGCGGACCTTGCGGAAAAGGACGCTGTCATCGTTCTCCGCGACACGAGCGGCCTTCCTTGCGGGTTTTCCACGCAAAAGGTGATCCACGTTACCGTCGATGGCCTTCCGGTGCGCGCCATTTTTTCGGGCGACACGATCATTGACCCGTCTCACTGGGGAGAGCAGGAACTGGGCCGTGCCTGGTGCCGCTACGTCGGACAGGTTCGCGCCGCCGATCCGGAAACTCCGCTTTACTGGTTCCTGATCTCGAAAGGTTATCGCACCTATCTGTATCTTCCCGTGTTCTTCAGAAAGTATTACCCGGCGTGCGCGTGGCCCACGCCTCCGGCCGAGCAGCGCATTCTCAACTCTCTGGCGGGCTCTAAGTTCCCCGATGATTACGACTCCGAAACCGGGGTTGTTGTTTTTCCCGAATTACGCGGCAATTTGAAGCCGGAACTGGCCGTTGTTCCGCCGCACCGGATGAAGAATCAGCATGTGCGCTTTTTTCTCTCATGCAACCCGTCCTATGCGGAGGGCACGGAGCTGGCTTGTTTGGCGGAAATCTCACCAGAAAACCTGAGGTCGTATCCCGCCCGAATCCTAGAGGAGGAAAAACTGAGAGTCGCTGATCTCCGCGCAGAGAGTGTTCATGCTTGAGAAAACCATACACGCGGCGGCCCATGCAGCCTGGCTCGCAAGCTGCTGGGCGCCGTATCACTCGCTACGCCGCGCTCAGAAAAATCCGGCGGCGGCACAGGCTGCGCTGCTGGATCGGCTGCTGCGCGCCAACGCATCTTCCGCGTATGGCCGAAAGTTTGGATTCGGTCGGTTGCGCACTGCGCGAGAGTTTCAAGAGGCTGTTCCCATCGTTGGCTACGATGATCTCAGGCCCTGGATCGAACGAATCAAAGCGGGCGAGGAACGGGTGCTGACCGAAGAGCCCGTGTTAATGCTGGAAAAAACAAGCGGTTCATCGACTGCTGCGAAATACATTCCGTATACCGCATCGTTACGCCGGGAGTTTCAGCGTGCCGTGGGGGCTTGGATATTTGATCTCTATGCGCACAATCCCATGTTGGTTTTTGGAACTGCCTACTGGGCCATCACACCCATGGCGCGAGAGCCCGAAGTCACCATCGGAGGGTTGCGCGTAGGATTTGAGAACGACACGGAATACCTAGGTACGGCGGAACGTTTTCTTCTCCGCAAGATCCTGGCTGTGCCGGAAGAAGTGGCGCGCATTCCTGAGCTTGACACCGCTCTCTATGTGACGTTGCGTTTTTTGCTGCAATCACCATCGCTCCGTTTCATTTCCGTTTGGGCTCCCAGCTTTCTCACGATTCTGCTCGAGCACCTGCAGAACAATGTGGAGCGGCTCTTGACCGATCTCGGTGAGGGTACGCTGCGTCCACCGGGATCAGTGTCGGATGAGATCGCGCCTGCGCTGCACAAATGCTTGCGCGCTGATCCCGCCCGTGCGCGCCGGTTGGAACATGTGTGGCGAAAGTACGGCTTGCTGCCCACAAAGGAGGTGTGGCCAAACCTCCGCGTCATCAGTTGCTGGACGGATGCTTCCTCGCGTCTCGCTGTCCCGGCGCTCCAAGAGTTGTTCCCGGGCGTCCACATTCAAGGCAAAGGCCTGTTGGCCACGGAAGGGGTAGTCTCTGTGCCCCTCGTGGAGCACGGCTCCTCCGTGGCCGCTGCGACTTCGCATTTTTACGAATTCATGGAAAAACCCGACGCAACGCCTCGGTTGCTTCATGAGCTGGAAGCGAACCACGAATACTCAGCTCTTCTTACGACCGGAGGAGGGCTCTATCGCTATCGTCTAGGCGACCGCGTGCGCGTAGTGGGCTTCGCGAGGAACACTCCATTGCTTGAATTTCTAGGCAAGGAGGATGGCATCAGCGACCTCTGCGGCGAAAAGTTGAGTCCAGCGTTCGTCGGATCCGTCCTGGCAGAACTATCGGGCGAACGCGCCTATTCTTCGGATTTCGCGATGCTCGCGCCCTCACAGCAGGAGAGCTCGCGCTACGTTCTCTTCCTGCAAGGATCGGGCGCTCAGCCAGATTTGGCGGTCCGACTGGACGAAAAACTCACGCGGAATCCTCACTATGCGTATTGCCGGCGCCTTGGCCAGCTCGCGGCGCCAGGCATTTTCCAAATCAAGAGCGACGCTGGCGAGTGCTATCTGCGGCGTTGCGTCGCCATGGGCCAGCGCGCGGGAGCTGTGAAGACAGTCGCACTGCATCGCCTCACGGGCTGGGAGGACTTCTTCCGAGGCGAGTGGACCGAACACCACGCCAAACACGAGGTGGAAGCGTGAGCGCTGCAACGGTTATCGCGCCCGCGCGCACTCGCTTTGCCATCACGTTGGCGGAACGCGGCGACGACGCGGAGCTCCGCGCCCTGCTGCGCGAGAATCCCATGAACGGCTCGATGCAGGTTACCTTCGAGCGCGAACCCGACTTTTTCTCGGCATGCGCCATTCGTGGCCCATTTCATCAGGTTGGTGTCGGCCGGGACCTAGAGTCCGGACGCATTGTGGGGCTAGGCACTCGCTCGATCGCGCACGCATTCGTAAACGGCCGGCCTGTTCCCTTTGGCTGGCTCAGCGATTTGCGGCTTCAGCCTGCCTACCGAGGCGGCACGCTGGTGGCGCGCGGCTATCGATTCTTACGCGGACTGCACGCCGATCGCCGAACGGACCTCTACGGCACAGTCATATTCCACGACAATCAAACGGCTCTGCGGACAATCGCCGCTACCCGTGCGGGTTTGCCGGCCTATCACGATCTTGGAGTCATTCGCTGCCCTGGCATCAACCTGGGTCGGCGTAAGCCAGTGATAGCCGCGGATTGCGACATCGTTCGCGGACGGCGCGAGTTCCTGCCTGAGATTGTGGCTTGTCTGAACCGCAACAACTCGCGCAAGCAATTTGCACCGGTTCACGATGTTGAGAGCTTCATCCACGGCAATCGGTGGAAAGATTTTCAGCCCTCGGACTTCTACGTTGCCTGCCGCGACAACAAGGTAATTGGCGTGCTAGGCAAATGGGATCAGAGCGCCTTCAAGCAGACTCGGGTGATCTCTTACGGAAGACGCTTGCGTTGGATGGTGCCCGCAGCCAACGCGGTAAAAACACTGCTCGGGGCCGCTTTATTTCCAGAGCCAGGGCAATACGTGCCTTTCTTCTTTGTGAGTTTCATCGCCGTCGATCAGGACGACGTTGGAGTTTTTCGAGCGCTTCTCCGGCACGTTTATGACGACGCCGTGGGAAGCCCGTTCCGCTACGCCATGGTTGGACTGCACGAACGTGACCCGCTTCTGGCTGCTCTCGAAGATTACTCCCTGACGCCGTTTGCCGGGCGGCTTTTTTGCGTGTGCTTTGCCGACGGCGAACACGTGTATCGCAGCTTGGATGGCCGCGTGCCCTATGTGGAGGCAGCGACGCTATGAATGCACTCGCTATGGCTTGCCTTCTTGAAGATGCGGCCGTGGATCACGGAAAGCGTTTCATTCCCGAAGAGTTTACACCGCTGTCTTACACGCCATCGTATCGAGTGCTGACGGAGCAGCAACGGCTTCGCTACAACCAGCTCCAGGCGCTCTACTTTAACGAACAGATCATGTTCTTCGAGATCGCCATCGGACGAAACGTACTGGAAGCCTTGCTTCGCGGTTCGTTGTCGCCGCAACTTACAAAAGGCTTGCGCCAGTTCTTGGAGGAAGAGCAGCAGCACACCGAGATGTTTCGCCGATTGAACCAGCACTGCGCGCCGCAATTCTATGGGGCGGGTTATTACTATTTTATTCAGCCTCCGCGCGCATGGATGGCGGTGCTGAACTGGGCTACGCAACACCCTCGCTTCTTCCCCATGTTCCTCTGGCTGATGCTTCTGCAAGAGGAGCGGTCGCTGTTTTATTCAAGGAGAGTCATCGCTCAACGCGAAGAGCTCGAGCTCCATTTCGTCAAGACACATAGGACGCACCTGGCCGATGAAGTGGGACACGTGCGCTGGGATGAGGAGTTGATTGGAGTCTTGTGGCGCCGCGCCAATCCCGTCTTGCGCAAAGTAAACGCGGGACTCTTTACCTGGATGCTCGGCGAGTTTTTCAATGCTCCAAAACGCGCCCAATTGCGTGTCGTTCACGAACTGGCTCGCGAGTTTCCTGTATTGCGAGAACTCGAGCCAGAGATGCAACGCCAGTTGCTGGGCTTGTCCGAAGATAACCGGTATCAGATGTCTCTCTATTCGCGTGAAATTGTTCCCAGAGCTTTCGCACGCTTTGATGAGTCGCCTGAATTTCAATCGCTCGAGCTCATTGGCTACCGCCACCAGCCAGGGGAGGCACGATGAATCGCGTCTGTTTCGCGATCCCGGGGCGGCTGAATCTGGTCATCGCCGCCATTCAGTTCGTCGCGCTGTGCTCGATCCTGTGGGGAGCTGGACAGGTCCACCAGTGGGGATTCGTTTTTCTGCTTTCTCTGGCATACGGGATCGTCATGAATTCCGGCTACGCGATGTTGCATGAAGCAGAGCACAACTTGCTGCATCCTAATCCAATAGTGAATCAATCCTTGGGAGCTCTGCTGGCGCTGTTCTTTCCGGCGCCCTTTCACCTGATTCGGCAAGGACATATTGGCCATCACATTCGAAATCGTTCGGACGATGAGGCCTTCGACCTTTATTTTGAGGACGAGAATCGTTTTTGGAAATACGTGCAATTATACGGCACGCTGACTGGCATGTTCTGGGTGCTCATTTTCCTTACTAATTTTGTCGTGTTGTTCAAGCCCGCCATCATCACGCCGCGTTACACGAAATTTAATCGCCCAACGGAAGCGTTCCTCGAGTCGCTGAATCCCAAATACAGAAAGGTCATTCAGCTCGAAGCGCTGGCCGTGATTCTGCTGCACGCCGGGATGATTTATTTCTGGAAAATCCCCGTCCTTCACTATCTCGCCGTGATGTTCGGTTTCGGATTTGTCTGGTCGGCTATGCAATATGCGCATCACTACGGGACCGTGCGGGATGTGCAGAAGGGAGCAATGAATTTGAAGACGTTTGGATTTCTCGATCGCATCTGGTTGAACCACAACTGGCACCTGAATCATCACATGAGTCCCACCGTGCCTTGGGTGTACCTGCCAACTCTTTCCGAGCCGAACGAGACGCGAGGCGGCTTGGTCAAAGCCTATCTGCGCGAATGGCGCGGGCCGAAGTTTTCCGACGAACACGTGGAGAATCGTTATGCAGGCAAAGTCATTAAGTAATGATGCTCGGCCTCCAGCGGCGGACGAGTTTCCCGCCTATCCTGCCTCCTGGTATCTGTTCTGCAAAAGCGGGCAGCTGAGGGATAAGCCATTCTCCCAGCGCATTCTGGGGCGACAGCTGGTGGCCTATCGAACAGCGAGCGGGCAAGTCACAGTAATGGATGGGCACTGCGCCCACTTGGGGGCAGACCTCGGCTGTGGGACCGTCGTAGGGGAGACGATTCAATGCCCATTCCATCATTGGCGATATGGAGCGGACGGCGTCTGCACCTCGATTCCGCATGCCACGCAAATTCCTCCATTCGCCCGCTTGCGAACATATCCGGTCGCGGAGCGGCACGGCACTGTGTTTTTCTTCAATGGGCGCGAGCCGTTATTTCCGTTGCCGTTTATTCTCAACGCCGATCCAGCGGATTTTGTTGCGGGAAAGGTTTTTCGCTACGTCGCCGATTGCAATTGGTACATGAATTCGGCGCACGCCTTTGACACGCAGCATTTCGCGGCCGTGCACGATCGCAGGCTCCTTGCGCCTCCCTCGATGGACTGCCCGGCTCCTTTCGCGCGCCGAAACAGCTACCACGCGGAAGTCATCGGACAAACGATTTTTGACCGCATCTTGCGCGTGGTTGCCGGACGCACCGTGAATATCACGCTCACTATTTGGGGAGGGAACATGGCCGTGATTACGGCCGATTTCGGACGAGTGCGCAGCGGTTTTCTTATGGCCATGCAGCCGCTGGAAGACGGCCAAACGCTGTGCCAGGGAATCGTCTACGCCCGCCGCACCCGCAAGCCACTTAGGGGCTTTGCTCCTCTCAATCTCTCGATACGGCGACTCTTTACTTTTGGCTACCTCGCGGACGAAGCTCGCCGTCTGCGTGGTACTCGATACAATCCCGCGAGTCTCGGCCCGAACGACCAAGATATGATCGAATTCTTCCAATGGGCGGCGTCATTGCCGCAAGCGGCCCCCACGTCTGTAAATTCAAAAGCGAAAGAGGATTACGATGAAAAACCTGATCGCAGCTGTGGTGTTACTGTGTCTTGCGGCTCTGCCGGCGTCATCGCAAGCGCCGCCGGCAAAGGATGAGGCGGTTCACAACGAACTGCGCGCCCTGCGTGACGGTCTGATTGACGCAATGAACAAGGGCGACATCGATCGTGAGATCACCTACATGCATCCGAATGTCGTAATTACCTGGCACAACGCGGAGGTCAGCCGCGGCCGCGACGGCGTGCGAGCGTATTTGACGCGTATGCTCAGCGGACCAAACAAAGTAGTCTCCAGCTATTCGGCAACTGTCGATGTGGACGAACTTACTATCCTCTACGGCGGTGACACCGGGATTTCCTTCGGTAGCGCCATCGAGCATTTCAAATTGCATGACGGTAAGATGCTCGATCTACCCGCGCGTTGGAGTGCCACGCTCGTCAAAGAAGGCGACAAATGGCTGGTCGCCAGCCTGCATGCCTCGGACAATCTGTTTGACAACCCTCTGCTGGCCATGGCCAAGCGAACCGCGTACTGGGCAGGTGGCATCTGCCTGGTCGTTGGGCTGATAGTCGGATTGCTCATCGGT
>Ga0137403_10005956_pt1 | contig 14009 bp, 9 predicted proteins | sample CZOMad2_1_16fung_FD_122057 | JGI IMG/M metagenome (GOLD analysis project Ga0137403, IMG submission 122057) | Vadose zone soil fungal communities from Angelo Coast Range Reserve, California, USA - CZOMad2_1_16fungal (Hybrid Assembly) | ecosystem: Environmental > Terrestrial > Soil > Vadose zone... | reverse complement strand
GGCAAGCTGACCGAGGCCGTTTCGGTCATGGCCCAGCACAACATGGGCTCGCTCGTGGTGATCGACAAGGGCCGCATGGTAGGGATGATCACCTTCAAGGAAATCCTGGTTGCCCTGGACAAGAGCCGGGGCGCGCTCGATGACGCGAGGGTACGCGACACCATGGAGCACGATCCTGTTACCGCGAGCCCCGCCATGGAAGTGAACGACCTGCGGCGGACCATGATCGATTCCGGCGCGCGCTACCTTCCGGTGATGGACCGTGACAAGCTGCTCGGGGTGATTTCATTCCGCGACGTCGCCAAGGCGGTGCTCGAGGAGCAGGACTTCGAGAACCGCATGTTGAAGGGCTATATCAAGAATTGGCCCGAGTAGCCTTGAAGCCCGCGAGCGTCCGTATCGCACTCACCGTCCTCGCAATCCTCGTAGTGTTCGTCGCATTCGCCGTCTGGTTCATGACGGCGATGCCCGGCACGCGGCACCGCGGTTCTCTGCCCCCGCTCGGTGCCGAGGATCAGCAGCTGCCTGCGAAGCTGAAAGTGCACGTCCTCGCCGTCGCAAGCGAAGAACACAACGTCGGCCATCCCGAAGCGCTCGAACGATCCGCGCGTTACATCGAGTCGACACTCTCGGGCCTGGGCTACGCCGTCTCTCTCCAGGAATTCGAGACGGAGGGCGTGAAGGTTCGAAATCTCGAGGTGCGGCGCACCGGCTCCGGTACCGGCAAGCCGCGGATCATCGTGATCGGGGCGCACTACGATTCGGCGCTTGGCGCCGTCGGAGCGGATGACAACGGCTCGGGCGTGGCGGCGCTGCTCGAGCTTGCGCGCTTGCTAAAACCGGTCCAGCCTGCCGAGGGCCTGGAGATGCGCCTCGTCTTCTACGTCAACGAGGAATTGCCCTGGTTCGGGACGGAAAAAATGGGCAGCCTCGTGCACGCGAGCGGCCTTGCGCGCGAGGAGAGGCAGGTCGTCGCGATGCTGTCGCTCGAGACCATCGGCTGGTACAGCGACGCACCGGGCAGCCAGCGCTACCCGTTTCCCTTCAATCTCCTCTACCCGTCCACCGGCGACTTCGTCGGCTTCGTCGCCAATCCGCGCTCGAGAACGCTGCTGCACCGGGTCATCGCTTCGTTCAGGCGCCACACGGCGTTTCCGTCGGAGGGCGCCGTGGGGCTCGAATCGATCGCGGGCGTAGGCTGGTCCGACCAGTGGGCCTACTGGAAATTCGGCTGGCCCGCGGTGATGGTGACGGACACCGCGCTTTTCCGCTACCCGCACTACCACACGCTGCGCGACACACCGGACAAACTCGACTACGACCGGCTCGCGCGCGTGGCGAGAGGGTTGGAAGGCGTGGTGCGCGATTTGGTGACCGCCACACCGTCAAACTAGCCGCGCTTTTTTTCCCAGACGTAGCGCACGAAGCGCTGCCAACGGCCCGGCTTTTGAGCGAGCTGGTTTTTCATTTTCTGCGCTTCCTTGTCGCGCGCCACCGACTTCTGCACCTGCTGGTGGATCTGGCGCAGCGTCAATCCGCCGGGGCCTTTCAGCTTGTCGGGATCGTTTTCGGCCATGTCGATCGAAGGTTCGCGATGACCCCTATGCTAAACTCGGAGGGAATTTTCGGCGAGAATTTTCATGTCGGGCAATACTTTCGGCCTGCTCTACTGCGTGACCTCGTTCGGCGAGAGTCACGGCCCCGCCTACGGCGGCGTGGTGGACGGCTGTCCCCCGGGGCTCGAGCTTTCGGAGGACGACATTCAGAAGGAGCTCAACCGCAGGAAGCCGGGGTCCTCGCGCCACGTCACGCAGCGAAAGGAATCCGACCGCATCGAGATCCTTTCGGGCGTATTCGAGGGCAGGACCACGGGCACGGCGATCGGTTTCGTCATCAGGAACGAGGACCAGCGCAGCAAGGACTACAGCGCGCTCGCCGACACCTTCCGCCCGGGTCACGCCGACTACACGTACTGGCAGAAGTACGGCCTGCGCGACTACCGCGGCGGCGGCCGGGCTTCCGCGCGCGAGACCGCGATCCGCGTCGCCGCAGGTGCGATCGCGAAAAAGTGGCTGCGCGAGCGCTACGGGGTCGAAGTGCGCGGCCATCTCGCGCAGCTCGGTCCGAACCGGATCGCATTCAGATCCTGGGATGCCGTCGGCCGGAATCCCTTTTTTTCTCCGGATCCGGAGATCGTGCCCGAGCTCGAGCAGTTCATGGACGATCTGCGCGCCTCGGGTGATTCCTGCGGCGCGCGGGTGAACGTAGTCGCGAGCGGCGTGCCGGTCGGCTGGGGCGAGCCGGTCTACGGCAGGCTCGATTCCGACATCGCTTCGGCGATGATGGGAATCAACGCGGTGAAAGGCGTGGAAATCGGCGCCGGCTTCGCCGCGGTCGAGCAGAAAGGCTCCGAGCACGGCGACGAGCTCACTCCCCGGGGTTTTCTCTCGAACAACGCGGGCGGAACGCTGGGCGGCATCTCGACCGGCCAGGACATCCTGGTGAGCATCGCGCTCAAGCCCACTTCCAGCATCCGCCTTCCGCGGCGCTCGATCGACCGCAAAGGCGAGCCGACCACGGTACAGACCACCGGCCGCCACGACCCCTGCGTGGGCATTCGCGCGACGCCGATCGCCGAGGCGATGCTCGCCTGCGTCCTGATGGACCACGCGTTGCGCCATCGCGCGCAATGCGGCGACGTCAAACCGCCGCTCAAGCCGATTCCCGGAAGCGCGCGCTAGAAATCCTCGCGCCTATTTGAGCTCGACCGCGTGGGCGTAAAGCAGTCTCAGGCCCACGTCACCGGTCCTGTCGACGTCTTTCGGGTAGCGGTTCCACAGCGCGCCCGCTTCGGCACGCTTGCCCTGCGCGAGATACCCCGCCATGCCCGCAGCCATCAGATACTGCCGGTGGCCGGCTGGAAGGTCGCTCGGTTTCGCAAGCAAGACCTCGGCGAGCCGCGCCATGTCGCGTGCGGAACGGTTGCCCACCGCTTTCATGAGATCGATCCACTGGCGTTCCTCCGGCGCCAGGTGCGAGCTGCAGGGTACCCGCTCGATTCGCTCCCAGAGCCTTTTCGCCTCACCGGGAGAAAGCATCGGATTCAGGGTGCGCGCCAGCTGGTAGAGCGAGTGGAACCAGATGTCCGAGCGCCCAGGATCGCGGCACTCGATCAGCCTCGCGTGCGTCAGCTCGAGGTCCTTCTGGAACGGGCGCGGGATGGCGACGGGTTCCGGTGCCGTCTGCAGCAGCAGAAAGTCTCTCGCGTAGCGCGCGCGGCGCGTGAGCTCCAGGACCTCGAGGTATTCCTCGCCGTCGATGCCCGATTCCGCGGGTTCGCTTTTTTTCCGCCCCTCGAGCAGAGCAACGACCGGTACGCTGTAGGCGAGCAGGCCGGTCAGGTCTTCGGCCGACCTTTGCAGGAAACGGTACTTTGCCGCGTGCAGATCGAGGTATGGATAGAAGTCCGAATTGGCCGGCACGTCGTAGGTCAGGAACAGCGGCGCAAGGGCCTCCTTTCCACCGAGCCTGCGGACCTCGATGTCCCACATCGAATTCACGTGCACGCGGCGCAATTCCCGGGCGACGCCGGGTATCGCGGTGAGTTCGGCGAGCGGGCGCGCGAGCGTCCGGGTCTCGCCCGCGATGATCAGCAGATCGCTTCCGGTGGCCGCGTAGACGGCGTAGTCCGGAAAACTCTCCCCGAGCGCGCGCAGCACCGAGGCGACGAGACTCGCGTCGATTTCGTACATCTGGAACCATTGCACCAGGATTCCATCCGCATTGAGGTGGCGGCGCGCAAGCTTGTAGAACTCGCCGGTGAACAGGCTCGCGACGCCGCTGACCCAGGGGTTGGACGGTTCCGAGACGATGATGTCGTACTTGCGATTGTGCGTCGAGAAGAACGTCTTCGCGTCGTCGAAGATGATGTGGCTGCGCGGATCGGCGAAGGCGTTGGTATTGCGCGGAGCAAAGCGCCGCGAGGCCTCGGCCATCGCAGGCTCGATCTCGATCGTCTCGACCGAGCGCAGGGTGCTCGAGCCGAGGAGCGTGTGCGTCGTGAGGCCCGTTCCGATTCCGATGACCGCGGCGCTCGTTGCATCGGGTCTGTAGGCGAGGGGAATCGCCGCCGTGAGCGTCATCGTGATTTCGTCCGAGACGCGCGCGCCGTTCGGGTCCATGTTGATCGCCCCGTCGGACTTGCCGTTGGTGCGCAGGCTCCGGTCGGTGCCGAAATCCATCAGACTGACGGTCGTCGTCTTGCCGTCGCGATGAAAGAGCATCGTCGCGTCGCTCGCCGAATACAAATCGCCGCGCCGGAACACGCCCGAGGCCATCTTGTAGGCATCGAGCTGCACGCCGGCGAGCACCGCGGCGAAGCAGGCGAGCGTGAGCGCAGCGGCGCCCAGGCGCAGGCGCGGTGAGCCCGCGAGCCGCCACAGCAGCACGAGGCCGAGGCCCGCGTCGAGCGCGGCTCCTGCCGCGATCAGGCCTTTCAGGCCGAGCAAGGGCATGCCGATATGCGCGGCGAAAAACACCCCGAGAATGGAACCCAGCGTATTGGCCGAATACACCGCGCCGATCGACTTTTCCCCGTGGCCGCCGTGCAGCAGCGCGTAGGTGATGAGCGGCAGCGTGATCCCCGCGCAGAAGGTCGCGGGAAACATGATGGCGAGGGCGATGCCGTGGCTGGAGAGCAGGAACAGCGCGTATCCGGTGTCGGTCTTCGCGAGCGCGTTCATCACGCTCTTCATCAATCCGAACATCTGGCCGTAGAGCGGCAGCGTGGCGAGCGCGAGCAAGCCCATCGTCACCAGCACCACGCCGAGAAACCGGACCGGTTCGGCGAGCGAGTCGATCCGCCGGCGCACCCAGTAACCCCCACACGCGATGCCGAGAATGAAGGCCGAGAGCATCAGTTCGAAGGAGTGCGTCGACGATCCGAGGACGAGCGAGAGCATGCGGATCCAGCCGATCTCGAAAGCGAATGAAGCCGCGCCCGTCAGGAGCGCGACCGCGAGGAAAAGGCGGAAAGGTGCCGTGGTCTCGGGACCCCGACCCGCGTCGGGGCGAGCTCTCATCGGTTGCTCGGTGCCGCCGGCGAGCAGCCATACGACGGCGGCGAGTGCGAGATTCAGGGCCCCCGCGCTCTGCACCGTGCCGGGCAGCCCCAGCTTTTCGATCATGAAGAATCCGCTTGCCAGCACGCCGATCGACGCCCCGAGGCTGTTGGTGAAATAGAGCATCGCGAGCGATTCACCGGGCGCCGCCGGATAGCGCCGGATCAGCCCCGCGCTCATGAGGGGAAAGGTCATGCCGAGCAGCACCGACTGCGGCAGGATCAGGAGCCCGGCGAGCGTCCACTTGAACAGCATCGCCGGAATCTCGCCGCCGAGCGCGGGCAGGATGCTTTCGTAGGCTGCGTCGGTCGCGGCCACGAAAACCGGGTGGAACGCGAGCGCCGCGATCCCGATCAAGCCTTCCGCGACCGCGTAACCGCGAAGGAGATTTCGCCAGCCTGCCGACCACCGGCTGCACAGCCACGATCCGATCGCCATCCCGCCCATGAAAAGCCCCAGCACCAGCGTCTGCGCGTAGGCCGCGTGGCCGAGGAAGAGTTTGAGGTAGTGGCTCCAGATCGACTCGTAGATGAGCCCGGCAAACCCGGATACGGTGAACAGCAGAAAAAATACGCTGCGCGGGATGCGGCTCATGCGGATCGTCGGACGGGGCTGGGTGGGCGCTGGCATTATACGGGGCGGGTATCGCGGAGCTTGATCGCGCCGCGGCGGCGTGGAAAATACTTCTTTCGGAGAGCACATGAAATTCTCAGCGTGGTTCTGTCTTTTCGCGGCGATGGCTCTCACCGCCTGCGAGACGGTACAAACGACCCAAGGCGGCGTCGTCGGCGTCGAGCGCCGGCAATCCATGTCGTCGCTGGTCTCGTCTTCTCAGATGGATCGCAGCGCCGCGCAGGCTTACCGGCAGGTCACCGCTGAGGCCGGCAGGAAGGATCAACTGAACCGCGATCCCGCCCAGGTCGAGCGGGTGCGCGGCATCGCGAGCCGCCTGATCCCGAGCACGGCCGCGTTCCGCGCCGATGCGCCGAACTGGAATTGGGAAGTCAATGTGATCAGCTCCGACGAGGTGAACGCCTGGTGCATGCCCGGCGGCAAGATCGCCGTGTACACCGGGCTTCTGACCAAGCTGAATCCGACCGACGACGAGCTGGCCGCGGTCATGGGGCACGAGATCGCGCATGCATTGCGCGAGCACGGGCGCGAGCGCGCGAGCGAGCAGATGGCCCAGCAGATCGGGGTCAGCGTGCTCAGCACGGCGCTGGGGCTCGGCGATCTGGGCGCTCAGCTGACGCAAACCGTGCTCGACGTGACGCTTGCGCTGCCGCATTCGCGCACCCACGAGACCGAGGCCGATCGCATCGGCGTGGAGCTCGCCGCGCGCTCGGGCTTCGATCCGCGCGCCGCCGTTTCGCTGTGGCAGAAGATGGGCAAGCTCGGCGGCAGCAAGCCCGTCGAGTGGATGTCGACGCACCCTTCGGATCAAACCAGAATTCGCGATCTTCAGAGCTACTCGGAGCGGGTCATCCCGCTGTATGGGGCCGCGCGCAGGCGCTGAAAGGAGACGAAGGAGCGATCCGGTATAATTTTCCCTTTGGGCAGCGAGCCGAATGACCGCGCGCACGCTTTACGACCGGCTGTGGGAGTCGCACACCGTGCACGTCGAGGAAGACGGCACGACGCTCCTCTATATCGACCGCCACCTCGTGCACGAAGTCACGAGCCCCCAGGCGTTCGAAGGCATGAGGCTCGCGCGCCGCAAACCCTGGCGCGTCTCTGCGAACCTCGCGGTGGCCGATCACAACGTTCCGACGACCGACCGCTCCGCCGGAATCGCCGACCCCGTGTCGCGCCTGCAAGTCGATACGCTCGACAGGAACTGCGCGGAATACGGCATCGTCGAATTCAAGATGAACGACGCTCGCCAGGGCATCGTGCACGTCATCGGCCCGGAGCAGGGCGCGACGCTGCCCGGAATGACGGTGGTATGCGGCGATTCACACACGAGCACCCACGGCGCGTTCGGCTGCCTCGCGTTCGGCATCGGGACCTCCGAGGTCGAACACGTCCTTTCAACGCAGTGCCTGCTCGCGAAGAAGATGAAAAACATGCTCGTGCGCATCGAGGGGCCGCTCGCGCGCGGAGTCACGGCGAAGGACCTGGCACTCGCGGTGATCGGCAGAATCGGCACCGCAGGGGGAACCGGCTGCACGATCGAATACGCCGGCAGCACGGTGCGCTCGCTTACGATGGAAGGCCGCATGACCCTGTGCAACATGTCGATCGAGGCGGGAGCGCGCGCAGGGTTGGTGGCGGTCGATGAGCTGACTGTCGCCTACCTGAAGGGCAGGCCCTTTGCGCCGCGCAGCGAGCTGTGGGACCGGGCGGTCGCGCATTGGCGCACGCTGAAGAGCGATCAGGGCGCCAAATTCGACCGGGAGATGACGGTCGACGCGCGCTCGATCAAGCCGCAGGTGACTTGGGGTACCTCGCCCGAGATGGTCGTGACGGTGGACGAGCGCGTCCCCGACCCCGACAAAGAGAAGGACGCGATTCGCCGAGAGGGCATCGAGAGAGCGCTCGCCTACATGGGCCTAGAGCCCAATACGCCGATGACCGACATCCGTATCGACAAGGTGTTCATCGGCTCGTGCACCAATTCGCGCATCGAGGACCTGCGCGCCGCTGCAGCGGTCGTCCGCGGGCGGCGTCTTGCCTCGAATATCAAGCTCGCGATGGTCGTACCGGGCTCGGGCCTGGTGAAAGCGCAGGCGGAGCACGAAGGCCTTGACCGGATCTTCAAAGACGCCGGATTCGAGTGGCGCGAACCGGGCTGCTCCATGTGCCTGGGCATGAACGCAGACCGGCTCGAGCCGGGCGAGCGCTGCGCTTCGACTTCGAACCGCAATTTCGAGGGCCGGCAGGGCACCGGCGGCAGGACCCACCTCGTGAGCCCGGAGATGGCCGCGGCGGCCGCGATCGCCGGGCACTTCGTCGACGTTCGCCAATGGAGATGAGATGGAAAGGTTTACCTTACTGAACGGCCTCGTGGCACCGCTCGACCGGGCCAATGTGGACACCGATCAGATCATCCCGAAGCAATTCCTGAAGTCGATCAAGCGCACCGGGTTCGGGACAAATCTCTTCGATGCCTGGCGCTATCTCGACGAAGGTCAGCCTGACCGGCCCCATGCGAGCCGCACGCTCAACCCCGATTTCGTCCTCAACCAGCCGCGCTACAAGGGCGCCGGCATATTGCTCGCGCGCAAAAACTTCGGCTGCGGCAGCTCGCGGGAGCATGCCCCCTGGGCCCTTGCCGAATACGGATTTCGCGCGATCGTCGCCCCGTCCTACGGCGACATATTCTTCAGCAACTGCTGCAAGAACGGCTTGCTGCCGGTCATCCTCACCGAAGCCGAAGTGGATCGCCTCTTCCATGAGGTGGCCGCCTTCCCGGGCTTCCGGCTCGTTGTCGACCTCGAGAAGCAAACGGTCGCGACCGCCGACGGTGGCAAGGTGATGCGCTTCGACATCGACTCTTTCCGCAAATACTGCCTGGTCAACGGTCTCGACGACATCGGGCTCAGTCTTCGCCACGCGGACAAGATCCGCGCCTTCGAAGAGCGGCGCCGCACCGAAGAGCCCTGGCTGTTCGCCTAGTCCCGTCTTTCCATGAAAATTGCGGTACTCCCCGGCGATGGCGTCGGTCCCGAGGTCGTCGCCGAGGCGGTCAAGGTGCTCGCCGTCCTCGGACGTGAAGGTTCGTCGTTGCAGATGGACCAAGCGCCGGTCGGCGGAGCGGCGTACGACGCCTCGGGCGATCCCTTGCCCGAGCGCACGCTGGAACTGGCGAAAAAGGCGGACGCGGTCCTGTTCGGGGCGGTCGGAGGTCCACGCTACGATGCCTTGCCGCGCGAGAAGCGTCCGGAGCAGGCGATCCTGAAGCTGCGCAAGGAGCTCAATCTGTTTGCCAACATGCGGCCTGCGTCCGTTTTCCCGGAACTCGCCGATGCCTCGACCCTGAAGGCCGAAGTGGTGGCCGGGCTCGATATCCTGATCCTGCGCGAGCTGACCGGCGACATCTATTTCGGACAGCCGCGCGGCATCCGCAAGCTCGAGGGCGGAATGCGCGAAGGCTTCGATACCATGCGCTACACGGAGGCGGAGATCCGCCGCATCGCCCACGCGGGATTTCGAGCCGCGCTGAAGCGCAGCAGAAGACTGTGTTCGATCGACAAGGCGAACGTGCTCGAAACCTCGCAGTTGTGGCGGGAAGTGGTGGGCGCAGTCGGCAGGGAATATCCGGCGGTGGAACTGACCCACATGTACGTGGACAATGCCGCGATGCAGCTCCTCAAGAATCCCAGGCAGTTCGACGTGATCGTCACGGGCAACATGTTCGGCGACATTCTTTCGGACGAAGCTTCCATGCTGACCGGTTCGATCGGCATGCTGCCTTCGGCTTCGCTCGACGAAAAAGGCAAGGGACTGTACGAGCCGATCCATGGATCGGCCCCGGACATCGCAGGAAAGAACCTCGCCAATCCTCTGGCGGCCATCCTTTCTGCGGCGATGATGCTTCGCTACAGCTTCGATCAAGACCGGGTCGCGGCTCGCGTCGAAGCCGCGGTGAAGAAGGTACTTGCTCAGGGGTACCGCACCGCGGATATTTTTCAGTACGGAACCCGCAAAGTGGGCACCCGCGAGATGGGCGATGCCGTGGTCGCGGCGCTTTCTTGACGCGGCGCAACCCTTTTAGGGCTCAGTGCGTTAGCATACGCGGATCGGATATTCGGGAAATACGATGAAACGAGTCGGACTCGTCGGCTGGCGCGGAATGGTCGGATCGGTGCTGCTGCAGCGCATGCACGCCGAGCGCGACTTCGCGTTGATGGAGCCGGTGTTTTTCTCGACTTCCCGAGTGGGCGAGCTCGGGCCGTTCATCGGAAAGGAAACGGCGCCGCTCAAAGACGCGAAGAGCGTGAAAGAGCTCGCGTTGATGGACATCGTCATCTCCTGCCAGGGCAGCGACTACACGAATGAGGTGTTTCCCAGGTTACGCGCGTCGGGTTGGAAGGGTTACTGGATAGACGCCGCATCCGCTCTTCGAATGCAGGGCGACGCGATCATCATCCTGGATCCGGTCAACATGAACGTGATCAAGGATGCGCTTTCCAGGGGCGTGCGCAACTACATCGGGGGCAACTGCACGGTGAGCTTGATGCTCATGGGCATGCACGGGCTGCTGAAAGGGGATCTGGTCGAATGGGTGACCTCGATGACCTATCAGGCAGCCTCCGGCGCGGGCGCCGAGCACGTGCGTGAGCTGGTGAAACAGATCGCATTCGTGCACCAAGCCGCGAGGTCGTCCCTCGAGGACCCCGGCTCGGCTATCCTCGAGTTGGACAAGGCGGTGACCTCGGCGCTTCGGGATGACTCCTTGCCAAAGGAGCAGTTCGGATTTCCGCTTGCGGGCAGCCTGCTTCCGTGGATCGACAAGGATCTCGGCAACGGCCAGAGTCGCGAAGAATGGAAAGGTCAGGCCGAAGGCAACAAGATCCTCGGCAGGGAAGCAAACCCCGTCCCGATCGACGGAATCTGCGTGCGCATCGGCGCGATGCGTTGCCACAGCCAGGCGCTCACCGTCAAACTCAGGCGCGACCCGCCGATCGACGAGATCGAGGAGATACTCGCCGAGGCGAACCCCTGGGTGAGAGTCGTTCCGAACGAGCGCGAGGCAAGCCTGCGTGAGCTCACCCCGGCGGCGGTAAGCGGCACGCTCCAGGTGCCGATCGGACGTCTACGCAAGCTTGCCCTCGAAAAAAGCGGTTCCTACCTTGCTGCCTTTACGGTAGGGGACCAGCTGCTCTGGGGTGCCGCCGAGCCGTTGCGGAGAATGCTGCGCATTCTGCTCGAGAGCTAGCTACTCGAGGGCCTCCTCAGGCCCCGGTTCGGTTCCAACCCCTGGTTTTCAGGGCGAAACCATCAAACTTTGTGGAAAAATAGCCACTTGACGCAGTTTCTGAGACGAAAGTTGAGCTTGCAAGGCTAAGGCCATGATGGTATTTTAATTTGTTTCCACTTAGGTTCAGGGTGGCAAGTGGGGAAGTTCGCCTCAAAACTTTGTTTACCGGCAGTCGTGAGCCTGATTTTGCCCTCGCTCGCTTGGGCAGCGGGCTTGGGCAAGCTGTCGGTGCTCTCCCAGCTCGGGCAGCCGCTCAAGGCGGAAATCGAGATCGTTTCCTTGCAGAAGGGCGAAGGCGACACACTCGGAGCGCGGCTCGCGCCGAGCGAGACTTTCCGCCAAGCCAACATAGACCTGAATCCGGCGTTGATGTCGGTCAAATTTGCCGTTCAGCGGCGTCCGAGCGGCCAGTACGTGATGACTCTCACCTCCGGACAGCCGATCAACGAGCCTTTCATAGACGTGCTCGTGGAGTTGAACTGGGCGAACGGACGTCTGGTCCGCGAATACACCTTCTTGCTCGATCCGCCCGAATACGCCGGTCCGCCCAAACTCAAGTCGCTCCAGGCCGCGCAGCCGCCGTTGATCGAGCTCGCGGAACCGTCTGCGTCGGCGCCCTCGGAGGAGTCCCTTGCATCGAGTGAGACCGCATCGGGTCAACCTCTTGCACTGGTGCCGCTCGTAGAGCCCCCGGAGGAGCCCGCGACCGCAGAAGCGGGTGCACCCGCTCAGACAGCGCTGACGGGGACGGGACCGCCTGCCCAGGAGACGGTCGGGGAATCGGCGTCGCCGGCGCAAGTTGAGGTACTGCCGGCGGAGGTGAATCGGGCCGAACCGGTGCCCTCCCAGGTGGACGCTGCGCCCGTGCCGAAGGGCCTGGTCCAGGAGTTCGGGGTTTCGGACATCTACGAGGTCGTACGCGGTGACACGCTCTCGAAGATCGCCGTGCGAAACCGAATCGATGGCGTCACCTTTCAGCAGATGCTGGTGGCGCTGTTCCGCGCGAATCACGAGGCCTTCGTCGCCAACAACATGAACCGCTTGCGCGCGGGCAAGATCATCAGCATCCCGGACAAGGAGACGGCGGCGGCCGTGGCGCCGGCCGATGCGCGCCGCATCGTCTCGGCCCAGTACGCCGACTTCAACGAATATCGCCGCAGCCTCGGAATTGCGGTCGCATCGACGCCCGGGTCTCAAGGAGGCCGACAGGCATCCGGGCAGATCAGCGCACCCAAGGAAGAAAAGCCGGCGCCATCCAAGGAACCGCCCAAGGATGAGCTGCGTCTCTCCCGCGCCGACGACGCCAAGCGCGGCGCAAAGGCGGCAGGCACAGCGGCGGCCGATGATCTGGCGGCCAAAGACAATGCGCTGAAGGAAGCCAACGAGCGCATCGCTCTCCTGCAAAAGAATTTGGACGATATGCAGAAACTGGCGCAGATAAAGAGCCAGACTGGAGCCCAGCTGCAGCAGCAGGCCGAAGCCGCGAAAGCCGCCTCCGCGGCAAAGACCGGCGAGCCCGCCAAGGCCGCGCCTGCAGCCAAGGCGGAAGCGCCCAAGGCACCAGAGCCCGCCAAAGCGGCACCCAAGGCGCCCGAAGCGGCGAAAGCCCCAGAGCCGGTCAAGACGCCAGAGGCGGCGAAAGCTCCCGAGAGCGCCAAAACGCCGGAACCCGCGAAAGCACCGGAAGCGGCAAAAGCCACCGAAACTGCGAAAGCGCCCGAGCCGGCAAAGACTCCCGAACCTGCCGCCAAGGCGCCGGATCCCGCGAAGACCGACGTCGCGAAGGCTGCCCCCAAGGCCAAGGCTGCGCCCGCGCCCCCGGCGGTCGAAGTGAGTTTCGTCGACGAGTTGCTCGAGGACCCCTACACGCTGGGTGGCACCGGCATCGCCGTGGTCCTGCTGGCGGGTTACGCGGCCTACCGCTGGCGCAGGAAACGCAATTCGCAGTTCGAGAACAGCATCATGAGCGTCGTGCCTTCGGATGCCGACTCCGTGTTGGGGAGCGCCGGGGGTCGCAACGTCGACACCAGCTCGAGCTCGCTTCAGAGCGATTTCAGTCAAGGCGGCGTCGCCAAGGGCGACACCGAGGAGATCGACCCGATCGCGGAAGCCGACGTCTATATGGCCTACGGTCGCGATGCCCAGGCCGAGGAGATCCTGAGAGACGCGCTCGCCAAGGATTCCAGTCGCCAGTCGATTCGCGTCAAACTTCTCGAGATTTACGCAAATCGAAAGGACACAAGGTCGTTCGAGGCGGCCGCGAACGACCTGCGCGCGGCAACCGGCGGTCACGGGGCTGAATGGGAAAAGGTGGCGGCTCTGGGGTTGTCGATCGATCCGGCCAACGCGCTTTACGGGGGGAAACCGGGAAACGCACCACAGCATCGGTTCAATGAGACGGCGCAGATGCCGGCCTTCAGCACAAACGCGGCGACGCAGATGCCGGCTTTCAGCACAAACACGGCGACGCAGATGCCGGCTTTCAGCACAAACACAACGACGCAGATGCCGGCCTTCAGCGCCAGCACTCAGCCGCCGCTGGAGCCCGCGGCACCGCTCAACATCGATTTCGACATCGGCGCGGCGACATCTGGAGGTGCGGCCCCGCTTCCGGACCTCGACCTTGGCGCTGGGTCCGCGCCTTCGGAATCCGCGGCCGGCCTCGATTTCGATCTCGGTCTCGGCGGAGACAAGTCAACAGCTCTCGGGAGCGCAGCTGCCGCGAGCGCCGTCCCGTCATCGGAACCTCTCAGCATCGATTTCGATTTGCCGGTCGGCGAAAAGCCGGGTGAATCCGCCACGTCCTATGCCGCAGCGGCAGCTCCTGCAGCTCCCGCTTCCGACCTGGGAGCGATTGATTTCGATCTCGGAACACCGTCAGGCGGAGGCGAAGAGAAAACCGAGGTGCCCAGGACATCCTCGGTGGATCTGGGCGCCATCAGTCTGGATCTCGGTACGCCCGGCAG
>Ga0137403_10005955_pt1 | contig 14010 bp, 13 predicted proteins | sample CZOMad2_1_16fung_FD_122057 | JGI IMG/M metagenome (GOLD analysis project Ga0137403, IMG submission 122057) | Vadose zone soil fungal communities from Angelo Coast Range Reserve, California, USA - CZOMad2_1_16fungal (Hybrid Assembly) | ecosystem: Environmental > Terrestrial > Soil > Vadose zone... | reverse complement strand
GCGCCTTCGATCGCGCTTTGACTCGCATCGCCGCCCACCTCGACCAGCGTGCCGAGCAAGGGCCGCGCGCGCCGCCGCGTCACCCGAGCGCCCCGCTGCGGCGCGCCAGGTCGACGACGGCGACGATGCGCCGCACGCCGTCGGTCACGTGCTGGCAGCTCAACGTGGCGCCGCTGATGTTGGCGATGTCGTCGCCCACACGCAGCGGCGATGCGGCGTTCTTGCCGACGAACTGGCGCCGCCAGGCCGGCAGCCGCACCTCGTGGCCGTGGCTCTCGCGGTACGACAGCACTTCGAGCTGGCGCACGCCGCCGTCGAGGTCGAGCCCGACCGCATAGGTGATAAGTTCGAACTTGCCGATCACTGCGTCGATCACGACGTAGCCGAGCGCCGTGCCGGCGTGCCGGGCCACCTGCAGCGTCCAGTGGGCCGAACGCGCCGGCACGCCGCTGGCGCTCAGGGCTTGCAGCTGGCCGGCGTCGAGCGTGATCGCGCGCGGCTCGAAGCTGTCGGCCTCCGGGAACATCAGCCGGCGCGCCTGTTCGGCGCTGAGGTAGTCCACCGCGAAGGCGCTGCTCGGCGCCAGGCTGGCCAGGGCCATGGGCACGAGCAGCATGCGCATCAGAAGCTCCAGCCGAGACCGAGATCGAAGCGGTTGTTGTCGCCGACCAGCTTGAAGCGCTGCAGGTCGGCCTTGATCACGACGTTGGCATTGAGCTTGTAATTCACGCCCACGGTGACCACACGTTCTGTGGGCAACGCATCCGGTGTCAGGCCGGGGCCCAGGTCGGCGTAGCGGCGGCCGGTGTTGAAGCGTTCCAGCCGTGCAAACGGACTCAACGCGCGGTCGCCGTCCGTCCACAGCGTGTAGGCCGACTGCACATACCAGCCGTCAAAGCGCTCCGGGATCAGCGTCGGGTTGCCCACCGGCGGCGCGTTCAATGCCGCGGTGTTGGAGCTGCGGCCTTGCGCATAGAGCGCCGACAAATCCCAGCGCTGCGGCGTCCAGCGGGCATGCAGGTCCCACAGCGTGATGCGTGCCGACGCGAAGCCGGGCTGGCCTTGCGTGGCGTTGCCGGTGAACAGTGAACCGCCGAGCAGCAGGCCGGGAATGCCGCGCCAGTTGGCGGCGCCGAACACCGCGATGTCGTGGCCCTTGGCCAGCGACATTTCCTGGTGCACCGAGGCGAGCGGCGATTCGGCGCCTTCGGTCGAGGCGGCGTCCCATTTGGTCAGGTCGAAGCTGGTGGTCAGGCCGGCTTGCGCGGTCAGGCCGTTGTCGAAGTTGCCGACGTATTGCAGGCCGCCTTCGCGCCAGGTGGTGGGGATGATGGCGGTCTCGACGAAGTTGCGTTCCACACCATAGAAAGCGGTCGGCTCATGGTTCTCGTTGAGCAAACCCACCGGCATCAGGAACAGGCCGGCACGCAGCGCATGGCTGGGCGCGAGCTGGTGTTCGATGTAGGCCTGCTCGACTTCGACCTCGCCCGAGTCACTGGCCGAAGCGACGCCGTGCTCGACTTCAAGCTCGGTGACGACCTGGGTCTTGTCGTCGAAGCGGTGTTGGTAACCCAGCACGAAGCGCCGCACGTCGGCCTGCGCGTCCGCACTGTGTTTGGGCCGGTTGTAGTTGATCTCGCCGTAGCTCGTCAGCACCGTGGCGGGTTCGCTGGATGCGGGTGCCGGCGCGGGCGCGGCGGCAGTGGCAGCCGCCGGCGCAGAGCCCGCTGGCAGCGGTGTCGCTGCGGCAGTCTTTTGCTGCTGCAGTTGTGCCTTCACCGCGGCAAGTTCGGCGCTCAACTGGTCGACCTTGCGGGCCAGCTCTTCCAGGGTGGGCGTCGATTGCGCATGGGCCAGGGCGGGCACGAACTGCGAGACGGCCAGTGCAGCGGCCAGGGACAAGGCGGGTCGTTTCATGGGGGTGTCACGGCACGTAGCCGTCGGAGAGGGTTTGAAGAAAGGCGATCACGTCGTCGATTTCACTGTCGCTGAGCGCCAGCGCATCGCCGGGCTGGCGGTTGTACGGGACTTCGGTGGTGTTGACGTTGCCGTGGTACTGCGCCGGCAGATCGTCGAACTTGTTCACCGAGCTGTCGGGGTTCAGCGGATACCACTTCTCGGGGTGGGTGTCGCGTTGCACGTAAAACGTCAACGTGTCCTTCAGCGTCTTGAAGCGGCCGTTGTGGAAGAAGACTTTGCGCAGTGCCACGTTACGCAGCGAAGGCACCTTGAACGCGCCGCACAGCTCGGGGTGCGCTGCCATGCTGCCGTCGGGACGTGCACACAGGCCCAGGTCGAAGTAGGCCGGGTCGGCGTTGGCGCCGATCTCCGGGTTGCGCGGCACGCCCAGGTTGTCGTAGGTGAAGTCGGTGAACAGCGGCATCGCGCCATCGGCAGCGCGTGCCGATGGATGGCAGCCTGCGCAATTGCCTTTGGTCGGCGAGTTGAACAGCGCCAGACCGCGCATCTCTTGATCGCTCAGCCGTGCCTTGCCGAGCAGGAAGCTGTCGTACTTGCTGGTGAAACTGTGGAACTCGCGGTCTTCGCGTTGGTACTGCTGCACGGCCAGCCCCATGCGTTGAACGGTGGCGTCGACATCGGCAAAGATCGCGTCGCCGTACAGCTGCTTGAACTCGGCGGCGTAGGGGGCCTGCGAGAGCTTGGCCACCACGGCGGCCTGGTCGGCGTTGGCCATCTCGAACGGGTTCACGAAGGGTGCGCCGGCCTGCTGCGCCAGCGACTCGGCGCGCCCATCCCAGAAGAAGCCGCCGGTGGGCGTGCCTTCGTCATCGAAATGGAACGAGGTGTTGAAGTTGAGATAGCGGATGGAAGGCGTTTGCCGTGTGCCTTGCAGGTTCATCAGCGCGCCACCGAGTTGCACCGCCAGGCTGTTGCTCGGCGCATGGGCGTTGGCCGGGTTGTGGCAGGTGGAACACGACTGCTGGCCGGAAGCCGAAAGCGTGGTGTCTTGAAAAATCTTTTCGCCCAGCGCGGCCGAACTCGACAGAGGCGCCGCCGAGTTCGATTGCGCATCGTCGCCCGAGCCACCGCCGCAGGCCGACAGCAGGCAGACCAGCAACACCGACACACATAGCAAGAGGGCGCCGCGCGGCGCAGCAAGCTGTGCGAAGTGGTGCGTGCGTGATGAAGCAGACCGAGGCATGTCGTGAATGTAAATGAGAATGAGTCGCAATTGTATATGCGTTGCAGAAAGAAGATTTGTTCAGCTCTCTGGTCCCGTTGATCGCCGCGAGCCGCGGCGAGTCGGCTTGCCTACAATCCCGGCTCCCCTTCGGACCCGACCACCATGCTCGACATCACCTTGCTGCGCAAAGACTTGGCCAGCGTCATCACCGCGTTGGAACGGCGTAAATCTCCGCAGCCGTATCTCGATGTCGCGCGCTTCCAGCAACTCGAGTCAGAGCGCAAGACGATCCAGACCCGCACCGAAGAACTGCAGGCACGCCGCAACAGCCTGTCCAAGCAGATCGGGCAACTCAAAGGCAAGGGTGAAGATGCGAGTGCCTTGATGGCCGATGTCGGAAGCCTGGCGGCCGAACTCAAGAGCTCGGCCGAGCGGCTCGAGGCGATTCAGGCCGAGCTGTCGCAGATGCTGATGAACCTGCCCAACCTGCCGCAGCCCAGCGTGCCGCTGGGTGCGGACGAGAACGCCAACGTCGAAGTGCGCCGTTGGGGCACGCCTCGGTCGTTCGACTTCCCGGTCAAGGACCACGTGGACCTGGGTGCGCCGCTGGGTCTGGATTTCGACACCGGCGCCAAGCTGTCCGGTTCGCGCTTCAGTTTCTTGTGTGGACCGGTGGCGCGGCTGCACCGCGCGCTCGCCCAGTTCATGCTCGACGTGCAGACGCTGGAGCACGGCTACACCGAGTGCTACACGCCCTACATCGTCAACCGCGAGGTGCTGGAAGGAACCGGGCAGCTGCCCAAGTTCAAGGAAGACATGTTCTGGGTCAGCCGCGGCGGCGACGCGGCGCAACCCGAGCAGTACCTGATCTCCACCTCGGAAATTTCACTGACCAACAGCGTGCGTGACATGGTGCTGGCCGCCGATGTGCTGCCCATCAAGCTCACCGCGCACAGCCCGTGCTTTCGCAGCGAGGCCGGCAGTGCCGGGCGCGACACGCGCGGCATGATCCGCCAACACCAGTTCGACAAGGTCGAGATGGTGCAGATCACGAGCCCCGAGCACAGCGACCAGGCGCTCGAAGACATGGCCGGCCATGCCGAGGCCGTGTTGCAAAAGCTCGGCTTGCCGTACCGCGTGGTGCTGCTGTGCAGCGGCGACATGGGCTTCGCCTCGGCCAAGACCTACGACCTCGAAGTTTGGCTGCCGGCGCAGAACACCTACCGCGAGATCAGTTCGGTGTCCAACTGCGAAGCCTTTCAGGCGCGGCGCATGCAGTCGCGTTTCAAGAGTGCGCAAGGCCGCAACGAGTTCGTGCACACGCTGAACGGTTCGGGTCTTGCAGTCGGACGGACCTTGGTGGCCGTGCTCGAGAACTACCAGCGCGCCGACGGCCGCATCGATGTGCCGGCGGTGCTGCAGCCGTACCTGGGCGGCATGACCGTGCTGGGGCCGGTGCTCCGGTGACCACGCAGCGCTGGGCTAGAATCGCGCCCTTGGCAACGACCTGCCAGAGCCGCTGAAGAAATTCCGGAGAGGTGGCAGAGTGGTCGAATGTACCTGACTCGAAATCAGGCGAACCGCAAGGTTCCGAGGGTTCGAATCCCTCCCTCTCCTCCAGAAAGCCAGGCTGTGCCATCACCACCCGATGGTTCGAAATTGATCCCGTGTCCGGTCACACGCTTAAGCGCTTCTCGGGCAGCTTCTCAGTGCAGCCCGCTTCTTCTGGCGACGCATCCTGGCAGATGTTCCCCGAGGCGGTGTTCAAGCTCACGCACTGACGGCGGCCGAGCAGTCCATCGATCAAAGTCTGCCCATGACAGGAGTTGTCGGCTTGTCCTTTCAGCACCCTAAAAAGCCGGCCGGTTGACACGGCCGGTTTCTGGCGAAGCTTTTTTTCCGACCCCGCCATCGCGTGATGGGGGGCGAGCCGCTCAGGTCGTCGCCAAACTCTTCGCGTTGTCCGCGTACTCCTCGATCTGATCGAAGTTCATGTAGCGGTACACGCTCGCGTCCTTGGCGATCACACCCATGTTGGCCTGGTACTCGGCCACGCTCGGAATGCGGCCCAGCTTGGACGAGATCGCCGCGAGTTCGGCAGACGCGAGGTACACGTTGGCGTTCTTGCCGAGGCGGTTCGGGAAATTGCGTGTACTGGTCGACACCACAGTCGCGCCTTCTTTGACCTGGGCCTGGTTGCCCATGCACAGGCTGCAGCCCGGCGACTCGGTGCGCGCACCGGCGGCGCCGAACACGCTGTAGTGGCCTTCCTTCATCAGCTCGGCCGCGTCCATCTTGGTCGGTGGTGCGACCCACAGCTTGACGGGGATGTCGCGCTTGCCTTCGAGCAGCTTGCTCGCGGCGCGGAAGTGGCCGATGTTGGTCATGCACGAGCCGATGAAGACTTCGTCGATCTTCACGCCCTCGACCTGCGACAGCAGCTTGGCGTCGTCCGGGTCGTTCGGGCAGCACAGCACCGGCTCGGTCAGCTGGTTCAGGTCGATCTCGATGACCTCGGCGTATTCGGCATCCGCGTCGGCCTTCAGCAACTGCGGGTCGGCGAGCCAGGCTTGCATCGCCTGGATGCGGCGCTCGATCGTGCGCGCATCGCTGTAGCCGTTGGCGATCAGGTTCTTCATCAGCACGATGTTGCTGGTGATGTACTCGATCACCGGCGCGGTGTTCAGGAATACCGTGCAGCCGGAGGCGCTGCGCTCGGCACTGGCATCGCTCAACTCGAACGCCTGTTCGACCTTCAGATCGGGCAGGCCTTCGATCTCCAGCACGCGTCCGGAGAATGCGTTCTTCTTGTTCTCTTTGGCGACCGTCAGCAGGCCTTGCTTGATCGCGTAGTAGGGAATCGCGTGCACCAGGTCGCGCAAGGTGATGCCGGGTTGCATCGTGCCCTTGAAGCGCACCAGCACCGACTCCGGCATGTCCAGCGGCATCACGCCGGTGGCCGCGCCAAAGGCCACCAGGCCAGAGCCCGCCGGGAAGCTGATGCCGATCGGGAAACGCGTGTGGCTGTCGCCGCCGGTGCCGACGGTGTCGGGCAGCAGCATGCGGTTCATCCAGCTGTGGATCACGCCGTCGCCCGGGCGCAGCGAGACGCCGCCGCGGTTGCTCATGAAGGCGGGCAGCTCGCGCTGGGTCTTCACGTCGACCGGCTTCGGGTAGGCCGAGGTGTGGCAAAAGCTCTGCATCACCAGGTCGGCCGAAAAGCCCAGGCAGGCCAGGTCTTTCAGCTCGTCGCGCGTCATCGGGCCGGTGGTGTCTTGCGAACCGACGGTGGTCATGCGCGGCTCGCAGTAGGTGCCGGGGCGCACGCCCTGGCCTTCGGGCAGGCCGATCGCGCGGCCGACCATCTTCTGCGCGAGCGTGAAGCCCTTGGTGTTGGCGGCGGGGGCCACCGGCAGGCGGAACACGGTGGAGGCCGGCAGGCCCAGGAACTCGCGCGCCTTGGCGGTCAGCGAGCGGCCGATGATCAGGTTGATGCGGCCGCCGGCACGCACTTCGTCGAGCAGCACGTCGTTCTTCAGCTTGAACTCGACCAGCGTCTTGCCGGCTTTCTCGATGCGGCCTTCGTACGGAAAGATGTCCAGCACATCGCCCATCTCGATCTTCGACACGTCGACCTCGATCGGCAGCGCGCCGGAGTCTTCTTGCGTGTTCAGGAAGATCGGCGCGATCTTGCCGCCCAGCGTGACGCCGCCGAAGCGCTTGTTGGGCACGAACGGAATGTCCTGGCCGGTGGCCCAGATCACGCTGTTGGTGGCGCTCTTGCGGCTCGAGCCGGTGCCGACGACGTCGCCGACGTAGGCCACGAGGTTGCCTTTTTGCTTGAGCTGCTCGATGAATTGGATCGGACCGCGCTTGCCTTCTTCATCGGGTGTGATGCCGGGCCGAGAGTTCTTCAGCATCATCAGGTAGTGCAAGGGGATGTCCGGGCGGCTCCAGGCATCGGGCGCAGGCGACAGGTCGTCGGTATTGGTTTCGCCGCTGACCTTGAACGCCGTGACGGTGATCTTCTTTTCCACGTCGGGGCGGCTCAGGAACCACTCGGCGTCGGCCCAGCTCTTCATCACTTCCTGGGCGCGCGCGTTGCCGGTTCTGGCCTTCTCGGCCACGTCGTGGAAGAAGTCGAACATCAGCAGCGTCTTCTTCAGGGCCGCGGCCGCCACAGGCGCCATGGCGGCGTCGTCCAGCAGGTCGATCAAGGGCTTGACGTTGTAGCCGCCCACCATGGTGCCGAGCAGCTCGGTGGCTTTGGCGCGGCCGATGGCCGGCACCGCAAAGTCGCCGTGTGCCACGGCCGCCAAGAAGGTCGCCTTGACCTTGGCGGCTTCGTCCACACCCGGCGGCACGCGGTGCGTCAGCAAGTCCAGCAGAAACGCTGCCTGGTCGGCCGGCGTTTGCTTCAGCAGCGCCACCAACTCGGTCGTCTGCTCGGCGCTCAGCGGCAGCGGGGGGATGCCAAGAGCGGTACGTTCGGCGACATGTTGTTGGTAGGCTGGGAGCATGGTGGTCCTTGACGGAGATTGAGAAGCGGGCGCTGCGGCGGGGCGGGTTGACGTGCTGTGCGAGACGGGGGTTTGAATGCCATCGCGAATACAAAGCGTCCAGGACCTTCGGCGGCCCCAGTCTATCCGGCAGGGCGCGTCAAACGCGGGGGAAACGAGGGTTGGCAAGCAAGATTCGACCCCAATGGCGCTGCATCCAGCCATTCCTGTCGCGGTCCCGGCGCACCACGATGCGAACCTGGATTTGACGTGCGCGTAAGAAATCCCCCGCCATTCCGACCCATGATCGAGGCGTCATCGAGGATCTCACCATGAACCAGTTGAAAGTCGAATTCAAAAAGCTCTGTGCCCATCCCGGTGCGTGGCTCTTCACCTTGGTGGCCGTGAGTGCGCTGGGCATGGCGCTGCTGCTGGGACAGAGCGCTGCGCTGGCCGCCGAAGACGCCGTCGTGCTGCCGGCGCCTGCCGTCGATCCACCGGTTTCGGCCGGGCCGCACAGTGAAACCGCCGTGTTGGCCGGCGGCTGCTTCTGGGGCGTTCAGGGCGTGTTCCAGCATGTGCGCGGCGTCAGCAACGTGGTGTCGGGCTATGCGGGCGGCGGCAGCGACACGGCGCAGTACAACCGGGTCGGCCGCGGCGACACCGGACATGCCGAGTCGGTTCAGATCACCTACGACCCGACGCAGGTGACTTACGGCCGCTTGCTGCAGATCTTTTTCTCGGTGGCGCACAACCCGACCCAGCTGAACCGCCAGGGCCCTGACCACGGCACCCAGTACCGCTCGGCCATCTTCCCGGTCAACGATGCCCAGCGCCGGGTGGCGCAGGCGTATGTCGCACAGCTCGACAAGTCCCATGCGTTCGGCCAACCGCTGGCCACCCGCATTGAAGCTTCCAGCGCGTTCTATCCCGCCGAGGGCTACCACCAGAACTTCTTGACGCTGCATCCGGACTACCCCTACATCGTCGTCAACGACCTGCCGAAAGTGCAGGCCCTGCAACGTCTCTTCCCCGAGCGGTACCAGGCCAAGCCGGTGCTGGTGGAAGTCGCTGCGGGCTCGTGAAGCGGGCTGCCTGAAACTGCGCGCCACCGCGCCGGCCGCTGCGCTGCGACCGGCGGCGCCGGCGGCCTGTCCCGGAAAGCCGGTATCGTGTCACCCATTCCGGCAGGGCGGGGTGGCGGCCACATGGCGTTCAGCGAGTTCGAGGCGAAGCGGTGCGAGAAACTGGTGGCGGCGTTCGTCGACCGGCGCCGTCCGCCGCCGCACGTTCGAACCCAGGTCGATCTGGGGTTTCGCATTGCCGGCCAAAGCGTCGAGATTTTCGAGCTGCGTGCCGACTGGCGCGACGCCTCGCTCATGCACGAGCACCCGGTGGCGAGAACCACCTACGTCAAATCGCGCAAGATCTGGAAAGTCTTCTGGGAACACGCCGATGCCAAGTGGCTGCTCTACAAGCCGGCGCCGCAAGTGCGCTCGCTGGAAGAGTTTCTGGTGCTGGTCGAAGACGACACGCACGCCTGTTTTTTTGGTTGACATCAAAGGGCCTGGTGACACACGAGATCACGCCGGCGACCGAGCGGCGCCAACAAATCGATGTGGCCTTGTTGAGCCTGGTCGGCGGCTTCGTCGACACCTGCGTGTTCGTCGGCCTGTTCGGGCTGTTCACGGCGCATGTGACCGGCAACCTGGCGCTGATCGGCACCGAGCTGGTCAACCGCAACGGCGAGGTGTTCGCCAAGCTGTTGTCGTTGCCGGTGTTCGTGAGCAGCGTGGTCCTCACCGTGCAGGCGGCCCACCTGCTGCGCCGCGCCGGCCTCAAGCCGCTGCCGCTGCTGCTGTGCGTCGAGGCCTTGCTGCTGGTGCTGGCGCTGGCCACGGCAACGCGCTTTGGCCCGCATGTGCGGCCGGACGACCTGCTGCCGACCTTCGCCGGCATGTTGGTGGCGGCCGCGATGGCGGTGCAGAACGCGTTGTTGCGCATCGAACTGTCGTCAATGCCGTCGACCACGGTGATGACCAGCAATGTGACGCAGGCGTTGATCGACACGGTCGCGCTGGCGGCCGGCCATGACGATGACCCGGCACACCGCCGGCGCGTGCACCGGCGCATGGCGCAGACCTGGGCCTCGGTGTTCGCATTCACCCTCGGCGCTGCGGGCGGTGCGGTGGGTTTTGCCTGGTTGCAGTTCTGGTCGCTGATCGCGCCGGCGCTGTTGTGCGTGGGCTTGGCGTGGCGCTTTGCGCGCCGCTGAACTAGCCTGTGGGGCTTTGGGTCGGGCCCGCACCTGGCGACATGCCGGGTTGCTTGGACCCCACGGACTCGTTGCGCAGGCGCAGCCACACCACGCCGGCCACCTCCGGTGCCAGCCGGCGCCAACGACGGTCGCCGAGCAAGTCGCGCGCGCAGTCTTCCATGGCTTGCCGGCTGGCGTGAGGCCAATGATGTTGCAGGCGGTCGGCACAGCGGCTGACCCATTCGATGTCGTTTATCACGGGTGTCTTGTCGAGAAGCTTTGCAGATGGCGTACCGAGCACGGCCGGAGGCCAAGATGCACCTCGTGCCGCGTTGTCGGCGTGTCGTGAGCCGACTTGAGCATTTTTTGCGCCAGATGGCCGATTCTCCCCCGGTGCCACAATTTCGAACCCGATTTGTCATTTCAGTTCCGCGACACCACGTGCCCAGTCTCGATCAACCTTCTCTGGAGCCGGCGCAGATGCGCCGCGCCGGCAAGGGCTTGCTGTCTCTGGCCCTGATGGACGCGCGCAACCACTCGCTGCGCTGGCTGAGCGCGTGGGAAGAGGTGCTCGACGACCCCGAACTGACGGTGCCCTTGCACCCGGAAGTGAATCCGCCGCTGTGGACGCTGGGGCAGATCGGCTGGTTCCAGGAGCACTGGATTTCGCGCAACCTGCAGCGCCACCGCGGCCCGCGCGCCGACCCCGCGAGCCCGCGGCTCGCCTCCATCGAACCCTTGGCCGACGCGTGGTTCGACACCTCGCTGGTGCCGCACGATGCGCACTGGCTGCTCGACTTGCCCGGCCCGCAGGCCACCCGGGAGTACCTGTTCGACACGCTGGAGACGACGCTCGAACTGCTCGAACATGCCGGCGAAGACGACGACGCGTTGTATTTCTTTCGCCTGGCGCTGTTCCACGAAGACGCGCAAAGCGAGGTCTTCGCCGGCCTGGCGCAAACGCTCGGCCTGGACAGCGGCATGGTTCGGCTGCCGGGCAGCGCCGCTGCGCGCGAGCCGCTGCTGTTTCCGGCGACCGCGTGGCACCTGGGTGCCGAGCCCGGCGGCTTTGCCTTCGACAACGAACGGCCGATGCACCTGCAGGCCATTCCCGGGTTCGAGATCGATACGCAACCGGTCACCTGGGCGCAGTACTGCGAGTTCGTCGAAGATGGCGGTTACGACGAGGCGGCCTGGTGGAGCACCGAAGGCTGGGCCTGGGTGCAGCGCGAGGGCCGGCGTTGCCCGCGCCATGTGGACCAGATGCGCCAGGGTGTGCTGCTGCGGCGCTTCGGCCGGCTCACGCGCGTGCCCTTGGCCCAAGCGGTCATGCACGTGAACTGGTACGAGGCCGATGCCTGGTGCCGCTGGGCCGGGCGGCGCCTGCCGAGCGAGCTTGAGTGGGAGCATGCCGCGCATGCCGGCGCGTCGCGCGGCTTCCGCTGGGGCCAGGCCTGGGAATGGACGGCCAGCAGCTTTCGGCCGTACCCCGGTTTTCAGCCCGGCCCGGTACCCGGTGCGCCGGCCTCGGCCTGGGCTGCGCACAAGGTGCTGCGCGGTGCTTCGTTTGCCACGCGCGACCGGCTGCGCCACCCCAAGCTGCGCAACCCGCAGCCGCCGCAGCGCGACGATTTGTTCAGCGGGTTTCGCAGCTGCGCGGTCTGAGGCCGTCGCTTCAGCCTGGGCACCATTGGCGTGGCTTCGAAAGCCTCGTGCTGCCTGATGCCGGCCGGCCGGTGTGTCTGCACACCGATTTGGCTGCCTGTCCGGAAGGAGCCCCGCCTGAGTCTTGGGTTTGCGGTAGCTCTGCCCCCGAGTAGTAAATCACTTCGTTTTTCGGATGGGTAGGAGAGAACGTGGGATGCAAGGAAGCGAATTTTCCGGGCAGCGCAATCACGGCGAACAACACCAACGCCTCCAGCGCCCATGCGCCAACCAGTCCCCGGAACGGGACGAAGCCTATTGCCACTTCTCCCGCTAGCGGCCGTTCCTTGCGGCCAAAGGCGGGCCGAATGTTCGTGACGAAATTGTGCCAGCGCGGCGTCCAGGAGATGAGCAGGTTCAACTCAAGGTCCGAGGGTTCGAGTTGGCGGCGGCGTTTCATCGATTGGGTGGACGACGGGGCGAAAGGATAATCGAGCTAATGAATGACGGAGCGTACTTAGTAAACTGAACGATTAGCTCCCGGAACTTGCCCTATGAATTTCGATGCAATCGCCCAGGGCGGTGCCCGTAGCCTGAATGGTGGCGGCAGGGACTTCCAGGACGGTTTTGGCATTCATGCGGACGGGCGCGAAGCGCCAGGGCCGCAAGCTGTTTTCAAGATGTACCACCGTGTGGTCGGCGTTGAGGTAAATGACGTCGATCGGAATGCTCATGAACATCGTATGAACGCCGCGACAAGGGACGATCCAGAGGCCTTGACCGCGGACGAACTGGTCGGAGGTTGCACCCACCAGGCCGCGAAGGCGGGTCCAGTGGGTATCGGCAATGCGCAGATCGTCAGCCAGGCTGGCCTGGCGGGTCTGATTGAAGGCATAAGACCGTTCCCCGGAGACGGACATCTGCATGCTCCCCTCATTTTAGCTCATGGGTAGGTCATCAGGCCGCTGTCCGAGCAGGCTCCGAGAGTGGGAGGCGCGGCGGCGTCCGTTCCAGAATCAGGGCGCGCCCTGGAAGGTGCGAAACAGTTGGATAAAGCCCGGCCCGAGGACAACGAAAAACAGCGGAACGAGGACAAAGACGACAAGCGGCGGGACCAGTTTGATGGTGGTTTTGGCGGCCTGCTCTTCGGCCCGTTGACGCCGCTCGGTGCGCAACGAATCGGAATGAACTCGCAGGGCTTGGGCGACGCTGGTACCGAAGCGGTCGGTCTGAATCAACACGCCAACCAGGGAGCGAATGTCGTCGACGCCAGTGCGTTCGGCCAGATTGCGCATGGCTTCGGTGCGGGGCTTGCCGGCGCGCATTTCGAGGTTGACGAGGCGGAACTCCTCGCTGAGTTCGGGGTGGGCGTGGTCGAGATCCTGGGCAACGCGCATGAGCGCCTGGTCGAGACCGAGACCGGCCTCCACACAGATGACGGTAAGATCCAGGGCATCCGGCAGCGCGAGGCGAATGCGGAGCTGGCGTTTCTTGATCGCGCGTTTGAGCAGGAATCGGGGGAGAATGAAGCCAAGCAGGGGCCCGCCGAGAAGCAGGAGCGGGGACGAGATTCCGATTCCGGAGAGCAGGCAAATGACAAATCCGAGGAGCGCGCCAAAGACCCGAAGTCCAGTGTAGAAAGGAATGCTTTTGGCATCCCGGTAACCGGCCTGCATCAGCATGAGGCGCGTGCTGGAGGTGCTGTCGGCGGACAGAGGAAGAGCTCGGCTGAGCGGATCGAGAGCCTGTTGCAGGCGTTCCCGGAACTGGGGTTTCTGTTCGGTGCGCCTGGCGTTGTCGCCTCCGAGCGACCGCAGGCGTTCTCCGAGGACCGAGAGCGGGGTAGACACTGCCGCACCGAACAGAAAGATGACGGCAACAACGGTCAGGAAAACGATGATGGCGACTACGATTTCCATGGTTTAGGTCTTTACCAGTACCAGTTCTTACACCTGAATCTGAATAATCTTGCGGATTACGAAATATCCCACTGTTTGCAGCGTGATCCCAGCAGCGACCAGAGCGTGACCAATCGGGTCAGTAAACAGCGGACGAATGAAGTCCGGGTTCATGATCAGCATGACGACGATGATGACCGGGGGCAGCATCATCAGCAGCATCATGGTGAGGCGGCCCTGCGCGGTGTAGACGCGCACCTGGCGGAGGATCTTGAACCGCTCACGAATCATATAAGACAGGTTGTCGAGGATTTCGGCGAGGTTGCCGCCAGTTTCGCGCTGGAGCATGACGGCGGTGACGAAGAACTTGACGTCGACCAGCGGCATACGATCGGTCAGGTTGACCAGTGCATCGCGTACCGGCATGCCGAATTTCTGTTCTTCGTAGAGCTGGCGGAACTCACCGGAGACGGGCTCGGCGACCTCGTTCGAGATCATCTCCAACGCCGTGGTGAAAGCATGGCCGGCGCGAACCGCGCGCGCCAGAGTGTCGATGGCCTCGGGGAA
>Ga0137403_10005954_pt1 | contig 14010 bp, 14 predicted proteins | sample CZOMad2_1_16fung_FD_122057 | JGI IMG/M metagenome (GOLD analysis project Ga0137403, IMG submission 122057) | Vadose zone soil fungal communities from Angelo Coast Range Reserve, California, USA - CZOMad2_1_16fungal (Hybrid Assembly) | ecosystem: Environmental > Terrestrial > Soil > Vadose zone... | reverse complement strand
GAAAACTACTTCCGTGTGGATGTTGGGAGTGCGCCACAGCTCTTGTTCTATAAGCGGCTCAACCCGGATTCGCTCTTCCCGCCTGCCTACGAAGTCTGCGTTTACCCCTTGAGCTATTCCCTGGCACAGCTGCATCGCCTCCGCTGGCAAATTGGCGGCGCCGGCGCATTGCTTTTGTTAGGCGGTTTCGTCGCAAGCCATCTGGTCGCGCTGAACCTTTCCGTGCCAGTGAAAAAGCTGGCGCTGGATTCGGAAGAGAATCGAGAAAAGCGAAAGCGCGCCGAAGCCGCTCTCGCTTCGACTGCCGAGGAACTGCAACGATCTTCAAGATATTCTGCCGACGCCTCACATCAGTTGAAAAGCCCGGTCACTGTTTTTCGCATCGGCCTGGAATCATTGCTGGGGCGCGAAGATTTTAAGCCGGAGGTCTACGAAGAGTTGTCCACGCTGCTCCATCAAACGCATCGTTTGACGAGCGTTATAGAGGATTTGCTTCTGTTGTCACGCATGGACGCCGGTCATCTTCAAATCGCATCTGCCCCGGTGGATCTCAGTCAACTTGTCAATGAATGGCTCGACGATCTTGGAGCGCTGCCCGATTCGCCGGACGTGAAGATCGAGAAAGAATTCTCTCCCCGCTTATTTATAGCTGGAGAAAAACGGTACACCTCGCTGATCGTCCAAAATCTTCTGGAGAACGCGCGAAAGTATAATCGCCCTGGCGGACGGATCCGCGTCAGCGCACATGGCAATGGCAGCGACGTTGTGCTGACCATCGGGAATACGGGCAGTACAATTCCGCCCGGGGAAAACATCTTCGAGCGCTTCCATCACCGCTCAACTCCCTCGGCCGTTTCGGGTCACGGAATCGGCTTGAATTTGGCACGCGAACTGGCGCGGTTGCACGGCGGCGATTTGCGCCTCGTGCGGTCGGGAAACGATTGGACTGAATTTGAAGTGCGCTTTTCCGTTGTGGACGGTGTTAATGGAGTTGCATGAAGCTGCACGCTTTCAGCCTGTGCGTATTCGCCTGCACAGCGTGCGCGTTTGATGTTGATGACTTTCTCGAACGCCTGGACACGGCGCTGAGCATTTCCGCGTTTCAAGACAATTTGCGCGTGCGATTGAGCGGCACCCTCGATTTGGAAATTTATCACTTCGAACAACCCGCTCCCGGCCTGATCAACAGTGACATCGACACGCTTTTCAATCCGCGTTTAACCCTCTTTCTCGACGCGCAAATCGGATCACAGATTTATTTTTTCGCCCAGTCGCGGCTCGATCGCGGTTTTGATCCGAGCGATCAGGGCGCTCAGGTTCGGCTCGACGAATACGCCTTGCGCGTCACGCCGTGGAAGGATGGCCGATTGACGGTGCAAATCGGCAAGTTCGCTACTGTCGTTGGCAACTGGGTTCCACGACATCTCTCCTGGGAGAATCCATTCGTCAACGCGCCGTTAGTTTATGAAAATGTCACGCCGATTTCGGACAAATCGGCTCCGCTTTCACCGCTCTATTTCATCTACGGACCCTACATCTACGAAAAGTACGTCTTTAACCCGGTAATCTGGGGACCAAGTTACGCGAGCGGCATTTCTGCCTCCGGCCAACTAGGCAAATTCGATTATGCCGTTGAAATGAAGAATGCATCCCTGTCGTCGCGTCCAGAATCCTGGAATGTTACTGAGCAGGGTTTCGAAGATCCGACATTCAGTGCGCGGGTTGGTTTCCGGCCTAATGAGGCGTGGAATTTCGGCTTCTCGGCAAGCGAGGGCGCATATTTTCGGCGCGAAGCCGCATCCACGCTGCCGCCAGGACGTGACATCGATGATTATCGTGAATTTGTTCTTGGGCAGGATGCCAGCTTTGCCTGGCGTCATCTGCAAATCTGGGCGGAGTTCTATGAAGCGCGCTTTGAAGTGCCGCGAGTGGGAAACGCAGATACATTCGCTTATTATGTGGAAGCCAAATACAAATTTACCCCGCAGTTGTTTGGCGCGCTTCGGTGGAACCAACAACTCTTCGGCACCATCAGTGATGGCTACGGGCATGACATTCGCTGGAGTGAAGATCTGGGCAGGATCGACATTGCTGCGGCCTATCGCTTCACGTCCCACACGCAATTCAAGTTGCAGTATAGTTTTCAACATGAAACCACCGGCACCGACAATGACAATCATTTGTTTGCCGCACAATTTACCGTCCGTTTTTGATCGTCGATCTACTCTTAACCCGTGCGAATTCTAATTGTCGAAGATGAACTCCTTGTGGCGCGGCAAATCGCGTCGGCGTTGACCGAGGCGGGCCACGATCCAAAAACAGTTCACGACGGCGAAGCCGCTTTGGACGAAATGAGAAAGACGTCTTTCGATCTCATCGTGCTCGATATCCGCCTGCCCGGAATCGACGGCTTTCAAGTGTTGCAACGGCTGCGCGCGCAACATCTCGGCAGTCGCGTGTTACTGCTAACCGCACGCGGCGCTGTCGATGATCGAGTAACTGGGTTGCAGCTTGGAGCTGACGATTATCTGCCCAAGCCATTTGCCATGAAGGAACTGGTGGCCCGCGTCTGCGCGCTGGGGCGGCGTTATCCCGAGGAACCCGTTCTGTCCTTGCGCGTCGGCGATCTCACCTTCGACCTCGCAACCCACGATGTTCACCGCGCCGCGCAACGCATCGAGCTCTCTCCGCGGGAGCTGATGTTGTTGAAAGTCCTGATGCGGGAGCCTGGGCGTGTCTTCACGCGCACGGAGCTGTGCGAACGCGTTTGGGAACACGCGCACGAGTACGATACGAAACTGGTTGAAGTATTTATTGGCAGATTACGGCGAAAGATCGGTAACCCCCCCCTGATTCACACTGTCCGTCACGTAGGCTATGCCATCCATCCGCCAGAAGGCAGTCTTTCAGAATGACTCGCCCGGCAGGCAGCCTCCCTATCTGTCACAGCTTGGCCCCGCGAGAAAAAGTACGAAGGTAACAACTTCGTCACTTTTCCAGTATTGCCTATCGCAACAGATTGTTTGGAATTCTACGGCATGACGTCGGTGAGAATAGCCAAATACTAGTGCGATGAAGACCTCTTGGCGTGGCTTGGCGTTAATCGTGGCGACAATCGCTTCGTTTCTGGTTTTCCAGCCGACGGTGACACCTGCGGCAACAGTTGATGTGACGGTTGGCAATAATTGTTTCTGCTTCTCGCCTTCATCGGTAACGATTCATCCAGGCGACACGGTGCGCTGGACGTGGAACTCGAGCGGTCACAGCAGCACCTCAGGCACTCCGGGCCATCCCACCGGGATGTGGGATTCTCTAGTTCTTAACGATGGAGCTGTCTTTACACACACCTTCAACGGCGTGGGGTCGTTTCCATATTACTGCACCCCACACGGCGCATGCTGCAATATGGTAGGAATGGTTGTTGTCACGAATGCTGCGCCGACGCCTACCCCTACCGCTACGGCTACTGCAACTGCAACTGCTACGCCGCCTCCCACACCAACTCCTGTCCCCATTGTTGCCACCAATCCCGCCACGAATGTCGCAAGTTTTTCTGCTACGCTGAACGGCTCACTCAATCCGCGTGGAGCAACCACGACTGTCTCTTTCCAATATGGTTTGACCACCAGCTATGGCTCCACCACGCCTATGCAGACTCAGACTGGTAACACCGCCCGGCCTATCAGTGCTGCTATCAGCGGCTTGAGTGCGAGCCACGTTTATCATTTTCGAATCGTGGCCCACAACGGGGGCGGCACCGTCTTTGGCGCCGATCGGACATTTACCACGCTTACCGCGACCGGGCCTCCAGTCGTCGCAACTAGCCCGGCAACATTGATAGCGAGTTCTTCCGCTACGCTAAATGGGTCAGTGGATCCGCATGGGTTGACCACGAGTGTCTCTTTCCAATACGGCACCACGACAAGCTATGGGTCTACGACTCCGATGCAGAGTCGCACTGGGAACGCGTTCCTGAACGTTAGCGCTAATATCAGCGGTCTGGCCGCAAACACCGTCTATCATTTCCGCATCGTGGCTACCAATAGTGCCGGCACGAGGTTCGGCGCCGACAGGACGTTTACCACACTTAGCCCGACGGGGTCTCCAATTGCTATAACTAATCCAGCAGCATTCATCGCGAGTTTTTCATCCACGCTCAATGGTTTACTCGATCCTCATGGTTTGATGACAAGTGTCCACTTTCAGTACGGGCCGACCACCAACTACGGACTCACCACCGCACCTCAGAGTCGTACTGGAAATACGTACGTGAATGTCGGAGCAAACGTCAGCAACTTAACTGCGAACACAACCTATCATTTCCGAATCGTAGCCAGCAACAGCGCTGGCACCAGCATGGGCGGCGACAAGACCTTTACCACGCTTACCGCGACGGGCGTCCCAGTTGTGACGACAAACGCGGCTACCAATGTAACTGCTTCGTCAGCGACGCTCAATGGCTCGCTTGATCCGCATGGGTTGACCACGAACGTTTCTTTCCAGTACGGCACAACCACCAGTTACGGACGCACCACACCTATGCAAAGTCAGACTGGGAACACCTACCGGAACATCACTGCCAACGTCGGCGCCTTAACCGCGCACGCCACTTATCATTTTCGAATTGTAGCGACCAATAGTGCCGGCACAAGGTTCGGCCCTGACAGGACCTTTACTACGCAGTAGTGCTGTGATGAGCGAAAGAGCGTTTGTAACAGCCGAAAATTCTGTATCGTGCTTGCTATGACTCTACAGTCCCGTCCTCGCTTCAGGATTGTCGCCGTGCTTCTCACAGGCTTTATCGCTTCAGCCCTCATCGCGGTGAGTGAAGAACAATCAAAAGACAAATGGGCCGCTCCCGCAGCAGAAGCGCGAAAGAAAAATCCCGTGGCTGTCAATGATTCTTCAGTCACCACAGGACAAAAAGTCTATCTGAAGCGTTGCGTGCAATGTCACGGAAAGACCGGCAACGGAGATGGGCCGGACGCGGCTGATCTGGGCATTCACCCGGCTAAACTGTCTAACCAGGCCATACAACAACAAACAGATGGCGAGCTCTTTTGGAAAATCACCGTCGGGAAAAAGCCAATGCCGAATTATGGCACGCGACTGTCGGCCACCGACCGTTGGAACGTAGTCAATTATCTTCGAACACTCCGCAGGAGGTAACAGTGTGAAGATCCATCGTTGTTTTTTGGCAGCGATTGTTCAGGCGGCCTTTATCATCACGTCTTCGGCCGCTATTGCCCAAGACCCTGCAACAGACGGGTACGTCACCAGAAAAGAATATGAGGAGCTTAAGGACCAGATGCTGGCGATGAAGAAAGAACTGGATGCTCTTAAGAAAGAAAGAGGAACCGTATCGAAACAGGAGAGCGCCGAAAGCCGCAGCGTTGTGGATGTACATAAGGAAGTCGCTCCAACACCAGGGAACGCAGAAAGCACAGCTGGGGCAGACATGCACAAGGAAGTCACTTCAAACGCCACACCTTCCCTCGCGGAACTGGAAGCATCGTTGCTCGGGACGACTAAAATCTTAATTGCTGGCTGGGCCGAAGCCATGTTCGAGGCGCGTAACGATCAGGTCTCCACATTTTCAGCCTCTTTCAATCCCATCTTTCTTTGGGAATTGACGCCGAAGCTTTTATTCGACAGCCGGCTGGAGATAGAACCCAGCGGCGGAGGCACCAATGTAAATCTTGTGAACGCGCAGATCTCGTATCTTCTAAATGATTACATTGCCCTGGGCGTCGGAGAATTCTTTAGTCCCAGTAACGTTTTTGTCGAACGCTTCGAGCCGCAATGGATCAACAAACTGCCTGATCGCCCCATCGGTGTCTACCATGACGTCCTGCCAAATATATCAGTCGGTGCCCAGGTGCGCGGAGGATTTCCCATCGGCCCGACTCGCGCGAATTACGCCTTCTATGTTTCCAACGGGCCTGTCCTTAATACGTTTGATCCTCGTTCCGCGGGCACACTTGATTTTAACAGCTACACGGATAACAACGACGACAAGGCGGTTGGGGGTAGAGTTGGTTTTTTGCCAATCCCGGGAGTCGAAGTCGGTTATGGCTTTGAAACATCGAGGCCGGGCTTTCAAGGAACTCCCTTTTCTGACCTTCGCGCGTTGGTTCAATCTGTTGATCTGGAGATCACTCGCGATTCCGATCTACTGAAAGGCCGCATCAATTTGTTCGCGCAGTACGCATGGAGCAGAGTCGATCATGCCGTCTATGATCCGGATGGCTCACTGGGGTTTGGCCCGCTTCCTCTGACGGCCAGGCGCGATGGCGGTTACGCGGAGATTGCGTATCGCCCAACCAAAGTAGATATCGATTTCATAAGGAACCTTGAAATGATCTTCCGCTGGGACCACCTAAGCGCGGACCCAAGTGGACTCGGCGATTCTTCGGAAACCCGTTGGACCCTTGGACTCAATTACTGGCTGAGCCCCAGCACCGTCGTGAAAGCAGCGTATGAATGGGACAAGCCGAACGGTGAGCGCAACAGGAACGCCCTCTTCTTTCAGACAGCCATGGGTTTCTAAGCCAACGAGTCACGCTGATGACAACATTGAATCGCAGTCTGCTCGCGGCTTTGCTTGTTCTCTTCGCCAGCACGACCTGCAATCTGTTTGCCGAACCTAAAGCAAACGGGAAGGCGGCTCCGGATTCGAGCGGTGCGGTCTCGAACGATTCATATATGGGCCTCAGCGGCGAAGAGCTTTGGTCAAATAATTGTCTGCGCTGCCACAACATTCGACCGCCCACAATGTATACCAATGCGCAGTGGGACGTCATTGTTCACCACATGCGTCTCCGAGCCAACATTACTGGCCAGGAACAACGGGCCATCGTCGCATTCCTGAAGTCCGCGAAGTGAAGACGACCGATCCCGGTCGAAGTAGATTTCTGTAAAAAGCTTTCCGTGATCCTCCGCTAATTATCACTGCGCGCCACAGTGCTTATAAGGTCGCTTCGCACCACCGCGGGTTGCGATATCCCGCTTCGTCTGCCGCTTCATTCTCCCGAAAGGTAACAATCCCGTTACTCTTGTCATACGTCGTTCGCTAACGATCAATGCGATTCTTCCTAAGAAAAAATATCATTACAACTATGAAAACCACTTATCTCAAAACCGGGCTGCTGCTAATTGCAGCAGCAATGTTCGTGGCCCCGAAAGTCTTCGGGGACACCTATTCAAATACAAACTTCCAATCCGACATCCCCGGTGTTGCGCAACACACCGATCCAAATCTTGTCAATCCCTGGGGCATGGCAGTCTCGGGAAATGGCACGATTTGGGTCAGCGACAATGGCACTGGTGTTTCAACTCTCTACCGTCAGGACGGCACAGCCGTTCCGCTGGTGGTAGAAATTCCGAGGGCTGCGCGGAACAGAGACACCGCGAATCCCACCGGCGTCGTGTTCAACAGCACGAACTTCTTCCAAGTGACAAAAAATGGAGTCTCGGGACCCGCTCGCTTCATCTTCGTCAGTGAAGATGGTTCCGTCTCCGGCTGGAGCCCGACAGTGGATGGGACGCACGCTATTATCGCCGTGGATAACGGAACAAACAACGGCGTTAACCGCGCCATTTACAAAGGCGCCACGCTCGGCATGGCGGGCGGCCACAATTTTCTGTATGCGACAGATTTTCATACAGGGAAGGTCCATACGTTCGATGAAAATTTTAATCAGGTTAATCCCGGTGGCTTCACCGATCCAAACCTTCCGGCTGGCTATGGACCATTCGGCATCCGGAATTTCAATGGCGAAATTTTTGTGACTTATGCCAAGCAGGATCATCGACGGCAAGATGACGTCGCCTGTGCCGGCTGTGGCTTCGTCAATGTGTTCGATACCAGCGGCAACTTCCTCAGACGCCTGATCAATAACGGCGAGCTCAATGCTCCATGGGGACTTACTCTCGTAGAAGATGGACTTTGGGTCGGCAATTTCGGTGACGGCAAGATCAACGTTTACGATCCGGACACGGGCGGTTTTATTGAAACGCTCATGCGCGCTGATGGCACGCCTCTCCAATTGGACGGCCTATGGGATCTGCTCCCTGCGCAGAGTGGTGGAGGCGTTTTCTTCACCGCTGGAATCGCAGACGAAGAGCACGGTCTCTTTGGCATTATCACTGAGGACCCATAAATCGAGACGCTAATTTGGGGAGCGCACGCATCCTTGTCTGCCGTTCATGCGGAGTTGTCCCGGCAAGGGCGTGCGCTCACTGTGCGGCGAGGTGCTTTGTAGGGCGTTTCTGAGAAACGCCGAGGCAAGTAACACCTCTCCCTCGTTGATCGACGACGGGGCATCGGTGTCCCATTGGCTAGGACCGACCAGTTATTCTCCTTCGATAGAGAACCAAGACGGTCAGCATCACGAAGAGCGCATCCATGACAATTGAAACGGACACTGTATATGACGAGACTGACATGCCCAGCGATCTGTAGAATCTAAGTTGCGCTGGGGAAAAAACCAAGCCAATCGCAAGGGATATGAAGAACAGCGCGATATCAAGCGGCCACTCTCTGGTCTTGATGCCCACGGCCGCCAGAATTTCTCTCTCTTTGCCGTAACCTTGGTTCCCTGAGATTGCGCCAGGAAAGTAGAGCGCACGGCCAGACGCACCGAGCATCAGTGAACGTTTGAACATAAAGGCAGAGAGGACGAAAGTTATTGCGTAGCTTAAGAGCAAAAACCCGACGAAACCGACCCATTGGGGAAGTTCCCCGGGGAAGAATTTATTGTAAACTCCGATCAGAAAACCTCCGGCAGGTAGGAAATAGCTGTACACAAATTGCACGGTCGTCGGTCGTCTCCAATGGTCCATCGCCGCCGCGACTTTCTTATCGAGGTCAGTTCTGTCCTCTTCCGCAAGCGTGTCATCCAGGTAGATGTATCGCTCAATAGTTCGGAAGCGACTATAAACATGAACGCCTCCCATAAAGGTGACTAGGGGACGTATGATGCCGAAAGGGAACGCGGGTGCCTCTCCTCGCCAAAGCCAGGCAATTGCATACTTCCAGTAGCTTCCAGAGAACGAACGGTAACGCCAGCTGCCTGGAAATAGGTTGCGGATAAATATGATGGCGTTCATCGGGAGGAACAACAACATGTCAAGGAACAAACAGACTTCGAACTTGATGGTGCTCCACAGACAGATCACAAACGGAGACAGCGAGAACGTTGGGAGCGAGAAGCTCCTCCGTTCGACATCCTTATATAAGGCTTCGAGTGCATCCAGGGTCGTATCCCAGCGTGCTCGATTCTCGTCCATGCTCTTCTAGCGCGTTTGTGTGGTTCGTTTTTAGCGAGAAGTGCGACGTCATACGAGTAAAAAGCTCACCACTCTTTGAAGTCGCCTCTGTGCTCTTGTGTCTCGATGACGTTGCCAGCGTCATCGTAAACGCGCGGACCACTGCATCTGACTGTGTTCCTAGCGACTTGCGGTGCGGGGTTATTCATTTCGAGCTGTGCGCTCACCTTCTGTAGGCCCGCTGTAAGCGCGGCGACTTGTTTTTCCAATCTCTCAACCTTGCACCGCTCTTCCAGAAAGGCTCGATGCTCTTTCAGGAACTCATTGAGCAACACCGCATTAACCGCCTCGTAACGCACGGTCTGGGGATTGCCTTTCTCATGGCGGGTAATCAACGCCGGGCGTTGCGCGCCATACTGGCAATGGCACTGTTACTGGCGCTGAAGATGCTTGTAGTCGCTCCGGACAACTGCGAGATTTGATCGAGCATCATGTCCATCTGGAACAGGTGCGCGGCGCTGATGTTGTCTTTGTTCGCAAGTATTTCCAGTTTCCTCTGGATGTCGAGCGCCTTCGCGTCAATGTCAGTGGCAATCAAACGCATTGCGGTGGCGACATCTTCATAGGAGGACTTCAACACCGGACTTAGGTCAGTCATAGGGATTGGGGGCGGTTCAGCGACCACATCAGGAGGCGTATAGCCGGACGGTAGCGTGAGGTCCGCAGTCGCATGAATACGCAGCGCGTCAAGATCGTGGATGAGCGACTTGGCTTCGCGATATGCAGCCCCCGTGTCAACGGTCTCCATTTGCTCTACGACGATGCAGGCGTGAAGTGTCTCGACGTCCTCGCTTATACTGTTTTCGGCTTGGGACATAATTGTGATCAACGACGCGTCGAGCGCGGTAATCTCGTTGCGCAGGTGGGCAATTTTCTTTGCGGGTTCCGGTTCGAGCTCGAATGCACGCGCGTGCGGGCAAACAGCGAGGAACGATGCGACGATGACGATGGTTGATGCGAAGTTTGATCTCATAGTTGGAAAAGCTTCGCAAAATTGTGGGGCGACTGTCAATACCGCAGCGTGCCTAACGATTCTTGCCAACGATCATCTCCATCCCGGCAATCACAAATGACAGAATTTCCAGTACTTCACGCCAAGCGCAGTGCTCTTTCACCAATTGTTCTTAGCCACTTGGGATGCGGGGTTATTCATTTCGACTGTGCGCTCACTTTTTGTACGGCCGCAACAAGCGCGTTAATTTGCTTCTGCTGGTGCGCAATTTTTGCCTCCTGCTGCTCGATCTTTGATTCTTGCTCTTCGACCTTGCGATGTTCTTTGAGAAACTCGTTTAGCAACATCGCGTTCACCGCATCATAGCGCACGGTTTGAGGATTGCCCTTCTCATCACGGGTGATCAATTCCGGGCTGATCTCGGCCACGTCCTCGGCAATCAGACCAAAGGAGAGCGCACGCTCGGAGTCTACCTCCTTTTTGTAACGAAACGTGACCGGTTTCAATGCAAAAAGCGTTTCGCTGGCCTTGTCCATCGGTTTGATCTCCTGCTTGAACCGCCGTGAGGAGGAGAGCGTCCCAATCTTGTTGTCGGAATTGACGTAAACTGCCCGGCCAGACGCAACAGAAGAGTAAATGTTCCTGATCCGGGTGGTATTGTTCTCCCCCGCGACTCCGATCATGCCTGCGCCGACATAAACATTGAAATCCCCGGTGCTGTTAATACCAGCGAGCGCGCCAATGGCGGTGTTGTTGCTGCCGGCCACGTTGCTAGATAGGGCGTTAGGGCCAACCGCGACGTTTGAACGCCCAGCGTTATTGTCACCGAGCGCGTTGAAACCTGCAGCGACATTGAAGGAGCCTGCGGTATTGCTCAGGAGTGCGTCCGCGCCTACAGCGACGTTTCGGTCTCCGGTGGTGCTGTTAGACAGAGCCAACCCTCCGGTGGCAGTGTTCTCGATGCCAGTGATGTTGTCTGAAAGTGCAGATCTTCCGATGGCCGTGTTGCTGTTGCCAGTGTTGTTGGCAAACAAGGCATTCAGACCGAGGGCGGTGTTGTTGTTGCCAGTGGTGTTGGTTCGAAGCGCATTAACACCATTAGCCGTGTTGTTGTCGCCAGAGGTGTTGCTAGTGAGCGCATTAACACCGCTGGCGGTGTTGAAACCGCCAATGGTGTTGCTTCCAAGAGCACTCACACCGTTAGCAGTATTTTGGACGCCAGTGGTGTTGCGCTGCAACGCACCCTGACCGACGCCTGTGTTGATGCCGCCGGCAGTATTGGAAAAAAGCGCTGACTCACCGACGGCGGTGTTTAAAGCGCCCGTGGTGTTGTTCAGAAGCGCCCCAGCGCCCGTGGCCGTATTTTGGCTTGCGGTGTTGTTCGAAAGCGCTCCCGCGCCAATGGCCGTGTTGAAGTCGCCCATGGTGTTGTTTAAGAGCGCCCGATAACCAGTGGCCGTGTTGAAATGACCGCCGCTGGTCAGATTCAAAAGAGCGTCTTCCCCCTCCGCAGTATTCCCTGTGCCATAGGCCGGTGGGCCATAGCCTCCGTCCGGTGGCGGCATAACTGCTCGGACTCTTTGGGGGAACGCGATGCAAACAAGCAGAAGCATGATTATAGATAGCGCAATTGGTTTTCTGAACTCAATCAGTAGATGCATGGGATGTTTCTTTCTTTCCCCCGCCGTGTTGATTGTGACCTTGACGGGTCTGGAACAGGCACAGAACCCAGCGGGGAAGGATTTCCGTCACCCGATCCAGATCCGTTTTCGCAACGCCGAGTTTGCTGAAATCTCAGCTGCTCGTCAAGAAAACTCTGCGCATGAAATACTGGGAAATAATCGCCGACAATCTCAAGAAACGCGGTTGGAGTTTGGGCTGGTCTCAGCCGTTGATTGCGAGGGGGCGAACAATCTGGATTGCTGACGCGCATCGCGACGGAAAACGTTTTCATTGTGCACGCCGATGAAAAGTTGACCGCGTTTATGGAACTGGAATCAGCGATCCGCGCTTGCAGCGAATTGAGTTGAGATGTTGGTGAGAATTTTGCAGAAGGCGGCGTTCATTAAGCCGATCTTGAATAAGACCAGCGAAGCAATCTTCTCCCTTGAACCGGTTACCTTCCGCTACAGGAAGGAGATTGATCCGGCGGGCACTTCGCAGTTTGGTTTGATCGCCGAAGAAGTCGCGAAAGTGAATCCTACGCTGGTGCTTCCCGATAAAGAAGGAAAACCTTACACCGTGCGTTACGACGCGGTGAACGCGATGTTGCTCAATGAGTTTCTTAAAGCGCATCGCAAGATGGAGCAGCAGGAAGCGACGATTGCGCAGCTCAAAGCCGATGGCGCAACTCAACAAGCCGTAATCAGTGATCTCAAGAAGAGATTGGAGACTGTGGTCGCACGTCTTGACGAGCAGAACTCAAAAATCGAAAGAGTAAACGATCGGCTTGAGCTGCGTCAGCCGGCCCCGCGGCTAGCCGTAAGCAACCCTTAACGCCAATATCGCTACCGAGGCAGTATTCGCTGAGGACAGCGGACACTGCAGGATGCGCATTGAGTTACTGCACTCCACCGTAACGGCGCTGACGTTGTCCGAATTCTTCAACCGCGGCGAAGAGATCTTTCTTTGTGAACTCGGGCCACATCTTTGGCGTGATGTACATTTCGGTGTAAGAAGTTTGCCAAAGCAGGAAGTTAGAGAGACGCATTTCGCCGGACGTCCGGATAAGGAGGTCCGGATCGGGATAGTAGCGAGTGTAAAGATGTTTGCTGAACATCTCGACGTCGATCATTGCCCTGTCGATGTGACCCAGCTCAATCGCCCGCAGCAAACTTTTAATGCCGTCGATGATTTCGAGCCGGCCGCCGTAGCTCAAAGCGAGGATGAGTGTGAGACCGGTGTTGCCAGCAGTTTGCTCGATGGTTTTATGGAGTTGTTGCTGCGAGCTCGCCGGCAGATCGGTCAATCGTCCAATTGCTTGAAGACGCACATTTTTCTCGATCAATTCCGGCGTTTTCTCCTTCAAAAATTTATCGAGCAAACGCATCAGCGCGAAGACCTCAGTTTTGGGACGCTGCCAGTTTTCAGCGGAGAAAGCATAGAGAGTCAGATATTCCACCTTCAATTCGCCACACGCTTCCACGCATTCGCGAACCGCTTGCGCGCCGGCCTCGTGGCCCTTGATGCGGGGCAGGCCGCGCCCCCTGGCCCATCGGCCATTGCCATCCATAATGATCGCGATGTGACGGGGAACGGTTTTGATGCTCACAGACATCCACTCAATCTGTGGAATCTGCCACTAAGGCGCAAAGAAGAAATGACGAAATCCGAATGACGAAGCTCGAAGGAATGAGAAATGACCAAATGATGCAGCGTTGTCACTGGTTTTCTGGTCATTCGAGCTTCGTGCTTGTTTGGTCATTCGACATTTGGCCGGGAATGCAATCTGTCTCGATAATTCGATTTTGAACTTTTGGCGAGTTTGCAAGCAGCGGCTCACAAAACGATTGTCTCACCGCGTGCCGGGCCGACGCTGACCATCGACAATTTCGCGCCGGTTAATTCGGAAATGTATTTGAGATACTTCCTCGCTGGTGGAGGAAGCTGCGAAAACGTTCGCGCCGCGTGAGTAGATGCGTTCCAACCAGGCATCTCTTCATACACTGGTTCACAATTGGCCAGTTGGCTGGCGTCGCATGGTGGAACCTGCAGATGTTTTCCGTTTA
>Ga0137403_10005953_pt1 | contig 14010 bp, 16 predicted proteins | sample CZOMad2_1_16fung_FD_122057 | JGI IMG/M metagenome (GOLD analysis project Ga0137403, IMG submission 122057) | Vadose zone soil fungal communities from Angelo Coast Range Reserve, California, USA - CZOMad2_1_16fungal (Hybrid Assembly) | ecosystem: Environmental > Terrestrial > Soil > Vadose zone... | reverse complement strand
GACGGCTGCCCAACATCGCGCTTCAACGGACCGGAGGCTCGCGTTGCTCACCCCGGCCGGTGAGCGTGGCCGTTGGGCAACCATCTGGCGCGGTCAATGGAGACCCGTGTGAAATCAGCTGTCGCTAGATTCAGCACCGTCCTAGCCCTCTTGATGTTCACTGTGCCACTCGCCGCAGGCGCACAGCCGGTGGGGAAGGTTTACCGCATCGGCATCTTGGGGGACAAAGCCTCGGACGCCAACGAGACTCGTCTGTGGCAGAGCTTTCGGGCGGGTCTGCAGGAGCGCGGCTGGAACGAGGACGTGACCATCCGGTTCGAGTACAGGTGGGTCGAGGGCAACGCCGCTCGGCTCCCCGAACTCGCGGCTGACCTGGCCCGGCTCAAGCCGGACCTGATCACTACGGTGGGCTCTCTCTTCACAGGGGCCCTGAAGGCAGCGACCTCGACGATCCCCATCGTCTTCGTTGCCCATGCCGATCCGGTGGGAACCGGCCACGTCGCGAGCCTGGCCAGGCCTGGCGGAAACATCACCGGAATGGCCATCCTTCAGACCGAACTCGGCCCCAAGGGGCTCGAGCTCCTGCACGCGGTCGTACCTGCGGCCACTCGGATCGCCGTTCTCTGGCATATCGGCACTCCGTCCGCCGTCCCCGGGCTCAAGTCGCTAGAGGAGCCGGCGCGGATGCTCCGGTTACAGATGCAGCCCATCGGGGTGCGAACTGCCGAAGAGCTGGAGGGTGCCTTCTCGACCATGGCCCGAGGCGGCGCGCAGGCCCTGCTGGTGTTCAGCACCCCACCCTTCATGACCGCTAGACAGCGCATCGCCGAGTTGGCCATTGCGCACCGGCTGCCGACGATGGTCCAAGGACGGCACTTCGTAGAGGCCGGCGGTCTGGTCAGCTACTACCACAACTCCGTGGATACGTGGCGGCGCGCTTCTGTTTACGTGGATAAGATCCTCAGGGGTGCGAAGCCGGCAGACCTCCCCGTGGAGCAAGTCACGAAGCTCGAGCTCCTGATCAACCTCAAGACCGCCAAGGCGCTCGGCCTCACGGTTCCACAATCGGTGCTGCTGCGCGCGGATCAAGTCCTTGAATGATGAGCGACCGCCCAACAACGCATTGCACCTGACAGACAGGCTCGCGTGCGCTCGCCCGTCCGCAGGTGAATGCGAACGTTAGCTGGCGGACGGGCAAAGAGCGCCGATGAGCATTAGGTCAGGTGCGGAGCGCGAGGAGCACGACGCTCGGTTTATGGAGCTTGCCCTTAGGCAGGCGCAGACGGCCGTGGCCACAGGCCAGACGCCATTCGGGGCGGTCGTTGTGGACAGAGACGGGCAGCTCATCGGCGAAGGCCATAACGCTGTGCGCTCCACTCTCGACCCGACCGCGCATGCTGAGGTCGTCGCCATCCGGGCCGCATGGCGCCGCCTCGGCGCATGGCAGATACTGCGAGGCAGCACGCTCTACAGTAGCTGCAGTAGCTGCGAGCCGTGCCTGCTCTGCTCGTTCGTCATCACGCAGATTGGCATCAGCCGGGTGGTGTTCGCTGCTCGTGGGACCGATGTGCCAAGCTACAAGCCGCTGCTCGGTTCGGACCTGGCAAAGGCCGCAGCGTGGGTGAATGCTCAGCCTGACTGGGCGCCGTTGGAGGTGACCGGCGACTTCATGCGCGATCGGGCGTTGGAGATGATCACAGGATTCCCGTGGGCACAAGCGCAGACGAGGGCCGCGTTAGAGCGATCGCCATAGGCGCCAACGCGCTGCGATCGCGGCGCATTTCCATCGCGCACCAGGTAATTCTCGGCTGGAGCGGCCCGGCGGTACTCGCGTGCGCCCTCTTCGAGGCGGGTGGCCGCCAGCCGCTCAGCCTGAGCGTTGGGCGAGTTCTCTACGACGATGGGAGAGATTCTGTCACCGTGTCGAATGCGCGTCCTCTCGTTCGACTATCCGGTAGAAACAGGGCTGACCGCCGGCCGTGATCGTCCGGGCGCGTGATACGCGAACCCAAGATCCATAGGGGGCTGTTCTCATGCTCGATAAACCGCAAATCGTACGGACCGAGGCACAACTCACCGCTGTCATCCGATTGACCATTCCACGCGCGGAGATCCAAACTGTCATGGGGCCGGCCATCGCCGAGGTGATGGCCGCCGTTGCTGCTCAGGGTCTCGCGCCCGCCGGTCCAGTTTTCTCTCACCACCTGAGAATGGACCCTGACACCTTTGATTTCGAGGTCGGAGTCCCGGTCAAGGCACCAGTCTCCGCTACGGGTCGCGTGAATGCGAGTCAGTTGCCGGCTGCAACAGTGGCACGGACGATCTACCGCGGGCCTTATGAGGGTCTCGGCTCCGCATGGGGTGAGTTCGGTGAGTGGATCGCCGCCGAGGGGTACAAGCCAGCCACGGACCTCTGGGAGTGTTACGTCGACGGCCCAGAGTCGAACCCCGACCCGGCCACTTGGCACACGGAACTCAACCGGCCCCTAACGCGGCCCAGATGAAGGGCGAGCCACCACCCCGGTGAGTGAAGGGCGTCAGGACCAGATTGACCAGGGGTCGATCGCCAGATCGCCGAACGGCGGGAGCGCTGCGGGCTCACTCGTGACCCGACCGGCGCGCGCATACTGCGCTTCCGCCAGCGCATAGGCTTCGATCGAGCGGCTCTCCGGATCGACGATCCAGTAGTAGGGCACGCCGTGCTCCGCGTACAGGCTCATCTTCCGGTTGCGATCGAGATAGGCGGTGGACGGAGAGAGCACCTCGACCACCAGGGTCGGCGCCCCCTCGATGCCGCGCTCGCTGATGATCGCCAGCCGGTCAGTGGCGATGTAGAGGACATCCGGCTGCACCACCGTAACGTTGCTCAGGATGCAGTCAGTCGGCGCGACGAAGATCTTGCCGAGACCCCGTGAACTCACATGGTTGTGCAGGAGCGCGGTGAGGACGACGATGGCTCTCTGGTGCCGGGTGCCTGGGCCCGGGGTCACCGACAGCTCGCCCCGATGCAGCTCGTAGCGCCGCCCGTCGTCCGGAAGGGCTGCATAGTCGCTGTAGGTCAGGACGGCTCGCGTTGGCATCGCTCGGTGCTCCACGCTCCGTGCGTCACACTCGAGATGTTGGCGACGGTGGCACTGCAACGTCAATGTCCACCCTTGGATACCCCAGAGTATACTCGGCCCGGTGACCCAGGCTCTATCGCCGATTGTCGGCGACCAAGCATGATTTTCGTCCACAGGCGAGTGAATCTTCCTGGAGGTGAGATGTGCGATTCCTACTGAAGGTCAATATCCCGGTCGAGGCGGGGAATGCCGCTTCGAAGGCCGGCAAGCTCGGCGCGACGATCCAGTCCATTCTGGCGGATCTGAAGCCGGAGGCGGTTTACTTCACGGACGACAACGGTCAGCGCGCCGGGTACATCTTCCTCGAGATGCAGGACGCCTCCGAGATCCCGGCCATCGCCGAGCCGTGGTTCCTGGCATTCAACGCCGCCATCGAGATCCATCCGGTCATGCGACCCGAGGATCTGGCCAAGGCCGGCGGCGCGATCGACAAGGCAGTGAAGAGATACGGCTCGAGCGGTTAGCGCATGCCCGCGGCCTTCGTGCACGGCGTCCCAGACACGCAACAGGTGTGGGACGCAGTCATCGCTCGTCTCGACCGCAAGGACGTGGTCACGCTCTCGCTGCCGGGGTTCGGCTGCCCGGTGCCGCAGGGGTTCAACGCGACCAAGGAGGCTTATGTCGACTGGCTCCTCGCCGAGCTGGCGGCACTGACGGGGCCCATCGATCTCGTGGGGCACGATTGGGGCGGCCTCCTCGTGGTGCGCGCCGTGTCGGTACGGCCGGGCACGGTACGGAGCTGGGCGGCGGGCGCGGCGCCGCTCGATCGGGAATACGTGTGGCATCAGGCCGCGCAGGCCTGGCAGACCCCCGGGAGGGGAGAGAGGGTCATGGCGGGCCTGACGGCGGAGACACTGCAAGCTGCGCTGGTCGGCGCCGGCGTGCCGGCTCCCGATGCGGCGAAAGCGGGCGGTAAGCTCGATGCGACCATGAAGCGGTGCATCCTCGACCTCTACCGATCGGCCGTGCACGCCGGAGCCGAGTGGGAGGATGACCTGCGGCGCGTTTCGGCTCCCGGGCTCGTCCTGTGGGGCGAGAAGGACCCGTATGCCTCGGTCGAATTCGGCGCGCGCCTGGCCGAGAGGACTGGCGCCCACTTTGTCCCATTCGCCGGCTGCTCGCACTGGTGGCAGCTCGAGCACCCTGCCGACGTCGCCGACGAGCTCCAGCGCTTCTGGTCGGCGCCGGACCGAGGCTAGGCGAAGCGGGGCATCACCTTTTCGGCGAAGAGCCTGAGCGAGCGTCGGACCTTCTCGTGGGAGAGACCTCCGCGCGAGAAGGCGCCCATCATGAAGTCGATGCCGAGCGCCTCCTGGTGCTGGCGGATCTTGTCGGCGACCTCCTCGGGGTCCCCGGCGATGGCCGCCTGCTCGAGCGCCTTGTCCTCGCTGAGCGAGAGCAGGTTCTCGCGCACGCGCCGGTAGAACTTGTACTGCTCGGGGGGAATGCCGCTCTCGTCCGCGATGAGCCCCGCCTGCGTCTGGAAGAACCACCGGATGGGCTCACGCAGGTCGTCGCGCGCCTGCTTCGACGACCCCGCCACGTGGATGATCTTGTTGAGGCAGATGTCCGCGCCCTGATCCGTACCCTGCGACTCGCGCCAGGCCCCGCGGTAGGCGTCGTAATTCTTGCGCAGGATGTCGAAGGGCGTGAAAGCCGGTGAGGTCAGGATCTTGAGCCCGCGTTCCCCGGCGAGGGTGTAGGTGTCGGGGGAGACCGCCGCCGTCCAGAGGGGCGGGTGCGGCTTCTGCACAGGCTTGGGGAGCACGCAGAGATCACGCACCTGGAAGAACTCGCCCTCGAAGGAGCAGCGCTCCTGAGTCCACGCGCGGCGGATCAGCTCGAGGCTTTCGTCGAACCGCTCGCGCGTCTTCTCCATCGAGATGGAGAGCCCGCGGAACTCGGCGGGCTGATAGCCGCGCCCGAGGCCGAACTCGAGCCGCCCGTTGGAGAGGATGTCCACCATCGCCCATTCCTCCGCGATGCGTACGGGGTGGGCGAAGGGGGCGATGACCACGGCGGTCCCGATGCGCACGCGCCGTGTCTCCCGCGCCACGGCCGCGGCGAGGACGGGCAGGGACGGCGCGATGCCGTAGACGGAGAAGTGATGCTCGGCCAGCCAGACCGTGTGAAAGCCCAGCTCCTCGGCGAGCTTGCACTCGTCGAGCGTATTGGCGTACACCTGCGCGTGGCTCTGGCCATCGCGCAGGGACAAGAGATTCTGAATGGAAAATCGCATGAGGCTACCTCCCACGCCGCACCCTAAGCCGGAGCCGGGTCCAAGTCAATCAGCCACGGCGCGGCGCTCGAAGAGAATGCTCACTACGCCGGCATCGAGGTTTCGCTCGGCGCGGCGCATCCTCGGGGCGGATGGGACGAAGGCGAAGAGACGTTCCCTCGTTGAGGATGACGTCACGCTCGAGCTCGCCCGGATACGGCGTGTCTCCCACGGCGCATGAGTCTAGCCTAGCGCGCCCCCACCGATGAGCGTGGTCGACCTGGCCCCCGACCCGACCAATGACGGGTATTATTGGGGCGCGACGGAATCTTTTGACTCTGACACCTGGCATCCCCGTTTGCTCCTGACCCAGGCGAGAGAGGCTAGAAGCCTCCGAGAGGACGGGCCATGGCCATCGACATCCAGGGAGTGGAGAGGAACAAGGTGTTGCGCGCCCGCGCGGTGAAGCTGGTCGCGGAGGCGCTCGCGCCCATCAGGCTCGCCCCGGTGCGGGCGAAGATCACATTCTTCGACGACAACGGCCCCAAGGGTGGGATCGGCATGCGCTGCGCGGTGGACGTGCGCCTGCCCTTCCGTCCCGCCATCCGTGTCGAGCAGGTCGCGGAGACGAGCCGGCTCGCCTTCGACGGTGCCTTCGCCGCCCTCGAGCGACGGCTGGAGCGCTATCGCGAGCGCGACCGCGACATCAAGCGGCGGCCCAAGAAGTATTTTGTCGCCAAGCGTCTCCTGACCGGCGGGCTCGAACGGCGGGGAATGCCCAAGCGCGCCCGGCGGCGGAAGGAGGGGTAGGCTAGACAGCCACGCCGCGGACGAAGAGAGTTCCCGGGAGTATCCCGAATGCGTATCGCTCGAGCTCGGGGATAGAGAAGCCCGCTCCCTCGATGGCCCCGACCGTCTCTCGATTCGGATGGCAGCCGGCCAGCAGCGACTTCCAGACGGGTGTCACGGCGTCCTGCACGCGCCCCCAGAGCGGATGCTCGAGCCTCACGTGCTCGAGGAAGAGCAGGCGCCCGCCCGGTTTCAGTACCCTCCGGATCTCGGCGAGCGCGCGCGTCAGGTCGTCGACGGTGCAGAGAACGAGGGTCGCGAGTACCGTGTCCACGGACGCCCGTCCCAGCGAAAGCGACTCCGCGGGGTCGGGCAGGAAGGTGATGCAGCGGTCCAGCGCCCGGGCGCGCTGCCGGGCACGATCGAGCATGTAGGGATCGGGCTCCGCCGCGACGATCTCGAGGTTCGGCGCGATGTACGGGAAGTTGGCTCCGGTTCCGGCACCCAGGTCGAGCACGCGTCCGGCCGCTCGCGAGGCGAGCCACCCGCGGTGAGCGCCCAGGAACCTGCGCTCGGCTGAGCGCGTCATTCGGTCGTGGACCGCGGCGAAGATCGGGTGTTCCCGGCGTTTGCCCATGCCGCTCTCGAGTCTATCGCGCCGGCTATGATCTCGCTGCTCGCCGAATCCCATTCCACCCATGTTTCTCTCCTCCTACTCTGATAGCTTGGGCGGCAGACGGGTCGACGGGCCAGGTGATTTCGACCAAGAGGAGAGCTGCCGGGTGTCCGAGGGCGGGGCGGCCAAACCTGACGGAGCTCTGGAGACTTCCCTGAGCGTCTTTGGCGCCAAACCGAGTCTGGCCCTCGTCAGCGTGACACGTTCGTCTCCCGGCGAGCGTTTCGCGCGTGCGGCCAAAGGAGCAGGGATATTCTGGGCCTTCGCCGCGGGCTGCGTCTTCCTCCCGGGACTACATTTCGTGCTCGTGCCGACCTTTCTCCTCGTCGACGCCGTAGCGGGCATGCGACACCTTCGCGACATCGAGGTCGTCTCACGCGTGCACGGAGCGTGTCCCCGGTGCGGGCACGAGCAGGATTTCGCGACGGGGAATCGGCTGACGTCGACGTGGTCGCTCGACTGCCCCATCTGCCACAACACCCTCACGCTCGTCCTGAGCCCCACGAAGGCCTCTGCCGCCTGAGGCCGCGCGTCGGAGACTAACGGAGGTCGTCGAGGGGGAGAGGCTTCTCGCCGACCGCGGCGGCCACGGCCGGATACACGACGCGGCCACGCCAGAGATTGACGCCGCGAGCCAGCTCGGCGCTTTCGCGCACGGCTCGGACCGGACCTTTCCGCGCGAGATCGAGTGCGTAAGGCAGCGTGGCGTTGGTCAGCGCGTAGGTCGAGGTGCGCGGCACGAGCGCGGGCATATTGGTCACGCCGTAGTGCAGCACGCCGTGAAGGGTGTAGACGGGCTCGAGGAGCGTGGTCGGGCGTATGGTTTCGACGCATCCGCCCTGGTCCACGGCCACGTCCACGATGACGGCTCCCGGCTTCATGCGTTGGACGAGAGCTTCGCTCACGAGCCGCGGAGCTCTCGCCCCTGCCACGAGCACGCCTCCCACGAGCAGATCGGCGCGTCGCACGGCCTGCTCGATATTGAAGGCGTTGGAGGCGATGGTGATCACGCGTCCGCTGAAGACATCGTCGGCGTGGCGCAGCCGATCCAGGTTGACGTCGAGCAATGACACGTCGGCGCCCAAGCCCAGCGCGGCCTTCGCGGCGTTGAGCCCTACGGTGCCCGCGCCCAGGATCGCGACATTGCCGTGGGGGACGCCCGGCACACCCGAGAGGAGGATTCCGCGACCGCCGTAGGCGCGGCCGAGATAATGGGCGCCCTCCTGGACGGCCAACCGCCCCGCGACCTCGCTCATCGGCGTGAGCAGGGGAAGGCTGCCGTCGGCCCGCTCGACCGTCTCGTAGGCGATGGCAATAACGCCGCGAGTCTGGAGTGCCCGGACGAGATCCGGCATGGGCGCGAGGTGCAGGTAGGTGAAGAGCGTTTGGCCTTCGCGGATGCGAGGGACCTCTTCGCCGAGCGGCTCCTTGACCTTGAGCACGAGCTCGGCCTTGTCCCACACGCCGGCCATGTCGGTGATCTCGGCGCCCGCCGCCACGTATTCTTCATCGCGGAAGCCGCTGCCGGCGCCGCCGCTCGCCTCAACCAGCACACGGTGCCCTTCGTCGGAGAACGCCCGGGCGCCCGCGGGGGTGAGGGCGATTCGCTGCTCGGCAACCTTGATCTCCGTCGGTACGCCGACGATCATGGCGCCACTATGCTCTCCGGCACATCGGCGAAGCAAGCCACGTCGGCTCGCTGGGTCGAATCCTTCACGAGGACGAGCCCGCCGCGCCTCCGGGACAGGAGCGCTGACGCCGCGCCGAGGGCGCGATTTGACTTATCCGACGGTCTAGTAGAGTATCCGGTGACATGCCGGGCCGGGACTACGACGCCATCATAGTGGGCGCCAGCTTTGCCGGCCTGGCGGTGGCCCGCCGCCTTTCCGGACGGGTTCTCCTCCTCGACCGGAACGAAGTCGGCGCCGTGCAGACGTCGGCCTGCGGCACGCCGCTCTGGGTCCCCCAGGCGCTCGGCGTGGCCGACAGCGTGCTCCAGGTCCATGACAAGCTCACGGTGCGCGCTCCGAAGCGCACCGTCACCTACGATCTCTCCGCCGTGCCCTTCTGCACGTTCGACTACAAGCGATTCTGCGAGGGCTTGCTCGGGCAGGCGCGCGCCCGGTTCCTCCGCGCCGCGGTCACGGGCGTCGAGGACGGGACGGTGCTGACGAGTGACGGTCGCTTCACGGCGCCCGTCATCGTGGACTGCTCGGGGTGGCGAGGCGCCCTCGTCAATGACGGCGCTCCCACCTCGCCCGGGGGCGGTCACTTCTCTTTTGGGCTCGAGACGAAGACAGATCTTTCCGACGAGGGCCTGTCCTTCTGGCTCGACCGGAGCCTGATCCCGCGGGGACTCGGATGGATTTTCCCCGTGGGCAAGGGCAGCCTGATCGGTCTGGGCTCCTACGTGGGGCTCTCCAAGCTCAAGCCCGCGCTCGAACGCTTTCTCCGTGATCGCGGCGCGGTGGCCACGACCTACCACGGCACGTACTTCCCCCATCGACTCCTCCGCCCCACCGTGGGGCGGCTCTTCGCGGTGGGCGACGCGGCGGGGCAATGCCTGCCTCTCACTGCCGAGGGCATTCGTCCCGCCCTGTACTTCGGCGTGGAGTGCGGACGCATCGTCCAGCAGATCTTCGACGGCCGCCTCGGTCTCGCCGAGGGGCTCGAGCGCTACCGCGGTCTCGTGGATCGCCACCGCCACGCCTACCGCATCCTGCGGGCGGCGCAGTGGGTCGCCGAGCATGCGCCGACGGGCTGGTTCGTCGCCCTCACGGGATTGGCCGGGCGCCGGCCCGTCTTGCCCCGCTGGTGGCCGCGCTACGGCTGGTTCGGGCGCTTCGATCCCGATCCCGCGATCGTCGCGTGAGACGCGCGGACTCGACGGAGAGCCGGCCCTGAGCGCCCGCACGCGCTGGGCGCTGGTGTCCACGATCACCGTCGCCGTATGCGCGTATTGCGTGTGGCTCGTCTGGACGGACGCGCCCGTCTACCACTTCCTCCACCGGCTCTTCCACGACAACCAGTTCATGAAGGACAAGCTCGTACAGTGGGGGGCGGCGGCGCCCGTCATCTTCATCGTCATCCAGGCGCTGCAGGTGGTGGTCGCCCCCATTCCGGGAGAGGTCACGGGCATCCTGGGCGGCTTCGTGTTCGGCGAGTGGGTAGGATTCATCTACTCGACCATCGGCCTGACCATCGGCTCGCTTGCCGCCTTCGGGCTCGGGCGCTGGCTGGGCGACTCCTACGTTCGGAATCTCGTGAGCGAAGAGACCTGGAACAAGCTCGGCTTCATCGTGGAGGCGGAAGGTACCATTCTCTGCTTCATCATCTATCTGATCCCTGGCCTGCCCAAGGACATCATCTGCTATATCTTCGGCCTGAGCCCCATGCCTTTCTGGGTCTTCGCGGTGGTTTCGACGCTCGGCCGGATTCCCGGCACCTGGGTGCTCTCCGCGCAAGGCGCGAAGACAGCCACCGGCCACTACATCGAACTGATCGTGCTGACGATCATCGTGGCCGCCCTCGCTGTGCCGCTTTACTACTATCGGCACCGCATCGTGGACAGGTTCCAGGGGCGAAACCAGGCCAAGGACTACGACAAGGAGAAGGAAGGAGGCTCGTGAGACCGCCCGGGCAGGACTTGACAGGGGAGAGGCGACCGCGTAGAGTCGGCGGCACTTTCCTCATGGGGGTAATGCGCCGGTGAATCAGACGGGAACGAGTACCGCACAGGGCTGGCGGCGGTATTTTTATTACTTTCCCACGTCTGCCCGCTGGCTCCCATGAGCTGATCAGAGGAGCCACGGGGCGGACGATCCGCCGGCCCGTGGCGAGCACAGATAACCAGCGCCGCGGGGCACGGACCCGCGGCGTTTTTCATTTTCCGACAGGAGGACGGACATGATCATCGTGCTGAAGCCGGGATCGAGCGAAGCCGACATCGAGGACGTCTCGCGACGCGTGGGTGAGATGGGATTCAAGACCCATCTCTCCCGAGGCGAAGTGCGCACCATCGTGGGCGTGGTCGGCGAGGATCGTGCCAAGGAGCAGCTGCTCGCGCTGCAGTCGCTCGACTGCGTGGAAAACGTGGTGCGAATCCTCCAGCCCTTCAAGCTCGCGAGCCGCGAGGCGCATCCGGAGCCGACCCACTTCAAGGTCAATGGCGTGCCCATCGGCGGCAAGGAGCTCGTGGTCATGGCCGGCCCGTGCTCGGTGGAGTCGCGGCCCCAGCTCATGGCCGTGGCCGAGGGAGTGAAGGCGGGCGGCGCCCAGATCCTTCGGGGCGGCGCCTTCAAGCCGCGCACCTCGCCCTACGCCTTCCAGGGGCTGGAAGAGGAGGGACTCAAGCTCCTCCAGGACGCGAGCAAGGCCACGGGGCTCCCCGTTGTCACCGAGGTGATGGAGCCCGAGAAGGTCGACGTGGTCGCCCGGCATTCCGACATTCTCCAGATCGGCGCGCGCAACGTGCAGAACTTCTCCCTCCTCAAGCGGGTGGCCGAGTGCGGCAAGCCTGTGCTCCTCAAACGCGGCATGTCGACGTCGATCGAGGAATGGCTGCTCTCCGCGGAATACGTCCTGGCCGGCGGTAATCCCAACGTGATCCTCTGTGAGCGCGGCATCCGCACCTTCGAGACCTCGACGCGCTACACCCTCGACCTCAACGCCATTCCCGTCGTCAAGAAGCTCTCCCATCTTCCCATTCTCGTGGATCCGTCGCACGGAACAGGGCACTGGGAATACGTGTCGGCCATGGCCAAGGCGGGACTGGCCGCGGGCGCGGACGGGCTCATCATCGAGGTGCACAACAATCCCGCGGAGGCGCTCTCGGACGGCCCACAGTCGCTCAAGCCCGACCGTTTCGCCGCCCTCATGGCCGAGCTCCGGCCGCTCGCGCAAATCCTGGGGAGGTCGCTATGATCATCATCCTGAAATCGGGTATCGGGGACGCGGCCATCGACGACGTCTGCCGTCGCGTCACGGAGATGGGCTATGCGCCGCACATTATCCGCGGCGAGTTCAAGACCATCGTCGCCGCCGTGGGCGAGGAGCGGGGCCGGCCGGATCTCCGCCTCCTCGAAGCGGTGGAGACGGTGGAGTCGGTCATGCCCGTGCAGCAGCCGTTCAAGCTCGCGAGCCGCGAGGTGCGGCCGGAGCCCTCCGAGGTGCGCGTCAATGGCATTGCCATCGGAGGCAAGGCCATCGTGGTCATGGCCGGCCCCTGCTCGGTGGAGTCGGAGGCGCAGGTGCGGGAGGTGGCCGACGCGGTCAAGGCGGCGGGCGCCAAGATCCTCCGCGGGGGCGCCTTCAAGCCGCGCACCTCGCCGTACGCCTTCCAGGGGCTCAAGGAGCAAGGGCTCAAGTACCTGGCGGACGCGCGCAAACGCACCGGGCTGCCCGTCGTGACGGAAGTCCTCGAGACGGAGAGCGTGGAGCTGGTGGCTCAGTATGCCGACATCCTGCAGATCGGCGCGCGGAACATTCAAAACTTCACGCTGCTCCGCCGGGTGGGCGAAATGGGCAAGCCGGTGCTCCTCAAGCGCGGCATGGCCACGAGCGTCCAGGAGTTCCTGCTTTCGGCGGAGTACATTCTCGCCGCGGGCAATCCCAACGTGATCCTGTGCGAGCGGGGCATCCGTACCTTCGAGACGTCCACGCGCTTCACCCTCGATCTCAACGCGGTACCCGTGCTCAAGAAGCTCTCGCACCTGCCTGTGGTCGTGGATCCGTCGCACGGCACGGGGCACTGGGACCTCGTCGCGCCCATGGCCAAGGGCGCGGTCGCGTGCGGGGCGGACGGGCTCATCATCGAGGTGCATCCCAAGCCGGAGGAAGCGCTCTCCGACGGGCCCCAGTCGCTCAAGCCATCGAAGTTCGTCCAGCTCATGCGTGAGCTGCGCCCGGTGGCCGAGGCGGTGGGACGAAGCTTGTAGCAGCGGCCGGCACGCCTTTCGCGCCAAGTAGCCTATAATCGAGCGGATATGCGACAGGCGTGGGCTTGGTGCCTGAAGTATTTGCCCGAGGACCGTAGCAATCGGTATCTCGTGGTGACGGTCGTGGTATCCGTGCTGCTCCACGTTTTCGTCGGCTTGCTGCTCATCATGGGCGGCAACATCGAGCAGCGGAGAATCAGCAAGCGGGGCGAGTCCCTCCTCGTCGACATCGCTCCCGACAAGCCGAAAGAAACGGCGCCGCTCGGCAATCCCTCGCGCCCGGTGGGGCCCGACGCCCCGGCGCCGCCGCGTCAGGCGGCCCCGCCCGCGCCGCCTACACCGCCCGCGCCCAAGGCTGTGCCGCGCCCGCCCGCCCCTCCGCCGACCGCGGCTACGCCGGCGCCCCGGCCGGCATCGCCGGCCCCCAAGGTTGCCGACGCGCCCAAGGAGGTGCCGAAGGCGCCACCGGCGGCGCCCAAGTCTGAGGAGCCGGACGCGGCGTCCAAGGCGGCGCCACCGGCCGCGGCTCCCGACCAGACGCAGACGGCAAAGGCGACGCCGACGCCGCAGTCGCCTACGCCTCCGCAGCAGCTGGGCGCGCCCACTCCACCGCGGGTGGCCTCGACCCCGCCCGAGTCGTCGCCGACGTCGGGCATGTTCCGCCGGGGCGGAGGCGGCGGGCTCAAGGGCGGCCGCGGAGGCATCGAGGGGGAGGCGATCCCGCTCGACACGCCGGATCCGAAATATCAGGACTACTTCAACCAGATTCGCGAGCGGATCAAGAGCAAGTGGATTTACCCGTACGAAGCCTCGAGCCGGGGCATCGGAGGCGAGCTGTCCATCGAATTCGGCATCGCCAAGAGCGGGGAGCTGCAGTTCATCGAGCGGCGACGCTCCTCGGGCGTCGAGCTCCTCGACGACTACGCGATGCGCGCGGTGCAGCTGGCCTCGCCCTTCCCACCGGTGCCCGACGCGATCTCGAAGGGCGGTCTGCCCATTCACGGGATCTTCCGCTATCAGCTGCTCGGCTCGGGCCTGATCAACAACTACCTCCGCTAGGCCGCAGGCCGCTGAAAAAGGCCCATCTGCTCCATTTGGCAAAGGCATTGGGGCGCCCTCGACCGCGGGCTCAACGTACCAGGGGTACGCCTCGCCCGCGGAATCAACCCAGCCCTCGTCTCGCGACGGCAGACGCCGTCGCTCAACTCGAACAGCGGGGCGCCGCCTCGCATCTGGACCTTTGAGCGGCCTGCAAGTTTCCAGCAGCCG
>Ga0137403_10005949_pt1 | contig 14013 bp, 17 predicted proteins | sample CZOMad2_1_16fung_FD_122057 | JGI IMG/M metagenome (GOLD analysis project Ga0137403, IMG submission 122057) | Vadose zone soil fungal communities from Angelo Coast Range Reserve, California, USA - CZOMad2_1_16fungal (Hybrid Assembly) | ecosystem: Environmental > Terrestrial > Soil > Vadose zone... | reverse complement strand
GCCTCGTCGACCACGAGCGCATCGACGCGCTTCGTGATTAGCAGCAGGGCAGCCTTGTCGCGGATGAGCGCTTCGGGATTGGTGATGAGCATGGCTCGCTGCATGCCTAGGAACTCGGCAACGGCGTCGCCGCGCTGTACGGGAGTTCCGGCGCAGATTATGGGCGTGACGCCCGGTAGCCAGGTTGCGGCTTGGTCTCGCCATTGCTCAAGCACGATCTTCGGGGCGACCACGATGGATCGGTCCACTCCATGCTGCTTGAGCCACGTGAGCCCGACAGGGGTCTTGCCGGCGCCGGGCGGGTCGCCGTGTATCCAGCGAGGCCGTAACGGCTGGAGCGCTTCTGCTTGGCGCTCGCGGAGCTTGACCACAACCCACGTCCTTACGAACCGTCACCCCAAGTTCACGGTTCAATGTCCGGTATCGGCAGAACAGCCCAACTACTTGATGAGGCTGGAGATGTCCTTCGGAATCTTCGGGAGCGGCGTGACCCGCTTCCAGACGATCACACCGCTGACTGCTTCGAGAGCGGCAAGCTCGGCGAGAACCTCGGCGACGTTGAGGTGAAAGCCGAAGTACCCGCTCGCGGCGGCGATCGCTCGCACCGCCGCAGCAACCGCAACCGGCTGCTTCCTCATAGCAGTGAGAATGTCAGAGATCGCAGACATGCGCAAGGAACCTTTCGTCAAGATCGCTACGGTCGATTGACCGGGCGAGAGATGTACGGGCGCGGCGGAAGGCCGACTGCGAGGCGCACGTCTGCCATCTGCTCGGCGTCTTGCTGGGTGTGATGCTCGGCCCAATCGGTCATGTCGCCGGCCCACGCCACAAGAGATTCGACGTGTTCACCGATCGTCTTGCCGTGGTTGGTACGAACTCTACGACGCGTGCTTAGCGTGGCCCACGCAGATATGGAAGATGGCACTGCCGCTATGACAGCCGCGAGCACCAGTGGATTCACCCAGCCAGTCTACTTGGCAGGTTCCTGTCTAGCGTGACCGGCGAGAAGGATTGAACTTCACGCCGGCAGTGCTCGTGCCTCGTTGGACGACCTTGCGCGCCGTGCTGGCGTGGTGCCGGCTGGCGGCTCCCAGCACCTTCGAGGTGTTGATCCGCACACCCTTGCGCCGGCCGCCAGTGCCGACGCCCTTCGGCGCTCGCACATGCTTGATGCGGGACTTGTGCCCCTTGGTGGTGCCGCTGCCGTAGCGTGACGATGACCGGCTGGCGCTCGACTTGCTGCCGCCGCTCGTGCCGCCGCCGCCCGAGCTACTGCTCGACGTGCCGGCCAGCGTCGCTGTCGACTTCGCCATGCGGTCGACGATCTTCTGCACGTCGGCCGCGGTGAAGATGGGCACACCTGCGAACTTCGATACAGCCTGCTGGGCGCCGCCCGTCTGCGGAGCCTGACCGGGCGTACTCAGACCGAGCGCACCTTCGACGAGCTTCGCCTGCGGCGCACCTGCGAACAGCTTCGTAATGTCGCTCGCCGGGCTCGTGTCGTCCACGATGTGACCGTACGGGTCCATGCGCTTGAGGTGGTCGCTGTTGGGCACGCCATACGCGTTCTTGATGGCGATGTTGAGGAACGGGTTGAGCGCCTGCACGATGCCTTGCGGCGTGACGAGTTGCTCGACCTTGGCACCTTCGGTGATTTCTACGCGGCGCACCGGGAGTTCCTTGGCCTGGAGATCCTGCTGACCCACGATGGCGGTTTTGCCTTGCGAAAGTGGCTCAGGCTGGGAGACTTCTATTTCGGTCGTAATCTGGACGGAGAATCCTCCGTGCAGAATGGAGACGGCGCCCAAACGAACATCCTGGCCCATGACCACCGTGCCGGTGCGTTCGTTGACGACTACGCGGGCACGCCGGTGCACCGTGACGGCCAGATTCTCGATCTTGGCCATCACGCTGGTGAGATTTGAAATGCCGGTGCCGGCGGCGTTGACTTCGACGCGGCCGCCGTCGCGCGCGATTGCAATCTCGTGTCCGAAGGCGCTATTGATGGCGTCGGAAATTTCGCCCGCCGTCGAGAAGTCGGGTTCACGCAACAGCAGATTGAGCGGCGCGAGACGATCGAAGCTGAAGGCCAGCGCGCGCTCGACGCGGCCGCCCGCTGGAATGCGTCCGACAGTCGGATGATTGACTTGTTTGCTGTTGCCAGCGCCACCCGCGGAGTAGCCGCCTACCGCTACTGGACCCTGGGCGGCGGCATAGACCTGGCCGTCGGCGCCATAAAGAGCGGTCAGGAGCAGCAGACCGCCTTCCAGGCTCTTGGCATCGCCGATGGAGGAAACTGTGACATCGAGTTGCGCGCCCGGGCGGGCAAAGGGCGCCAGATTCGCGGTCACGAATACCGAGGCCACGTTTTTCACGCGCACCGCGCTCGCCGGAATCTGCACTCCCATGCGCTGCAGGATGCCAGCGAGAGTCTGGACGGCGAAGACGGTCTGTTGCTTGTCGCCAGTGCCGTTCAGTCCGACGATCATGCCGTAACCGATCAGAGGATTTTCGCGAACACCTTCCACCGAGGCTAGATCCCGGATCTTGATCAGGACCGGTTCGACGGCATCGGCGGTGAGCGAAGTCAGTAAGAGCAAGAGTGCACAGACGGCTTTCATTAGTTCTCCTAGAAATTCAGGATGCGCAGGATGAAGCGCAAGATCGGATGCGGAGGCCGGGTACCGTCGGAGACGACGCCTTTGCCTTTGATCTCCAGTTCGAGATTGCCGAGGGTGTTCGACACGACTGTGTTGTTGAAACTCACATCACCCGGTCGCACCACCCCGCGCAGCACAATGTTTTGACGCTCGTTGTTCATCACAATGGAACGCTCGGCTTCGATGACCAGATTGCCGCTGGGCAGGACGGCGACGACGCGTCCCGCCAGAGTGGTGCGCAGCGTCGAACTGGAAGTCGCTAGCCCTTTCCCGGCTAGAGTTTCCACGGAGTGCAACCCGAACAAGTTTGCGACGCCGGTGGTTTTGAGGCGGGCGGGCAGCGAGTCAATACCGGAATTGGCCTTGAAGCTGCGATCGGTCCCGACGTCCCCGGTGTTGGAAGAGGTCAGGTCGTGCACCACCAGGATCGTGATCAGATCGCCGGCTGAGCGGGCCTTGTAGTCGGTCGAGAGAGAAGCCATGCGTCCGTTGTCGGACCAGGCACTGCCCAATGTATGCGCGGGCGGAAGTGCTTCGGCCATTTGCACGCGCGCCAGATACTTGGCCAGATTGTTTTCCGGCGCATTCCCCTTGGAGGCACTCAGAGAGGTCGTGCTGACGAGTAGCAGGCAACACAGGGCGATTTTCATGTTCTCTCCTTACTTACGATTTACTGCGACAAGGCCTCGAGACGGGCGGGGGCGGAAACCCGCGCCCGAAAGATTCGACCATCCTGGTTGCGCACACGAATCACGTCGCCGGCGGCCCCGCGTTCGAGACAAGTAACTTGTGCCGTCAAGTTAAGCTGGCTCCCACGAAAGAGGACGGTGGCTCGATCTCCGGAGCGCACGATGGCTTTGTCGCAGATGGAGAGGTTCGCTGCGGGGATCCGTTGCGGCACGAGCCACCTGCAATTTCCGAACCCATGGCGGTGGATCGTCCCGCTTCGGCATAGGCCAGGAAGGGAATGCAATGTCCGAGCTCGCGACATTCCAGTTGAAATTGCGCTCGCCCGAGATCGGCGTCCCAGCAGACCATCGAAACTCGCAGTGTGCGGCTAGCGGCAGCCGGGATCAGGGCGGGGAGGTCGATCTCCTCGGCACGCAGCAGTTTTTCCTCCCGCACGCCGCGTTGCCGGAGTTCGATCGTGACCGCCTGCCAGACTTCGTCGCGGGTTATCGGAGTCCGGGGCGGACGTGCATCCTGGCCGTGGAGAAGAGTTCCGGACAGAACCGCGATGGCAAGCGCCGATTGCAAGAGTGTCGTCGTGAATCGCCAGGGCAAGGCCCCCCGGTCCGAACCGTCTGCGTGGTTCTGGGTCTTTCGCCCCTTCGGGGCTAACTCGTTGACCACTTGGAACCCACGGCTTGCGCCGTGGGCTGTATTCTTGCGCCGCGTCGCGGCTATCAGTGAGCTCATTATCATCTTTCTACTTGCCCATGCTGTTGATCAGCTGGAACATTTGGTCGGCGGCCGTCACGACCCGCGAGTTGGCTTCGTAGGAGCGCTGCGCCACGATCATCTGGATAAACTCATCCACCACGCTGACGTTGGACTGCTCCAGATATCCCTGCTCAATCTGTCCCAGGCCGTCGGTTCCACCGGGGGTGCCGAGCACGGGATCGCCGGAAGCGGTGGTGGCGAGAAACAGGTTCTTGCCGACGCTGTTCAATCCGCCCGGATTGGCGAAGAGTGCGAGCTGGATGTTTCCCACCTGTTGCGCCGCTTGCTGACCTACGAGCGTGGCTGAAACGGTTCCGTCGGAACCGATGGTGATTGAGGTCGCTCCCTGAGGAATGGTGATGGAAGGTTCCATGGGGTTTCCGTCCGCGGTTACGACATTGCCTTGCGCGTCCAGGTGAAAGGCCCCACTACGCGTGTAGGCGATTTCGCCGCTGGGCAGGTTGACCTGAAAAAATCCCTGGCCTTAGATGGTGAGATCGAGCGGATTGCCGGTGGCGTTGAAATCACCTTGCAACTGGATGATCTCGGAAGCGGCGGGACGAGTGCCAAGGCCAATCTGAAGGCCGGCCGCGATCGTGGTCTGCTGGGTCGCAGCGGTTCCGGGCATCACCATGTTCTGGTACAGCAAATCCTGGAACTGAAGACGGCGGCGCCGGAAGCCGGCCGTGCTGGAGTTGGCCAGGTTGTTGGCGATGGTGTCCAGATTGAACTGCTGCGCCTGCATTCCGCTGGCGGCAGTGTACAGAGACCGTAGCATCATTTCCTCCTCGAACTCGAACTCCGAAAATCGAAACTCGGACTACACGCGCGGCAAATCGTTGGACGCAATGCGATTGAACTCGCTGTGAAACAAGGACAGAGCCCGCTGCAGCATTTCGGCTTCGCGTTGCACGCCGATCAGCATCATGACCGCGCGGATGGCATTCACGTTGGAAGACTCGAGCATGCCCTGGCGAACGGATGTTTCACGCGCCGTGAGCTCGCTGCCGCTGGGCGCGCTCAATAGGGAGCCGCCTTCGGAGATCAGCTTCGTTTCCGGTGCGAACTCCACCTGCCGAATTTTGCCTGCGACCGCGCTGTTGACTGAAAGGGTTCCATCCGAACTGATGGAGACGGTTCCCGCCGGTACCCGAATGACGCCGTTCTCTCCCAGCACCGGATTCCCGTCGCCCGTTACCAGCTCACCAGTGCGCGCGACGCGGAAACTGCCGTTACGCGTATAGCGCGTCCCATGTGGCGTTTGACTTGCGAAAAAGGCATTGCCTTCGATGCCCACGTCGAGCGGGTTGCCGGTGGCTTGCAGACTGCCCGAGCCGAGATCGAGACGGGTGCCTTCGAGCACGCCGAAATTGTTGATGGCCACATTGAGCGGGTTGGAAACGGCCGGACGGGCGAGGGCAAGGAGCATCTGAAACGAGGCTTGCTGGCCTCGAAATCCGGCGGTGCTCACATTGGCGACGTTCTGGGCGGCGACGTCGAGCGCTTGGCTTTGCGCCCGCAGTCCGGCGCATGCTGCATAAAATCCGCTGTCCATAGTGGGCTCCTTCTCGCCCGATAGAGAAGCACGCCAAGCGCCAAGGCCAGGCCGGCTACGATCTTCCGAAAAGGTCGCTCGTGGCTGCTTGGACTTGCGGCGAGACGGAACATTGGAAGTGTCCGAGAGACTGGGTGCGAAGGCAAACGCTGCCGGGCTAACACGGCCACCCGGCAAAGTCTTCCTGACTGGAGAGGGCGTAGAACGTGCGTGTCAGGCGTGAAGGTCGAGACGAATGACGAGCGGGGCGCTCTCAAACAGCAGGGCGATTTCTAAAGAATCGCCGCCAGCCATGGAATGGTAGCGGTAGCCTCGGCCGGTAACGACGGCGGGCACGCTCAGCAGGCAGGGCCCGTCGAGGCCGGTAAGTTTGTTCTTGAAATTGCCCGCTATCATGTTGCAGATTTCGCCGATGGCATCCCACACCTGTCCCTCGGCGTGGGCAATCTCGGGACCCAGCATGCGGGCGGCAATCTGGCTGGCCGACAGCGATCCGCAACGGAAGGTTACAATTCCGCGGAGCGATCCGGCCAGGCCAACGATAGCCGTCAATTCTCCCACGGGCGGAGGTTCGGATTGCGTCGCCACCGCCAGCCGACCACCGAGCATGATCTCGAACACTTCCTGCACCGCGAGTTCGAGAATCGGCAACCATTCATGCTGGCGAGAGTGAACCCCCAAGGACGCGTCAGCACTCATGGCTTCTTTTCCAGAACTGGCAAGACCTGTTCTTTCACTTGATCGGGAGTGAACGGCTTGCGTATATATCCACGAGCGCCAGCGGAGAGAGCTTGCACGACATGAGACTCGCTGCCCTCGGTGGTGATCATGATGATTGGAACCCCTTTGGCAATTTCGATCGTTGCCACCTGGCGCACGAACTCCAATCCGTCCATGACGGGCATGTTGATATCGCACAGGACAAGATCTACGGAATGGTTGCGGAGCGTTCCCAAAGCTTCGGCTCCGTTGCTGGCCTCGAAGACTTCTTCGAGTTCGATGCCAGCCTGTCGCAGGGAACGCTCGACGATCTTACGCATCACCGAAGAGTCGTCCACGATCAGCGCCCGGATTTTGCTCATACCCTGGTTCCATCGGCAGGGCTGAGTGGGGGCTTTACAGGTGGCGAGGGGTTGGCTCGGCGGCGCGAGCTCCTAAAGTGTGTGCGAGAGAACTCGGTCGCCCCCTTCGGCTACGCTCATGACGGGCTCTCCGGGCCGGATTTTCGTGAAATGATGGCATGATACCAATCCCGAGCGCGTCGGGAACTTTTTCAGGGGCTCCGGAATCCGTTATGCTTGAATGATGACCTTGCTGGACGCGCAGCAGTACGATCCCGCGAAAGAGAAGCGGCGCAAGATTAAGATCGCTCTAATCGTGGCGGCCGTTCTGGTTCTGGCGGTGCTCGGCTGGATGTACCGCAACTGGCCTGAGGAGCATGCCGTGGATCGGTTTTTCGTCGCACTCCAAAAGCAGGATTACGAAGGGGCGTACGGCATCTACTTCCACGATCCGAACTGGCAACAACATGTACAAAAGTATTCCCAGTACACGTACGCCGATTTTTATCGCGACTGGGGGCCGGGCGGCGAGTGGGGACTGGTGAAGTCGCATCGGATCTATGGCTCGGCGTCTACCAAGGGTGGGGTTGTGGTAGAGGTCGTTGTTAACGAACGCGCCGATCGCGCTCGCATGTTTGTGGAGAAATCAGATAAGACGCTGACGGTGTATCCGTACTAGCGCGTGCCGGCGGGTGCGCTCTCAATTGTCAAGGGGACGTTTCGGAGAACTGCGACAACGTCTTATGGAGTGAAGCTTCATCGCCTACTGTCAGACAGGCTTTCGATCGGTCAATCTGCCGCATTAGTCCCCAAAGAACTTTTCCCGGACCAACTTCCACGAACAGAGTGGCGCCCTTTTCGATCAGCAGACGGACCGACGGATCCCACTTTACTGATCCGGTTACTTGCCGAATCAGGGCGGCGCGAGCGGGCTCTGCTTCGGTGATGACGGCGGCGTCCACGTTGCAGACGACGGGGAAGGCGGGCTTCTGAAAATTCAGCGCCTGGAGATCGGTTGCCAAGCGGTCTTGCGCGGGCTGCATCAGGGCGCAATGGAACGGTGCGCTCACTGGCAGACTGACGGCTTTCTTGGCGCCGCGTTCGGTGGCTAATTTGATGGCGTGTTCCACGGCGGCGGCGTGTCCGGAGACTACGATCTGCTCGGGTGAATTGATGTTGGCGGCCTGACAGATTTCGCCCTGGGCGGCATCGCGACAGACTTCAGTGACTTTGTCGAGGCTCATGCCGAGAATGGCAGCCATTGCACCAACGCCGACGGGCACGGCTTCCTGCATGTATTTGCCGCGATCGCGGACGGCGCGGACGGCGTCGGCAAATTGCAGAGTGCCGGCGGCTACGTGGGCGGAGTATTCGCCGAGACTGTGTCCGGCGACGTAGTTTGGCTTGGGGCCTTTTTCGCGGAAGACGCGGAATGCCGCGACCGACACGGTCAGGATCGCGGGCTGGGTGATTTCGGTGAGCTTCAGTTTTTCTTCCGGACCCTCGAAACAGAGTTGCGACAGCTTGTAGCCGAGAGCTTCGTCGGCTTCTTCGAAGGTTTGGCGGGCGACTGCGTGATTGGCGGCCAGTTCTTTGCCCATGCCGACGGCTTGCGAACCTTGCCCGGGGAAGAGAAAGGCGATGGGGGATGAGGGGCTCATAGTGAAAACGTTAACGAGTTGGGACGGTAGCGCCCGCGTGCAGGCCTGTCAGCTCGCGGGCGATGGTTTCGTTTACCTGGCCTTCGGCGAATTCTGCCGCTACGCGTATCGCGTTCTTGATCGCGTTGGTGTTCGACGATCCGTGGGTAATGATGCAGACGCCTTTTACTCCGAGAAGTGGCGCTCCGCCGTATTCGGTATGGTCGAGGCGCTTCTTGAAATCGGAAAATGCATTGCGTGAAAGTAAGGCTCCTACCTGGCGCGTGATCGTGCTCTTCAGCGTTTCTTTCAGGACGGCACGTACCAGTCTTGCCACGCCTTCGGAAGTCTTCAGCGCAACGTTGCCGACAAATCCGTCGGCGACGATTACATCCACCTGGCCGAGATAAAGATCGCGACCCTCTACGTTGCCGACGAAATTCAGCGGCAGCTGCTTCAGAAGCTTGAAGGCTTCGCGGGTCAGTTCGTTTCCTTTTGACTCTTCTTCGCCGATGGACAGCAATCCCACGCGTGGACGCTTCATGCCAAAAATTGCCCGGCAGTAGATGTCTCCCATTACTGCAAACTGTTCGAGATTGATCGGTTCACAGTCGACGTTGGCGCCCACGTCGAGCAAAACCGCAGCCGTGTTCAGCACGGTGGGAAAGGCGGCCGCTAGGGCGGGACGGTCGACCCCGGGCAGCGAGCCCAGCACCATTCGGGCGGTGGCCATGGCAGCGCCCGTATTGCCGGCGGTTACAAATCCGTCGGCGCGGCCGCTGCGTACCAGGCGCAGACCCACGCGAATGGACGAATCACGCTTGGCGCGGATGGCTTCGACCTTGTCGTCCATGGTGATGACTTCGCTGGCGTGAACTACTTCGATCGGCAGATGGCGGGCGCCGGGATAATGCGCCAGTTCGGCTTTGAGTCGAGACTCGGGTCCGACCAGGAGCACGCGCGCGCCGTGATGACGCGCCGCCTGCAGAGCGCCTTCGATCTCAGGCTTGGGTGCCTTGTCGGACCCCATCGCATCCAGAGCGATTACGCTAGGCATGGAGGAAAAAAACTAGGACTTCTCTTTGACCTCGAGGATTTCGCGGCCCTTGTAGTATCCGCACTTCGCGCAGACGCGGTGCGGGAGCTTTTGCTCGTGACAGTTGGGACACTCGGAGAGCGAGTGTTTGGAGAGCGCGTCGTGGGCGCGGCGAGTCGATGTGCGTTTCTGCGAGTGTCGGCGTTTCGGATTTGGCATTTTTTAAAGTTCTCAGTTCCCAGTTCTCAGTTCTCAGCTAACCCTGTTCTCGGTCAAAACTGTCACTGAGAACCGGGAACTGAGGACCGAGAACTTATTATTGTTCCAGTTTATCGCGAATCTCTTTCAGGGCCGACCAGCGTGGATCCTGGACTGGCGCTGCACAAGAGCACGCGCTTTCATTCAAATTCTTACCGCAATAGGGACACAAACCCTTGCAGTCATCGCGGCAAAGCATCTTCAGCGGCACGGCCAGCAGCACTTGCTCGCGCAGGGCGTCCTCTAGCAGCAAGCCTTCACCTTGGTAGTAGCCAATTTCGGCTTCGGCGTCGGTAACGGAAAGCTCGTCACGTCCCGCGTCTGTTCCGAGCGGCCGGTACAGCAAGTCGAAATCGCGCGTCACTTTGTACTCTACCGGTTCGATGCAGCGGGCGCAGGGTGATTCCAGGATCGTGTCCAGCTTGCCTTTCAGCCGGATGTCCTGGACGACCTTGTGCTTGCCGTGGTGCTCCTCGACCAGGTCCGCACGCCCTTCGGTGTGCAGGGGCGAACGCTGCTGCAAGTCGGGCCCCAGGTCGATCGCATCCGGGCTGAACTCTTCCCGGAAATCGATGGGCTGTGTTTCCAAATCCTTGATTTCGATGAACATCGGAACCTCCGCCGCCCCCACTCCATACCGCGAAGGCCCGCGGAAGTACGCACAGAGACGTAAGTCTCGCAGGGAGCAATAGTTAAGAATAAAGGCCGAAAATGGGGGTGTCAAGGAAGTGGGACTATTACCTCTGACTCCGCGGGATACGATCTCCCTAGGTATCCCTCGCACCTGCACGACCTGGCGAGACAAGCACCATGCGATGACAGGGGAACGGAGCAAAATGCTTTCCGCGGTTGTATATTATGCGACGCACGAAAGGAATGTTCTCATTATGGGCAACGCCACGTTGGAAACCACTTGCTGCATTGTGGGAGGCGGTCCGGCGGGCATCATGCTCGGCTACCTGCTGGCTCGCAAGGGCGTGGCGGTTACAGTGCTGGAGAAACATCAGGACTTCTTCCGCGACTTCCGTGGCGACACCGTGCATCCTTCAACTCTTGAGCTCATGTATGAACTCGGGTTGTTGCAAGACTTTTTGCGAGTGCCACACCAGGAGCTGACTAGAGTCGGTGGTGTTTTCGGAACCTACGCCTTCACGGTGGCGGACTTTCGACATGTGCCGACGCACTGCAAGTTTGTGGCGCTGATGCCGCAGTGGGACTTTCTCGATTTCCTGTCGAGCCGGGCCAGGAAATTTTCGAAGTTTGATCTTCGAATGCAACACGAAGCTGTGGGCTTGGTGCGTGATGGCGGCCGCATCGTTGGAGTTGAGGTGCAAACTCCAAACAGCCCTGTGCAGATTCGCGCCGACCTAATCGTGGGCTGCGATGGGCGGCACTCGGTGATCAGGAAAGCGGCGCAATTGGAATTGATTGAATTCGGCGTGCCAATTGATGTGCTCTGGTTTCATATCAGCCGTCGCGGCAACGATCCGGAGCAACTGCTGGGCAATTTCAATTATGGCCGTGCGCTTGTGCTCATCAACCGCAACGAATACTTTCAGGCGGGATTGCTGATTCGCAAAGGCTCGTTTGATGAAATAAAGAGAGACGGGCTCGACGGCTTTCGCAGAACGCTGACGCAGATCGCTCCATTTCTCGGCGATCGCGTCGACGAACTGAAGGACTGGGATCAGATCAAACTGCTCTCGGTGCAATTGAACCGTCTGCGGCAGTGGTATCTGGCGGGACTGCTGTGCATCGGAGATGCCGCCCATGCGATGTCGCCGGCGGGTGGAGTGGGGATCAATCTGGCAATCCAGGACGCAGTCGCAACCGCGAACTTGCTGTCCGATGCTCTGCGCGAGCGGCGAGTGACGGACGATCTTCTTGCGCAAGTGCAACGCCGGCGCGAGTTCCCGACGCGCGTTACGCAACGCGTCCAGGCGACTGCGCATAAGGCATTCGATCGATTGTTCCGGAATCCGGGTCCGGCGAAACCGCCATGGCAACTCAGGATGGCGGTACACATTCCCGGAGTGCGACGCTTAATGGCGCGTGCGGTCGGCATGGGGGTACGGCCGGAACACATCCGCGAGGCTGGGATCGGCGCGTTCGAGAAGGCCGCGTAAAAGGTGGGGGGGGGAACCTCACGTCATCTGTGCCAATATCTCCAGTGGTTCTGGCCACTCCGTGTAATCCTCGTTCGCGGAGGCGAAGAGGATCGTGCCATCGCGATCGATCACATACGTCGCCGGGATTGGCAGTTCCCAACTGTCGTCTCCGTTGACGAAGGGCAAGTTGACGAACGTGCGGCGGTAGATCGCCTGTTGCTCTTCCGGGACGCGGTACACCAGCCCGAACTGGCGGGCGATATCGTTGTGTGCATCCACCAGTAGCGGGAAGGCGAGTTTGTGCTGGTCGTGCATGAAGTAGGCCTGCTTCTCGGTCTGCGGGGAGATGGCGAGAAGCGAGGCTCCAGCGGCCTCGACCTGTTCAGCAATAGCGCTCATACCTTCCATCTGGCCGACGCAGAACGGGCACCAGCGTCCGCGGATGAAGCAGACTACGAGACGTCCCTTGTTCAGCAACTCGGAGAAGGAAACGAGCTTTCCATTGTGGTCGGGGAGCTCGAACGATGGAGCTCTCGCGCCGACGCGGAAAGCGTTCGCCGCTAGTCCTTGTCGTTTCAAGGCAGCCACGGTGCGGGCATGAACCGCCTGCACATCAGGAGGGACGTACTTGGCGATGAGTTCCTTGCGCTCAGCGAAGACCTGCGCTAGCGGACGCTCATCTCTGTACGACCTTGACTCCGCTAGTGAGCGCCATTTCATAGAAATCGGCAGCTAGCAGTTGGCACTTAGCATTTAGCCAAACAACTGAATCATGCGCTCTTGGCCAAGTGCTAAATGCTAAGTGCCAAGTGCTGCCTCTACATTCCCGGCAGTTTCATCCCGGCCAGTCTCCTCGCGAAGCTGGGCTTGCCCATCTGCTTGAACATCTTTTTCATCTGGGCGTACTGGCGGAGCAGGTTGTTGACTTCCTGCACGCTGGTGCCCGAGCCGCGGGCGATGCGTTTGCGGCGGCTGCCGTTGATGACTTCATGGTGATCGCGTTCGTGGGCGGTCATCGAGTTGATGATGGCTTCGACGCGGTTAATCTGTTTTTCGTCCACATTGTCGGCGGCTTTTCGCATGCCGGAGAAAGCGCCGACCGAGGGCAACATCCCGATAATGCTTTTCAGCGAGCCCATCTTTTTCACTTGCCGCAACTGGTCGCGGAAATCTTCGAGTGAGAAGCCGTCGCCGGAGAGGGCTTTGGTCGCGAGGTCCTGGGCCTTTTTCTTGTCGATCTGCGACTCGGCTTTTTCGATCAGCGACAGGATGTCGCCCATGCCGAGAATGCGCGAGACGATGCGGTCGGGATGGAAAGGTTCGAGCGCGTCGTATTTTTCTCCAACGCCGATGAACTTGATGGGTTGCCCGGTGACCTGACGAATGGAAAGCGCCGCACCTCCGCGGGCGTCGCCATCCATTTTGGTGAGAATGACGCCAGTGAGCGTGAGCTTTTTATGGAACTCGTCGGCGGACTTCACCGCGTCCTGTCCAGTCATGGAGTCGGCAACGAACAGAATTTCCTGCGGATTGAGCATCCGCTTGAGCGACTGCATCTCGTCCATGAGCTGGTCGTCGATGTGGAGACGGCCGGCGGTGTCGACGATCAGAACGTCGCAGCCGGAGATGATCGCTTCCTTGCGCGCTTCTTTCGCGAGACGCTCGACGGTCGCAGTATTCGCTTCTCCGACCTGGCCTTCATAGAGATTGGCCTTGATCGCCGCCGCGACAACTTTCAGCTGCTCGCGCGCGGCGGGACGATAAACGTCCACCGAGACGAGCAGGGGGCGGTGTCCACCGTTCTTCAGCCAATTGGCGAGCTTGCCGGAGGTGGTGGTCTTGCCCGAGCCTTGCAGACCGGCCATCAGGACGACAGTCGGCGGCTGCGAAGCGAATTTCAGCTTGGCTGTATCTTTGCCGAGAGTCTCGACCAGTTCGTCGCGGAGGATCTTGATGACCTGCTCGCCGGGCGAAAGGGCGGTCATCACCTGCGTTCCGACGGCTTTGGAGCGGACGCGGTCGACGAGGTCTTTGACGACCTTGAAATTGACGTCGGCTTCAAGCAGCGCCAGACGAATCTCCTTCAGCGCCTCATCGATATTTTCTTCCGTGAGGACGGCCTGCCCGCGCAGAGTCTTAAACGCGCGCTGGAGTTTTTCCTGGAGATTCTCGAACATAAGAAATAGCTATTTTAGCAGCCACGACCTCCTTCCCTACGCAGCAGCCATCCTTAAGGTTGGTTAGAGGCAGGA
>Ga0137403_10005947_pt1 | contig 14016 bp, 20 predicted proteins | sample CZOMad2_1_16fung_FD_122057 | JGI IMG/M metagenome (GOLD analysis project Ga0137403, IMG submission 122057) | Vadose zone soil fungal communities from Angelo Coast Range Reserve, California, USA - CZOMad2_1_16fungal (Hybrid Assembly) | ecosystem: Environmental > Terrestrial > Soil > Vadose zone... | reverse complement strand
CATTCGACTTTGAGGTTCGGCTTGCGGGCGCCAATCGCGCAATCGTCTGTCACGATCCCAAAGTTGGCAGGGTCACTGTTCACCTTACTTTTAGTGCCAAGAAGAAGGAAAACTCGGACGTTCCGAAATTTGGTAGTTGCTTCGTAAAGCGTGCAAAGCGTACATGACGTCGTCCAGAGCTTCTGTCTCTTCACCGTTGTCGCCGGCTGCCTGAAACAATTCACGCGCCCGGAGCACAACCGCCTTCTCTGCTTCGGCAATGCGCTGCGGTTGTTTGCTCTTATCAACTTCTGAGAGTGCGGCCCTGTACAGCTGCCTCCAATATCTGCTGTCCGGAGACTTGGGAATACCGATAGTCATATATGCGTCTCCTCATTGACGGGAGGCGGCCTATGTCGCCTCCCGTTTCTTCCAACGACAAATTACGCGGCTTTGCCTTGACCCTTTGCTTCGAGGGTCTTCTGGCTGCCGACATTAACCTTGATCTGCTTAGGTTTAGCTTCCGCCTTCTTGGCGAGCCGGATCGTGAGTACGCCCTTGTCATAGTTGGCGTTCACTTGACCAGGATCCACCGAGCTAGGCAGCGTGAACGACCGAGTGAAGCTGCCATACTGCCGCTCAACGCGACGGAAATTCTCCTCTTTCTCTTCCTTCTCGATCTTGCGCTCGCCATGGACGGTTAGGGTGTTGCCCTCGACGCGGACGTCAATGTCCTTCTCGTCGATGCCCGGAACTTCAAGCTTCAGAGTAATGGTGTGCTCGTCCTCATAGATGTCCACTGGTGGCGCGAAGCTGGTGGTTGTTAACGCCTCTTCCGGGCCTTCGGGGCCATACGACTCACGGAACAGACGGTTCATACGGTTCATGCGGTCTTGCATGGTGGAAAACTCACGGAGAGGCTCCCAACGGGTCAGTAATGTCATAACGTAATTCCTCCTTCAGAGGGAAAGCTAAGAGGAAAAAACTTCAGATGGGCTGACTAAAGTTCAGAAGACCTGAAAGAGTAAGAAGAGGTAGCTTGCTCGATTACGATGCTAGGCTTGTCCATTACCGTTGTCAACAAAAGAGAACCTCCAAATTTCGGTAGTGGTGCAGGTTGACTGAATCTTAGACGGGATTTGGTGTTTGAACGGCCGGGCGGTGGCGGGGAAAAGTTAGGATTGCTTTCCTTTTAGCCGCTGCTCTTTTTATGTCAAGAGTCGGTTGACTTCACGTATCAGCTCAAGCAGCTTGTTATGATCTTGTTCTTTAGCGGCCAGCGTGCACAGTTCCATCCATTTCTCGGTGTTTTCCTGCATGGATGAATCCTCTAGCTCATTTTTGCTTGCAAGATAGCGAGGGAGAAGCTCGGTTGGTCGAGGTACAGTCCCTTTTCGGCTGCATACCAACGTCGGTCACGATGAGGACCATTGCGGGGTTGGCCAGTGTTTAGTTCGCACATTTCTCCAGGTGCCGCGCCGCATGTTGGGCAGGACACACTTAGGATCACTTTCATCAACTGTTCGTCATCCATGGCCGCATATTATGCGATGGAAGCCAGAGCTGAATCTGTTCAATTTTGAACAGGGAGGATCTTAATCGTGAAGCACGATGTTGAGAAGTGAACTGTGGACTTGCAATTCATTACCCGTGTGATAATCAATGAATCCCAATTTTCTAAACCGGTTCATGAAAAAGCTCACCCGCGAGCGAGTTGTACCCACCATCTCTGCCAGAGTTTCCTGACTGAGTTTGGGAATAGCAACTTCAGGCTTACCTTCCTTGCCGAAATGAGCCAGCAATAGCAAGATCCGGGCCAGTCTTTTTTCACTGGAATTGAAAAGCTGGTCAACTAAGTCCTCTTCGTATCGGATATTCCGTGTCAGCAAATATGCCACAAACATATCGGAAAACGCGTGTTCACGATGAAGCACTTTCACCATCGCATTCTTGTCGATTCGCATCACAGAGCAATCGGTCATCGCGGATGCGCAGCAAAGGCGGAGAGCTTGCCCTGTAAGGCAACCTTCTCCGAAGAAATCGCCCTCGTTCAAAATGCCTATGGTGGTTTCCTTCCCGATCGTAGACACAACGGTAAGTTTTACCCTTCCTTTCTGTATATAAAAAACAGCGTCGGACGGGTCGCCCTGAACAAAGATCGGCTGCTTTTTGGGAAAAGCTGCGATCTTCCTACCACCGTCAATGGTCGAAAGGAATGTCTTGGGATCGAATTTGCGAAGTTTCTTGGCCGCTACTACGGGTGTCATGATCGGGCCTCTCAACACTTGCTTAATATCGAACCAGCATTCTATCTTTACCCACTCGCACGTCCGATCCACCACAGGATCTTCGCCACAATCCGCCAATCGCTGGATGAGATCGCGATTGAATCGTGCTCCCGATTTTCAGGAACCAGAACCTCCGTACCGTCAAAGCGTTGCAATCTCGACACAATCAGCCCCTGTTCCTTGTGGGCTGCCACCACGATTTGTCCGTACAGCTTGCGGCGGTTGTTTTGAGATTTGTCCACCGCGATGATATAGCCGTCGTGGAGCACGGGCATCATCGATCGGCCACGGACTCGAAGGCAACTGGTGTAGGCGGGATTGGGACACCAGGAACTGGGAGCGGCCACCACAGTCTCCGGTGGGGTCTGGTCGAGAACATCTTCGGGATCTCCCCTTCCGCCGTGAGTTGCCGCGACCACCGGCAGGACTGGTATTGCCACCAGGTGACTTCCCTTTTTACGCAGTCTGTGCGCACCTGCCTGAACGACTTGCAGATCGGGCAAGCGTTCCTTTTGCAACCGTGAACGGACAGCGGGCAACACACGCATCAGATCGCCGCTATGCAATCCGGCTCGTCCCCAGAAATACCAGCACTCCGGATCTCCGGTGATGTTACCGAGCTGAATGTAGATATTGGCGGGCGGCTCCTGCACTCCGCGCTCCCAGCGCGACACTGCCATGGCAGAGGAATTCAGCTGCTTACCGAACTCGGACTGGCTTAGGGCCATGCGGCGGCGAAGAGCAATGATTCGAGATGCCCATTCGCGATCCGCTGTATTTCTTTTGTCGACCACGAGGCACCGCTACTCGACTGATCGCTTGATCTGCGTCGCATGACCATCCAGTTGGCTAATCTTCTCAAGATTGAGCAACGCAAACAAGGCGTCCAACAGGGGTTGGTGGTGCATTTGAAATCCGCCTGCACCTTGTATTTCATCCACAATTGCTTTCTCTGCATCCCGAATGCGCTGAGGCAGCTTATCACTGCTCGCTTCATGCAATGCGGCTATGTAGAGTGCTCGCCAATGCTCGGGGTTTCCGTTTTGACCACTGGTTGACATACCCACTGATCCTTGGACCCGTTAACGTGCTAGTTATAACCAAAAGCCTAGTCCAATACCATACAGCGATCAAGGTATTTAAATGATTTGCGAGCAGAAGGTTGCAGTCTACTGAAAATACACGTATTTCCCCACGCGCGCTTTGCCCCCAATGGGCACATTATCCGCTTCGCTCTCCGTCAGGATGTGAGCCGTTCGACATGTGTTAGTATGCGCGGGTTTGAAAGGAGCCTCCATGAAGCGCAGCAACTTGTTAGTTGGGGTCACATTAGCAGTGGGCGTGGTGCTGGGCTTGCTGGGTAACCGGATGTTGAGCGCCCAGGACAATTTGAAAAGCGGCACGGTTCTGCAGCGAACGGAACTGAAGGCCGCGCCGGGATGGGAAGCGATCCTGGTGCAGCGTATCCTACCGCCGGGTGCGGAGAGCGGCAAGCATACCCAATCGGGCAACGAGATCGTGTATATCCACGACGGCTCGGTGATCTTTGAGGCGCAGGGCAAGCCCGCTGTGACCCTGAAGCCCGGCGAGGCGTTCACCACTGTCGCCGGCGAAGTGCACAACGTGAAGAATGCCAGCAGCAGCGCTCCTGCGACGGCGCTGGCCTTCTATGTTGCCAAGAAGGGTGCTCGTCTCGAGGATCTCTCGGTTCCGGCGAAATAAGAATCGCAGGCGACGGCAGGGTGAGGAGATAGCCCGTTCCGAAGGATATGTGCGCCAGCTTTACGAAACGGATCGAGATCGGAGGGGGATGTTCCAAAGCACGAGTGAACTGATGCTCTTCCCGGTAGCGATTCCTGCTTCGGGCGAGAGTGACTTTTGTGAATTCCGTTTTAGAACCTTCGAACGTTCCAGGTGGAAGTCAACGCCCAGATGAAGGACAAGCGCGGTGAGTTGTGGCCGACGTGCGCCGAATCGGACACATCGTTTTAAATGGATACCTGAACCCAGGCAAGATACCGCCGCGAAGAGCGTCTCGGTTACACGACCTGACGTCCCGCGAGCGAGAGATCGTGCAACTCGTAGCGGAAGGGAAAAGCACAAAAGAGGTAGCACTGACCTTAGGTATTAGTGTGAAGACCGCCGAGACCCATCGCAGCAATCTGATGCGCAAGCAAGGGTTGCATTGTTTAAGCGAGTTAGTTCTGTACGCGCTTCGCAATAATTATGATTCAAGTTCCAGGTGAGAAGGTTCCCGGCGTACCTAGCGGATCTTCGCAGATACCAGCAGCATAGCCCGTAAACTGCAATTGTTGTTATTTGTGGCCACTCCCGCACGCTTCTTTCGCATGCGCGGGGGGGTCGCGCCAGTTTTCGAAAAAGCCATTGAATTGACTAGAGCAGCCGCCCCCGGGCACGAGCGAGTGCGCCTTCGAGATAGATCGGCTCAAGCCCATCGGCCCAATATTCGGTCGCGGCTAGGTTGGGCTGGGACGTCTCCTGTTCCGTACGCAAGGTTGGTTGACTGATGTCAGTCGGGTGAAATTCGATCCACGCACCCCAGGTTCGGTCAATTCTCTCCTCGGCGCAAATCCGAACGACATAGGTAGTATCGCCATCGATGATCTTGGCAGTGTGTTCACGAACAAGCATAGGGGCGATCTTTCGTCAGATTAGATGTCGCATGGGGGATATGGGTTGATCTGTGCCGAGGCTGCGATGAGAAACACGACTGCACAAGCCGCCCGCACGGAGAGTCGGCTTCTTAGCGCACAAAGGGGTGGGAGTCCCAGTCGCTGCTACTGGCGTCGACATCCGCGCCGAGGCGCGTGCGCGGCCTTGGAATTATTTCCTTTTCTGTTCCTAATCAGGGGGAAAGAACATAAGGCTCCTTTTCAAGCCCCGAGATGTAGACGCTCGCCTGTTTTACCTACTACACGCTGTTCTTACGCTCAGGAATGCGCGCATTCGCCCAGGTACTGCTTAGCTCCTAAGGTGCTGCTGGACCTAACTCCTTGCGCCACTGTCGCTCGGAGTTTGGCACGAATCGTGCCTCTCTTTTTATGACACCGCGTTGCTTCGGGAACGGTGCAAAAGGCAGGTTCTTCTTGTACTTCTCTGGCGAAGAGAATGGAGGTGTGCAATGACAAAAAGATCTCTGATCCTCTGCGTTGATGACGATTGGAACGGGCTGGAGGGTCGCAAGATGCTATTGGAGGAGCGTGAGTACCAAGTCTTGGTCGCCACAGGCGGAGCGGAAGCCTTACAACTATTCGCATCCCATCCGGTGGATTTGGTGCTGATCGACTATCACATGCCCGGCATGAATGGGGATGTCGCCGCCCAGCACATGAAAGCTAGCCAACCCGATATTCCGATCGCACTCCTGTCGGCCGACGATGAACTGCCAGAGAGCACGCTAAGATCGGTGGAGGCGTTTATATCTAAGAGCGAGTCGCCCGCACATTTATTACAGATCGTCGAATACTTGCTCGATGAGCATTTTCTATTTGCCCCTCTCGATGATTCAAGAACCAGGGGACAACAAAGACGCGCTGCGTAGTAACGACGACTCTTTAAAACAAAAGATTTTAGGCTGCAAGATCAATTCTTGTAATGGCGGGAGGCTCGTGCTTTTCTTGCACTCTGCCGTGACGGCTGATCTTCGCCAGTTCGGCATTAAGTTCTGCTCCCACCAACATGGCAAAGCCTGTCCAATACAACCAGACCATCAGTGCAATTGCTGCGCCAAGCGTGCCATAGGTTTTATTGAAATTCGCGAAATGCCGAAAATAGATCCCGAGCAGATAAGACAATCCGATCCAGCATCCCACCGCAAGGACCGCTCCCGGCAGAGTAGCGAGAAAACGCTGCTTCACGTTCGGCGCGAGAAAATAAAGCGCTTCTACGGCAAGGATCGCGAACCCCACCGCGATGGTCCAGTGGATGTAGGGCCAGAGCAGAATGAACAGATTCGACAAGTGGACTCGGCCCGCGAGCCATTCTCCGAATCTTGGCCCGACGATCATGACAGATAACGCAACCAGCGAGAACGCACCGGTCATGAAAGCCAAGCCAACAGCCAAAGGGCGCGTTTTCCAGAACGGACGGTCATCCTTAACCTCATACGCGACGTTCAACGCGTCCATAGCAGCTGCAAAACCACCAGAGGCCGCCCAAAGGGTTCCCAAGATCCCGAAAGACAGAAACGCTCCTTTGTTGGGCGAGATCACATCAGCTAATACTCTTCTCACTAGGCCCATGCTGTCAGCCGGCAAGAAACGTGCCATCAAAGCCAGGGCCTGATTGAACAGGTCGGGGACAGGCAAATACGCAACCACTGCAGAGAGAAAGATCAGAGCCGGAAATAGTGATAGAACAAAGTAGTAGGACAGTGCAGCGGCCATCTGCATTGTATGGTTCCGCTCGAGGTCAGCATAAGTACGGACCAGTCCGTGTCTTATGCCTGCAGGTCTCATAAATCCTCGATCCTTCGGGATATCGTGGCGCTCACGCCGGAACCGCTCTGGCACCGTCGTGGTTGCGGCGCCCGCTATGGGGCTCACAATCCAGCCGTTGTTGGATGCGGCGGCCTCAATGCGGGTGGTCGATGTGAATAACTTTTCTGATTGAAGCAAGTATTCATCGGGCGGAGCGGATCATGCACAGGATTGATAGTCTGCATTCGAGATGAAGTAGCCAAGAACATCGTGCAACCGATGCCGTCAAGCGTGACATTTCCATTATGGTGGTCGCGTCACTGTTGTTGTCCTGCTGCTAGTGGTAGCCGGGCGGATCTTTTACCGCATGATTTATGCACACCTGAAGCGAGACAGAAATGAAAATGTTGGAAGCTTCTTGCGTCGTATTCATGCCGCTCTACGTCCGTTAGGCCGACAAAAGTGTCCCGTTCAAGGGCTTCGACGCCTTTCGATTAGCGCAAGAAGTTCGGCACGAATTTGTTTGAGGTCTTCCACCGGCCGCACCAGTGGACGACGCGGCTGGTCCCCTTGACACGCAAGGCAACTCGCGGCGACCAGCAGTATGTCATGACAGGGTGGTTAAGTTCGATACAGGACATACCGTATTTCCAGAGCACCTGCTTCTGGGAAAACTCCCCTCATTGGGGTTGGCCTACGCCGACAATCTGCAGACGTCAGCGGAGGAGGTTTAGCGATATTTTAGGGTTATCGTCCAACTGCCGGATTACGCCATAGCACTCACAGGCTGCCTCTTCCAAACCTTTTCTATTGGTAATTCTTACCGTGCCACGGGCGTACTGAATGAAGCCTGCCCTCTGCAACACAGCGGCGGCCAGGCTCACACTCGGCCTTCCGGTTCCTAGCATTTCAGCGAAAAACTCGTGAGTCATTGGCAGCAAATCAGAACAAATTCTATCCTGGCACATGAGCAGCCAGCGTGCGAGGCGCTGATCAATCTCGTGTAGCCGATTACAGGCCGCTAACTGCGCCACCTGCATCCCCTGGATCTGCGCATACTGGTTTAAACGAAGCCGCAGATTCGGCGTTGAGCTAAGAATAACTTCCAGCACCTCCGCTTTGATTCTGAATCCGTTCCCATTCGCCTGTACAACAGCACCGTATGGAGTCCTGTTCAAGCCTGCGGCTATGGGCGTACCCACAAAACCCTCCCGCCCAACGATCCCTACTTCCACAGTCCTGCCATCGTTGGTCACGATCACTAAGGAGGTCAGTCCAAAATTAAGGAGGTACCCATATTCAAGTCCGTCCGGGGATTCGTGTAGGCGTTGATGCAACCGAAGTTCAACAAATTCCAAGTGGGGAAGCAGGGCATCGTATTCGTCATCTGGAAGGGCCAAGAGAATGCGGTTGTACACCACGTTCCCGTGAATATCAGTACGCCCCACCGACGTGTGGGACTGTGGAACAATTTCGAGCTTCGGTGTGCTTGGCTTTCGGTGTTGTCGCGTTGCCATATTCACCTTTTGTTCAAAACGTATTCCTTGTGTGCCTGATGAGCTGCGCAGCCCGCCCACGGTGCTCAGCAGCCATGCGCGGAAAGTAACATGGAATGCTCGGTATTGTCGATTTCCCACGACGGAACTGCCGTCGCTTAGATCCCGCCTGAACCCCGACCTGTCCTGTAGCTGTAAGCGGAGTTACTTCGACGCCTGCTATCAGGTCCTACCGGCCATCTACTCGCAAGCCGACGACGCTGGCCATCGGTGACCTCGAAAATCGGATTAGTCAGACATAAGCTTGGGTCACCTCTGGGGCCCCTTCGTCATAATCCAATTTCGAGGACATACCCCAATGAAGAAGTTCAACCTCCTGTGTACTCTCACACTCTTGGCTACCACGATGGCTTTCGCTCAGAGCGGCACGCCAAGCTCCAAGGCTACAGCGGCCTACAATACAGCCGTTGGGTGCAGCATGACTGCGACAACCGGCACCTGGAATTGCGCGGACGTTTTCAGTGGCGCGGCGAAGCTTGTGACCGCGGACAATTATGTCGAGGTTATGGGCAGCACCGTGAAAGTCTCCAACAGTCAGTCGCTGTTTGCCTCTGCGTCGCTGGTGACTGGTCTGTATACGAACACTCTAGTCACGACGAAACCCTCAAAAACAGCAGGCGGCACGAACACTTCCACGGCAGTAGCCACCGGTGGAGTGTATCTACGAGCCGTCCTTTTGGATGCTCCCAATGGCAATCCCCTTGTATATGGTTACCCGGCAGCGGCCTGCAATAGCGCAGTTCTGGGATGTTCTGGGACTGGAGCTGACTCCGGCGTTGTCCTGGATTCCCGCGTTCAGACACTCACTCAGTCGCTCAGCGATTGTGTGGTCAACGTGACCGTCAGCGGCCTGGCGGGAACCGGGACGTGTGATTTTACGTCCACGGTTCAGCTGATTCTGCAAACCACCAGTGCTCACGGCTACAATTTCATTTTCCCCAACGTTGGAGTGGGCACCTATTACTTATCCATCCAGGCTGCTGCCGACTCCGGCGCAGTGGTCAACACCGGCTTCGGATCCGCAGTTGGCGGAGCCGCCTACGGTCTGGGTTCAGTAACCATAGAGAGCGTCAGGATGGTTCACAACTTTTCCTTCTAAGTCGCGCCCATCCGCGCAGCATCAAGTTGAACCGGGGCTAGTGCCCCGGTTTTCCACTTATTGATCGCGGGCAGCGACAATCGGTTGATTTTGTTACGGAACATGATAAAGATCCTTACTCACGGCGGTGGTTAATCCTCATACTAGGCTTTCCCCACAAGCAAGTTCACACGTATGCCAACCCGGAACTGGCTCTTTGTGTCAGTCGCGTTCGAACAACTCGTCGCGTCCGACCATCTGCGAATAGTTGCGATTGCGGATCTTGTACCAGGTGCTCAGTGAATCACAGCGGTCTAGCCATCTACTCACGTACTAAGTAACTCCCACCTTTCTTGGTGAGCAGAATTTTTTTTCCATCAAACTCCAACTCGTAGTCACCTTCCGGGAAATCGTCGCCGTCTACGATGTCACAGCGGGAGTACGCGATCGCTACCGGTCGCGTGGATTCGTCCTCGTACATGCTGCTGCGCGTTGCCTGGATGCTGCACGTTCGCTGATGCCCCTCTCCGCGAAGCATCCCATGCAACGGAACAATTTCTTTAGTCGTGCTCATTACGATTCCTTATCGATTTGTTTCTATTCGGGGACGGAGGTTGGTTCCGACTTTGTCGCTTCGCCTTCCTTGCGGATTTGCTCGTATTCGCCGGAAAGCACGGTTTGGACTTACTCTGCCTTTTGACTTTTTCAGCAGTGCGACGAATCCGGCGCTTGATGACGGCTTGTTCCTTGCGGGCTAGCGCTTCCATCTCGGCTACATCTTGTTCCGTGGGTACGTGGCGAAGGGCGGAATCGGCGAGTGCTAGCCAGCGGATGCTCGGATTGATGACCCTACCCCGTGCGGTCGCTCGTCGGCGGGCTGAGTTGCGCGCGGGGGCCTGTTCGTCGGCTGGCTTTTCTGAAAGCATTAGGGATGCCAATTACAAGATGCCACAACAGACGTTAGTTGTTCGATAGGGCACATACCGTATTTCCACTGAAGAAAAGACGAAGACGTACCGATCTCAGCCCGTGGACGAGGGGCGTAAGCGCGTGATTGGACTAATGGCTGCAATCCTGAGTGACATGCGCATGCAAAGAGCCGCTAACCTTTTCGGAATGTCGAACGGTACGCCCATTACTGATCGGATCATTGAGGCTAGCATTCAGTGGGCAGAACGGATCATGGATAGGATTGATGCCTTACATTCAAAGTGAGAGAAAACGGTTCTTCAATCGGGAAGTGCCATCCACTCCATGGGCACAAGAAATCCATCGAACAAATTCGGTTCAGCGGTAACGACCCAGCTTTGTTCTTTGGCGTTGTACCAGCCGATCCCGTAGCGGACAACCTCACTCCCGTCCCAAAATTTGATGGCAACGGTCTTAGCGTCAGCGGGCAATCGCGCCTGGACCGGCGTCCATTTCCAGTTAGAAGCGTTCATTGTTCGAGAGTATCTCTAACCGACTGCGCATCGGCGTGTTCGGCGGCAGGAACGACAATTCCGCGAGTTGGCCCGTATCAAACGATTCTATTCGTAGTAATCGGGTGACTTCTTGAGCTTCGCATTGGACATGAAATCGTGTTGAATCCACAGTTGCGCGCCAGCGCGTCAGGTCGTCGCCGCCAGCGGCTTTTGCTTCGCGCCCTTGATGATGAGCCAGAGCATGATGGCAAGTTCGCCGAAGAGCAGTGGCTGCGCATAGAGGAACGCCTTGCCGCTTAGCTCGGGCCGCATCAGGCCGATGCCGCTGAGGGCGACGTAAGCCGCGCCGTTCACCACCAGCCACGCGCCAAGGAAGCGCGGCAGAAAACCGGAGCGGTATACGAGCATGCCGAAGGGGACCAGCCACAGTCCCCAGAAGGTCTCGTTGACCGTGTTTCCTATGCTGTGCAGGCGAAGGAAGAGCATAGCAAGCGCCTCGCGCTGCGTCTGGTCGAGGACAGTGAGCGACTCGCTGGCGCGGGCGAGTGCGAGCGCCGCGGCGTTGGGCAGCACGTTCACGCAGGCGATGGCCGATGAGACCATGACGAGCGCAACCATGAACGCGGCCTGCGTCCGGTCGACGCGGCTGAGCAGGCGGTAGAGCGCGAACGCGAGCACGAGGAAGAAGATGGAGCCGGCGACTTCGGCCACCATGCCGAAGCGAAAAAGCGTTTCGTGGGCGAGGAGGTTGGCGGCGGTCGCGGCGGCGTCGCCCCGCACAATCAGCTTGCTCGGCAGGTAGATAAGTACGAACGGTCCCGGTATGACGAGCAACAGGTAGAGCCAGCCTGCAATCCTGGCTTGCCGATCGAGTGCGTCCATGGCGGGCCTCTTTTTTTCTTCGCTTGGCCTTAAACCGACCTGCTTTTAGGAGGTGACACCGCCCGGTGCCCGATCAGCCGTGGTCTCCTCCGGCCTCAGTCCTTTGATCAAGAGCCAGAGTCCGGTCGCCAGTTCGAAGATCCCGAGGCCGGTATCGAACCACCACAGGTTCACGAGCTTGGCGAAGTCAGGGGAGATTATGAAGGCAATAGTACACACCGCGGCCCACCCGGAGACGATCACTCCGAAGGCGGCAAGTCCTCGTGGGATGTAACCCGACTTGAAAAACAGGTAGCTGCAAGCGGTGGATGCCAAGCCATAGAACAGCAGGCCGACGTAGTAGGCGTCAAAACCGGAGAGATACAGCCTCCCCAGCGTCTGGGCTTGTTCTGTCCCGAGGACGCGCAGGTAATCGGCACCGTTCAACAGCCGCAGAGCGGTCAGCTGATTCAGCGACTCCAGGACCCACATCGAGGCATAGACGAGCCTCCAGAACCCAGCCAGCAACGCCAAGGTGCGACCGACTGGCCTGAGGGCGACGTAGAGCGCGCTAAGCAGGACCAACAGCCCCGCCTCGTAGACCAGGTTGCTGGCGATCCCGATTCGGAAGAGCCGCTCGTGCGCCAGGATGTTGCGGGCAGTCTGCGCTGGATCGCCGGCGACCATCAGGCGCTCGTTGATGCCAAAGTTCACCGCGACCACGATCGCGAAGGTGAGCAGGTAGAAGAATCCCGCGACTCGTGCAGCCTTGCGTGGCGACTCGTCGATGGTGCTGGTCGTCATTCCGTTCCTCCACGAACGGGACAAAGTTGTGTGGGTGAATATACGCAGAGCTAAGCGCGAGAGTTCCATCCGACGTTGCACTTGGCGGGCGCGGGCAGGATGCCGGCGCGACGCCGTCGTGAGACATTGGCATGGGGGCCACGCCGACCACAGCCAGGATGCACATTGCTACTCAGGAACAGAGACCCAGCCATGGACAACGGCGCCCTTTCAAGGTCAGCCTGACACGTCGCTAACCTTCTGTAGGTCCTTAATTTCCGGATAGACGACCATCCATCCAGAGTCGTCGCATCAGCTCGACTTCATTGGGATTTGCGTGGCGGATGATCGCTCGGCGTCGAAGCTGTCGAGTAATCTAGGCAGGGATCTTCACTCGCGTGAACCAAAACTGGCAGCATATTTCGTAGCGCTTAGGGACACCCCGGATTTGATCCCTCTTACGCGAAAAACGTATTCCCGACCCGTTGGAAGTCGGTGAAGATTTAGCATAGAGATCGGGAAAAAGTAATGGTACGCCATTCCCCGCTCTAGGTCGCTGATTCGATCTACTTAGCCCCGCTGGTCAGCTTCTCCAAGTCCGCTATGGTTGTTTTGTCATCGTAATTCCGGCTCCCACGACGTATGGCGTATCGCCGGCTTTGAGGGCATAGCTGACCTTTCGCGAACCCTGCTTTTCGCCCGGTTTTGGCCACCAGTACTCGACCCAAACTCCGGAAGGAGTCTTTGTAGCTTGGCAGAGCTTTGGGAAGAATTCCGTCCCCTTGGTGCCTCTCAATCCCGTAGTGTCCTTGCCGATGAGATCCGGCCTGAGTGGATGGGCGGCTACGGTTGCTTTGCCGCAGTCGAAAACGAAAATATAGGTGTCCTTCCACACCCAGGGACTCTCTTTTTTGTCGAATTGCGCAAGACCGGCCTCGCCCGACTGCGACAGAGTATTTGCGGCTTGCCGCACTTTCTCCACGACCTCCTGCGCGGTTGCCTTTTCTTGTCCTGCGCTGATCTTGGAAATGGTAAGCACAAGGAGGATCACCCCGAGAACAGCAAAGATGGTGTGCTTCATACTCATCCTCTTTTCTGACGGCGGTGCGCCGTTATGCTGGGTAAATTCTGACGGGTTGCAGTACGTGCCAATTGGGTCCAATCCTACCCCTGCGTACGTTCGCGTTCAAGCTCGCCGTTTTGCAAAGAAGAGAGTCACGCTCTTTACCTGGCGAGTAACGGGCAACTCGGAACTAATGCCTCCGGATTGGTCCTGATAAACGACCTTCTGTTTACTAACTGCCCGGAAAGCAAACTGCTTATCCACCAAACACCATGATCCAGTGACGCTGCTCCTGCACAGCTGATTCAAAGAACGCGCAAGAAAATAGACCGCTTTAGTTACGGTCCCTTCTTTCGTTATCGCATTACTGTGACGAGCACGCATGAGATGCTTACGTTCGCGGGCTTACTTCGAGCTTCTTAATTCGAACCGCATGATCCTGTAGCTGATCTTCGTGACGGCGTAGTTGCTCCGCGCCGATTGCGGCCCACGGCGGCCAAGTGCAGGTCGATAGCGAGCCCGGGGTCGGTATTACGTTCACCATT
>Ga0137403_10005944_pt1 | contig 14018 bp, 16 predicted proteins | sample CZOMad2_1_16fung_FD_122057 | JGI IMG/M metagenome (GOLD analysis project Ga0137403, IMG submission 122057) | Vadose zone soil fungal communities from Angelo Coast Range Reserve, California, USA - CZOMad2_1_16fungal (Hybrid Assembly) | ecosystem: Environmental > Terrestrial > Soil > Vadose zone... | reverse complement strand
TGGTCGGGTGTGTTCATAGTACCAGTATACTATATTTTCTCGGTAAAAAACAACATTCTTGACAACAGGAAATTTCTGTTATATACTTATTTCCGTAAAGAAAGTGTAGATGGAAAGAGTACAAGCAGAATCGGCCGTTCTCTTTCCACACTGGCTATTTTGTTTTCAGTGGAGGCAATGACATGACTATCTCACTGAGCCTGGGGTTACTCATTCTCCGCCTTGTGGTTGGATTGACGATCGCCGCACACGGGGCGCAGAAGCTCTTTGGCGCGTTTGGAGGCATGGGAGGTCATTCGGTGTGGGGTGGGCCACCGCTCTTCATCGCCGCCGGCCTGATCGAGGTGCCCGCGGGACTTCTCATCGGGCTCGGCTGGTTTACGACGCCGGTCGCGTTCGTGGCGAGCGGGGAGATGGCCGTCGCGTACTTTACTCAGCACTTGCCCCGCGGCCTCTGGCCCATCGAGAATCACGGCGAGCTCCCGGTGCTCTTCTGCTTCGTTTTCCTCTTCATTGCGGCGCGGGGGCCGGGGATCTGGAGCCTGGATGGACGACGCGCCTAGAACTGCACCCGCCACCCTACGCCGGTGCACCCGCGGGGGTGACCAGAAATCCTGGTGGACGGAGTCCGAAGATTCGCCAGTGACCGTTAACGACCTTCGCCGTGCCGATGCCCAGCACTACACCCATTCCGGCGTCGCTCAGCCAGTGGCGGTTGTCGTTGATCCGGGAGAAGGCGGTTCCCGCTGCCGCGGTATAGAGCAGCACGTGCACCAGCGGGCTCTTGATGTCGTCGGCCAGCGAGGTAGCGACCGCAAACGCGGCGGTGACGTGGCCGGAAGGCATCGAGCCACGGGTCTCCACTCCGGCCGAGTCCTTGAGCGAGGTGAATGGGTGGAACGAGAAGGCACCGACGTTCTCGTTGGGGCGCGAGCGCCCCACGAGGTGTTTCATCACTTCCATCTCCACAGCCGAGAGCAGCACCGACGCGACGAGACGGGTCCCGGCCCGGCGGACGCCCGCCTTGCCGGTCACGATCCCGACGCCCAACACGCCGAGGCTGATGCCGGCGTAATACGGTGCCTCGCCCTCCTGCCGGAAGACACTGGAGATATCATCGGTGGTCTTCGAGCGGAGGTGCTTCTGGGTAAAGCGCTGGACCGGTTCATCCAGCAGCATGAGCGCCCCCACCCCACCCACGACTACCAGGGCCTCGTACCAACGCACGACGTAGGCCTTGGCGAGCACCCGTTCCCGCGCCGCCTGGGCGCTGGTGTCCCCGGCTGTGCTGTCGCCGGCCGCCGGCGCAGGCACGGAGTCCGGCCGCTGGGCCGCCAGCGGGGCGGGGGGGATCATCAAGGTGACCAGGGCCGCGTGCGCGACCGCCCTCGCCCAGTTCGCGATGGATCACTCCTGTGGAATAGCACCGGCAGGTAGATTCGCGGCCACCCGCCCATGGGCGCTGTGATTCCCGGCGCGCAGGCTCAGTGACGACGGCAGCAGGTGCCCGGACCGCGTTCCTGCTCGCAACCGGTGCCCCGTCGCCTGGAGGAGTGCCACCCGCTAGGATTTGAGGGTGAGGAACACTGCTGCGGCCAAGCCCATGACCAGCCTCGCAGGACCGGTCGCCGGCCGGCAACCGGCGCCACCGGGCGCTTCGCTGCTACCCCGGGACGACGCGACCCGGCGGGCCGAGCTCAAGGTGATGAAGCGGGCCGCGACCGGATTGCTCGGCGTGGCGCTGGTGATCTTCGTCGTCGCCCGGATCCTGGAACCGGCCTATCCCTGGCTCGGCTTCGTTCGAGCCACCGCGGAGGCCTCCCTGGTCGGGGGTCTGGCCGATTGGTTTGCCGTCACTGCGTTGTTCCGGAAGCCGCTGGGGCTGCCGATCCCGCACACCGCCATCATCCAGACCCAGAAGGACCGCATCGGGCAGGTCCTCGCCACCTTCGTTCAGAACCATTTTCTCTCGCACGATGTGCTGACGGCCAAGCTGCGCTCCATGCAGCTGGCTGAGCGGGTCGCCCGTTGGGTGAGCGACCCGGAGAACAGCACCCGTCTTGCTCACCACCTCGCGGCCGGAGTGGCGCAGGCCGTCCAGACCCTTCCCGAAGCGGACGCCCGCGAGCTCATCCGAGAGAGCGCGCTCGCCCGGCTCCAGGCAATGCGGCTTGCTCCGGTGCTCGGCAACCTGCTGTCGGCGGTGGCAACCGACGACCGGCACCAGGCGCTGTTGGATGAGGCGTTGCGGCTGGTCAGAGACGCCCTCGACACCAATCGCGACGATCTGCGCCGCAAGATCAGGGAAGAGAGCCCGTGGTGGGTGCCCGGCGTGATCGACGACGCGCTGCATCAGCGGATCCTGGCCGCGGCCCACGCGCTGATTCAGGACGTCGCGGCCGACCGCGCGCATCCCCTCCGGCTCAAGTTCGATGTGGCGTTCCGGGACTTCGTGGACCGACTGCAGCACTCGCCGAAGGTGATCGCCCGGACCGAGGAGCTGAAGGAGGACTTGCTGGGCCACCCGATAGTGGAGGAGTTTGCGGCGTCACTATGGGACCGGGCGCGGCGGGCCGCGGCCCGCTTTTCCACCGAGGGCGACGGCGCCGCGGTCCAGCCGCTGGCGCGCGGGATCAGCACCCTGGGCCAGTCGTTGCTGGAGAACGAGGCCCGCCGGGCCGAGCTGGACGACTTCGTGACCAATTTCATCGCATCGCTGGTCGAGCAGCATCGCCACGAGGTGGGCGACCTGATCGCGCAGACCGTGCGCCGCTGGGACCCCGACGTCGCGGCCCAGCGCATCGAGCTGGCGGTGGGGCGGGATCTCCAGTTCATCCGGCTCAACGGGACGCTGGTGGGCGGGCTCGCGGGGCTGGTGATCTACACAATCTCGATACTCTTCCGGTAGACAACGGAAAACCGCAGAGGCGCAGAGGGCGCAGAGTAACAACACAAAACAATTGTTGTCTCTGCGTTCTCTGCGCCTCTGCGGTTTTCGGTCTTGGTTGCAGTTACTTGCGGGTTGCGAGGAACGCGACGATCGCGTTCAGCTCCTCCTGCGTCAGGCTCGAGACGTACCCCGGCATGTTGGGCCCGCCGTTGGTGATCCGCCCCACCATCTCGAGCGGCGACATCCGGGTCGCGACCAGCGTGAGGTCGGGACCCCGCTGGCCGCCCTGGCCCCCGATCGCGTGGCAGAACTCGCAGCCCTTCTCGTGAAAGAGCCGCGCGCCGTTGACCACCGCGGCGCTGGTGTCCCGCACCGTGCCGGCCGCGAGCGGCTGGGCCTCGAAATCGGGCGACCAGGGGGCCCGCTCTCCCGCGACCCAGAACGTGCCGATGACGGTCACGATGAGCAGCACGACCATGGCGGCCCAGGGCCGCCGCTTCACGCTCCGCTCGCCGGTGTTGAAGACCGGGACCAGCAGGAGGATGGCGCCGAAGACCAGCGGCGCCACGATGATCACCATCGTTTCCAGGTGACTGGGCGTGAGCGCGAGGATGGCGAAGTACCAGAGGAAATACCAGTCGGGCCGCGGATAGGCCTGGAGAATGGTGGGATCCGGCGGCTTCCCCAGCGCCGGCGGGCCAACGATGACCGCGAGGAGCGCCACCAGGGACACGACCCCGGCGCCGAACACCACGTCGCGCCACGCGGCATCGGGCCAGAAGGGCACGCCTTCGCGGCGGAGCATCTCCGCGTAGCGGGCCCGGTAGGTCGCCTTATCCACCGGCTCGCCCAGCTGCGGGGGCTCCGAGATCCCGTGCTTGAGCACCAGCCAGAGGTGCAGGCCGATCAGCAGGAACACCAGGGCCGGGATGAAGAAGACATGGAAGGCAAAAAAGCGACTCAACGTGGTCCCGCCGACCGTGTCACCTGCCAGAACGAAGTGAGCCAGGCCCTGGCCGATCACGGGCATCCGTCCGGCCTGGGCGGCCGCGACGATGACCGACCAGACCGCGGTCTGATCCCACCGCAGCAGCTGTCCGGTGAAGGCCAGCGCCAGCGTGAGCAGCAGGAGCAGCGCGCCGCTGAGCCAGTTGAGCTCGCGGGGGAACTTGTACGCCCCCATCACGTACACCCGGGCCACGTGGATTCCAACCAGCAGCACCATCGCCGACGCGCCGAAGTAGTGCAGCCCCCGGAGGAAGCGGCCCATCAACGCCTGCTCGGAGATGAAGCGGAGGCTCTCGTACGCGTCCCCGCTGGAGGGGACGTATGCCGTGGCGAGCGCGATGCCGGTCACCACCTGCAGCATGAACGCGATGAAGGTGGCGCTGCCGAAGACGTACCACCATCCGATCCGTTTCGGCACCGGATGCTCGAGCACATGGCGCGCCCAGGTCACCAGGCCGCTGCGGTCGTCCAGCCAGGCAAGAAATCCGCTGATCACGCCGCCCTCATGCGAACGGGATAGGGCTGGTGAGAATCTCCACTTGTCCGCTGCGTACTCGAACCGGATAGCGACCGAGAGGCTTGGGAGGGGGACCCGCCGCGACGCTGCCGTCGGCGTTGTAGACCCCGCCGTGGCACGGGCAGAGAAACAGCTTGGGAGCCGCGAACCAGCGCACCGGGCATCCCAGATGGGTGCAGTTTACCGAGAAGGCGGTAAAGCTCGACTCATCGTCCCGACGGAGCCACGCAGCGGTGCGAGCCGTGACCCCGGACCAGGGAAGCGGGGACGCATCGTCGAAGCTGACGCTGACGGTGTCCCCCACTTTGAACTGGTCCACCGCCCCCACGATGCGCCACGCACGGGGCGGCTTGCGGGTGAGCGGCGAGAGCAGAAAGCCGATGACCGGCACGCCCACGACGGCCGCCGCCAGGGTGGACAATGCAATCGAAATTCGAGAGAGAAAGCGCCGCCGCGCGAGCGTTGGAGCGTCGTCAGGCGCGCGGTCGGGATTGGTGGGGGTGTCCTCGGCGGGCGCTGCGCGATCCATGCGGCTCTCGGGGCAAAGGGCGACGTTGGTTGGACAACATATCCCGATGCCCCGAGGAGCGGAAGCTGGCCAATCGCTAGTTGGGGGCCCCCGCCGCGACCTGATTCCCCCGGCTCGGCTGCTTGGGCGCGGGCGGGGCCGCAGCTTCATTCGATTGAGCCTGGAAGGGTATCCGCCGCTCCTGATAGTCACGGCCGATCCATACCAGGGTGTCGCCACACATGATCGCGTCCACCGGGTAGGGCTGGCGCACGAACGACTGGTAGTCCGAGGTGGTCACCTGGGTTCCCGGGAAATAGTACCAGCAGGACTTCGCGTTGGGATGGCTGTGGACCATCCCGATCGTTCCCACCCATCCGGATTCCTCGCACGTAGCCTTGGGAAGCACGTGCGTCGCCGTGGACTGGGCGGAATCCACATCCGTCGGCGCGATCCGCTGCACGACAATGATGTTGCCCCGCCGCTCCCCGATCATGCAACCCATGAACTCGGTCGCGTTGACCTTGAACTGGAGCGCCAGATAGCGCCGGGCCTGGCCGGAAAGGACCACGGCGTTCGCCGCGGCGGCCCGGACTGGGGCGACACTGACTGGAATGGTGCGCGGAATAGCTGTGCGCGCCTCAGCCCGTTTCATGAGTCGCGACCCCTCCGGCTCGAGGCCGAGCAGGAGCATCGCGACGGCCGCTCCGGCGACGATCCTTGCCACCGGCGCACGAGCTCGAAGAGCCTGACCGATTTGACCGAGTCTGCCTGGCACGCCCAACTCCTTGTTGCATGACGAAACCACCACCCTGCCGCTCCACCCATCCGCAGCGTACCCAATTCCCCAAGCGCCGCACCGTGTCAATGCGCACAGGCAGGTCGTGCCGCCACACCCACTTACCCCTTAGGTCGTAGCCTCTTATCTGCACTAGAGGTCCCGGGTGACGCACGACGCCCGATGCTCGCGGCGGGCATCCGCCCGGGCTGCGCCAGGCCAGGTGTTGGCCAAGTGACGTCGCTCACGAAGAGGCGTGGGCCGCTTAGGCGCCCGCCGCCGCCGCGACCGCGGCCACGAGCTGGGCCGGCTCGACCGGTTTGGTCAGGACCGCCGAGAGGCCACTGCCTACCAGGCGCTCTCGATCTTCGGGCCCGAGCGACCCGGTGACGACCACCAGGACCAGCCTTCCCGCCCCGACCCCGCTATCGGTCATAACCTCGGTCCGAAAGTGATGGCTTCAAAGATCGACGATTTGCCCACCGCGCGCTCTGCCTTGACGACGCTGGGACCCACCCCTTAGCCTCCGAGCGTTCCCCCTCCCGAAGAGCACCCAGGCGACATGCGCATTCTCGTGATCGAAGACAACCGGGCGCTGCGTGACATTACCGCGCGGCTGCTCGCGAGCCACGGCTACGAGGTGCTCGTCGCGGACGGCGGCGGAGAGGGGCTTCGCCTGTGGCGGGAGCACGGCGCGGATCTGGTTCTGACCGACATTCACATGGGCGACATGAGCGGAATCGACGTGGTCCGCGAGATCCGAGCCACGCTGCCCAGTCTGCCGGTGGTGGTCATGTCCGGCAGCTCGAACGACGACGATCTCAAGCTGCTCCGCGCGACCGCCCAGCCCGGCTCGGTCGCCCTTCTCATGAAGCCCTTCTTACGCGACCAGCTCTTCGCCACTGTCGATCGCGAGCTGCAGGGCGGCCCGCCTGCCGGCCAGCCTTAAGCCGGCAACCTCCGCAGCTCGCAAGGCCCCGGCGCTTCCTGCCGGGTTGGTCTCAAGTCAGGGTCAATTCTAGCCGATAACTGGGGCATTCGAGCGGCTAAGCCGGCGGGATTGGCGACCTTAGAGGAGCGCGCCCAGGCCCATCGATCCGGTTAGTCCTGCCGGTTTTCCCGGCGCCGGTCGGAGGCTCGTGCCGCCGGCGGGGAGCGAGCCCGCAACGGGAGGCGGAAGAGGTTACACTCTCAAGTGCGGCGCGGGCGCAGGCCGAGGCGCTCAAACCCGATGAGGGCACGGCCGATAGTAGTACCACCACCACCGAGGACCACCATGTCGGTTGATCCGCAGAAAACCCACAAGGCGGGACTGTCCCCGGAGGCCGCGCAGGCAGGAGGGCGGCTGGGACCCGAGGGCGAGGCGAAGCCGGCGGCAGACATCGGTGGCGCTCCACCCCAGGGCACCATCTCGGCCGAGCGGCTGCGTGAGGCCCTCGATCGGCTCAAGACCGGCTTCTACGATCGACCCGAGGTGCGCGACCAGGTCGCGCGCGGCGTGACCAGGGATCTCGACACCCGGCCTGCTGAGTAATCGCGATGGCGATCGTCTCATGAAGGCGCTCATGGCGATCCCCGATCCCGGTCTCCGGGCCCTCTGGGACGGAGTGCTGGCGGATCGTGGGCACGACGTCACGCTAGGCGGCGCCGACAGCGATGCCTGGAGCCGGCTGGAAGAATCCTCCTTTGACCTCGTGGTGCTCGAGCTCGCACCTGGTTTCACCGACGCGCTGGAGGTCTGCCGGCGGCTGCGGCGCGAGCGCCCCGGGGTGCGGCCCAGTATCCTGGTGCTGGTGCACCCTGATCGAGCGGGGGAAATGGTGGCGGCGCTCAAGGCCGGCGCCGACGATGTCCTGGTCGGCTTGCCTGACCACCGGGCCGCCATCACGCATTTGGCTTCTCTCGAGCGCAGGCGACAGGCGGGCGCCAAGCAGAGCGGGCCGGGGCAGTCGTGCGGCGCGCCTTCGGCGGCCGCCGCACCGCGAGCCACGATCCTGTTGATCGATGACGAGGCCTCGATCCGGCTCTCGCTCCGTCGCGCGCTCGAGCACTGCGGGTTCGACGTGCTGGAAGCCTCCGACGGAGCCGAGGGGTTGGAGGTCTTCATCCGGTACCAAGATCAGATCGATGCCGTTGTGGTGGACCAGCGGATGCCCCGCATGTCGGGACAGCAGGTCGTCGAAGAGATCAAGCGCCGGCAACCCGGAGTGCCCGTGATCCTGATCAGCGGCCAGGACGTGGCCGACATGGTCGAGCCCGCACCTGGCTTCAGGGCCGACGCCTTTATCCGCAAGCCGTTCGAGCTGATGGATCTGGCGAGGACGGTGCGCCGGGTGGTGGAAGCGGCGTAGCTCAGGGCCTACCCATGTGCTATTAGCTTCTTGCTAATGGCTATCCGCATCACCACCGCCGACGCCTTCACTGCCGACGTCTTCGCCGGCAATCCCGCAGCCGTCTGTGTGCTCGAGGCTCCCCGAAGCGACAGCTGGATGCAGGCCGTCGCCCGGGAGATGAACCTCGCGGAGACTGCGTTCCTGGTGCGCGCGGGGGACGTTTTCGGGCTCCGCTGGTTCACTCCGGCGGTCGAGGTCGATCTCTGCGGTCACGCCACGCTGGCGAGCGCCCACGTCCTGTGGGAGGAGGGCCATCTCGACCGGGCGACGGAGGCACGGTTTCACACTCGAAGCGGCCTCTTGACCGCCACCCGGCAGGACGGCTGGATCACGCTCGACTTCCCAGCCACGCCCCCGGTACCCGCCGATCCGCCCCCCGAGCTGACCCAAGCGATCGGCGTCCCCATCCGGTTCGCCGCCCGCACTCCATTCGACTACCTGGTGGAGCTCGAGTCCGACGTGGCCGTTCGGTCGCTGGCCCCCGACATGAGCCTGCTCGCCCGGCTCGGCGGCAGAGGCGTCATCGTGACCAGCCGATCGGCCACTCCCGGCTTCGACTTCATCTCCCGCTTCTTCGGACCCGCAGTCGGCATCCCCGAGGACCCCGTCACCGGCTCGGCGCACTGCGCCCTGGGCCCGCTCTGGGGCGAGCGACTGGGCAAGGCCTCGCTGGTGGGATATCAGGCCTCGCCGCGCGGCGGGGTGGTGCGGGTGGCGTTGAAAGGGGAAAGGGTGCTGCTCAGCGGACAGGCGGTCACCGTGCTGCGCGCCGAGCTGCTCGCGTGAGCGACCCGGTCCAGGCCTTTCAGACGCTCGATCTCCGGGTCGGACGGGTGACCCGGGCAGAGCCGAACCCGAAGGCGCGGAAGCCGGCCTATCAGCTCTGGATCGACTTTGGCCCGCTGGGCGAAAAGCGCTCCAGCGCGCAGCTCACCGATGTCTACCGAGCCGAGGAGCTGGTCGGGCGCCTGGTCGTCGCGGCGGTGAACCTCGGGACCCGAATGATCGCCGGCGTCCCCTCGGAAGTGCTGGTGCTGGGCCTGCCGGATGAAGCCGGGAGGGTCGTGTTGCTGGCGGTGGAGCGGGAAGTGCCGTTGGGAGGGAGAGTGTTTTGAACAGCGTGAAGAGTGAAAAGTGAAAAGTAAAAAGTGAAAAGGGGGCTCCGCCCATGGCCGGATGCGCCTTTTCACTTTTCACTTTTCACGCTGTCCCTTGTGGCGGTGGTTGGCGCAGTGTCCGGCGCAGCCGGTCTTACCGCCAGCCCGCTCACCGCCCCATCCTTGGTGAGCGTCCATTCGATGACGACGGGCAGTCGCGCGGCGGTGAACGCCGCGGTTCGGCTGTAGATCTGCTCAGGCTTGAGCTCGGCCACGTGCTCGTCCACCGTCTTCCGCTCCTGGCCCAGCTGGGTGACCGCTCTGCCCGCAAAGGCGCCGAGCTCGGCCGCGCTGCCGAACACGTGCCGCAGCTCCGGCGTGAACTGCTCCCACAGCTTGCCGTACTCGGCCCCGTAGAGCCAGTTGGTATAGGTCCGCCCCTGCTCCAGCGTCTTGCCGGCTGCACGGTCGCTCTTGGCCCCACCGGGCAGCCCGGGAGAACAGGCGGCCAGCGCGAACGCGAGGGAACCCAGCCGGAGCACTACTCGAGGAATCGTCATGCGCGTCTACGTCTCAGTTGATATGGAAGGCATCGCCGGTGTCGTCCACGAGGACCAGACCAACCCGGTCGATCCCCGGTGCGCGGGCGAGTATGCCCGGTTCCGCAAGCTCATGACCGGCGAAGCCAATGCCGCCGTCGAGGGAGCGCTCAGCGCGGGAGCAACCCACGTGGTCGTCAATGATAGTCATTGGGACATGAGAAATCTGCTGGCCGAGGAGCTGCATGAGGCTGCCGAGCTCCTGAGCGGCGGGCCCAAACGGCTGTCGATGATGGAAGGCATCGAGACCGGCTTCGATGCCGCGCTGTTCATCGGCTATCACGCCCGGGCCGGCACTCCCCGGGCCGTCCTCGATCATACCATAATGGACGCCATTCGGGACGTGCGGCTGAACGGCCGGTCCGTGGGAGAGCTGGGACTCAACGCCGCGCTGGCCGGGGCCTACGGCGTCCCGGTAGCCCTGGTGAGCGGCGATCGAGCCACCGCGGAGGAGGCGCGCGCATTGCTCGGAAGCGGCATCGAGACCGTGATAGTAAAGGAGGCCGTCAGCCGACACGCAGCCCGGAGCGTAGCCCCGGCGGCCGCGCGCAGGCTGGTCCGCGACGGAGTCGCGGCGGCGCTTGGTCGCCCCCATCATCCGTGGGTCCCGCCCAGCCCCAGCACCATCGAAGTGGATCTCACGTTTTCCTATCAGGCCGACTACGCCGAGCTGGTGCCGGGGTCCAGCCGTTTGGGTCCATTGACCGTGGCCTACACCCATGCCGACTTCTGCGAGCTGTTCCGCGCCTGGCGGGCGTTCTACAACCTGGCTCGCGCGGAGTAGCCGGCATCCCCGCGCGGCTCCTGAATCAGTACGAGGCCAGTGATGAGATCGTTGACGATCCCGCGGGCTCGGCATGCACCGCACCGGCCGACGGTTCGCGCCGTAGCGTAAAGATGGGAAGCTCTGGTGGGCAGAAGAGCCGGGCCCGGACGTCCGCCGTGCCGATCCCGCGGGAGACGTAGAGCCGGCCGAGCAGCGAGTCGTACCAGCCCGCCACGAACCGACCCGAGCCCTTCGGCGTGAAGGGAGGCAGGCCCGGGACGCGAATCTGTCCGCCGTGGGTGTGGCCCGAGAGTATCAGTTTCGGCTTGGCCGGCCCGGAGACCGCGAATCCGTCGGCGAAGCTGGGCTCGTGCACCAGCCAGATGGCGGGGGCTCCGGACGGAAGACCGGCTGCGGCGGTCGGGCCGCTGGGGGATCCGGACAGCACGTCGTCGAGCCCCACGAACGCCAGGTTCGCGTCACCCACGCCGACGATCGCGTGGCTGTTGACCAGCAGAGTGACGCCGGCCCGTTGGTAGGCGTCCCGGGCCAGGCGATCGACCGTTCCGCCCCGGTAGTCCCAGTTGCCCAAAATGGCGATGGTCGCGAGCGTGCCTCGTGCGGCGTGGGCGAACTCGACCAGATCGGCCACGGCGGAGCGGGTCTCGCACTGGTCTCCGGTGAGCACCACGATGTCGGGTCGCTCCGACTCGAGCAGCGCCAGCGTGCGCTCGCTGGCCGCCCGGTTGGCCGGCAGGTGGACGTCGGAGACCTGCGCGATCCGGAGCCCGTCGAGCCTCGGCGCGAGCCCGGGCAGGGCGACGTCGTGCCGGCTCACCAGCACGCGGCGGGGCTCGATCGCGAACGCGTCGCTGGTGAGACCAGTGGCCAGGACGGCGCCGGTGACGGCCAGGAACCCGCGGCGCGACAGACCCGGCGGGCCCGGTTGGCCGGACTGGAGCGGCGGCGGGTCGGCCATTTCGATTTTCCCCAACGGCACTGGCGTGCTCCCCTGGTCGATACGGGCAAGGTAGCAGGATGAGGGAGCGGGCTGGGGGGTATCGAACGTGGCGACCAAGCTCCCAGTGCCGACGGCTAGCGAGGCGAGTCCATCAGTGGAGGCCCGGGAGGAGGATCGAGGCGTCGTAAACCACCAGAGGGCCCTTGCCTCTTGTGTTAGAATCCAAAGCCAACGCCCCCCGCAGCAGGGTTCCCTCGCGACTGGAGTTGACGCCGAGCGACACGGTGTTCCGACGATCGAGAAAGGCAAGCCAGACTCCACCACCGGCAGCGCCATGCCAGCCGCCGGGTGACTCCCCGTCGACATAAACCCGTCCGACGTCGGCGTTCCCAAAAACACCCCGAGCTAGCTGGAAGCGCCAGAAAGGCGCGCCCCATCGTGAGCCGGAGCTGGCCGCCGCCGTATAGGCTCGCATCGCCGGCGAACCGGTTCGAGTGGTAGCCAGCTAACGTGGACTCGCCGCCCAGAAAGGCCGCGTCGAAAAAGGGGAACGAGCCCCAGACTTTTCGCCCGCCCGCGTGAAGCGCGAGGGTCGGTGTTCCAGGCATCCGCGCGGACACAAAGGCTGCTGCCTCTGCCTGTGCAGCCCCAAAGGTATTGGGAACATCCCACACGCCCGGATGGACTTCACCGGCGACGGAGAGGTGGATGCCGTGCAGCGGGTTTACCGGCCGATCGCGAGTATCGAGGTCGAAGGCGACCCGCCCCCCCAGCTCGCCGAAATCGCGGCCCCCGAGCAGGGTGTCTCGGAGCGTCCCGATGAGTCTCCCAGTATTGTCGCCCGTGCGAGACCACCGCGCCGTAGCTCCAATGCTCACGTTGGCGCGACGGCCGATGGGAATCACCAATGAAGGCTCGAAAGCATACAGCTGCTGGCTGATGCGGTAAAAGTCGCTGTTTCCGAGGTTCGGGCTATTGTTGCCCAATCCGTAGAACCGGAGCATCTCCACGCCCGAGGCCAGGAGCCGAATCCGCCAAAATCTGGCGGTGTTCTCAGGGTGAAAGTCGCCTTCCAGCTCCGCCTTGGCCGACTGAGCGCCGGTGGAATATCCGACCCGCATGCGGATCTCGGACGCATAGGGGTCGCGACGGAATCCGTACTCCGTGCGAATAAAGCCGAAACCACGAAGGTGATCTCTCCGAAGAAACTCTTTCGACGGATCGATGCCAGCCCGAGTGATCGGGTGGACGCCCGCCCGTTTCTCCGCGCTCGACTCATGGACATCTTCGTGGGCGATCGCGACCGCCACCGGGACCAGTTTCGGTGGGCCGCCTTCGGGGACGGTCATCCCACCCTGTGGCAGCCGATCTCCCGTGATCATGACGAGGCGTTCGCAATGCTCAACAGCAGTGCCGACCATGCTGTGCCGCACAGGCACCACCGCATGAGGCTACTCACAAATCGTCTCCTTGTATGGGTGACTACGCGGTCGCACCACAGTAGGAGGAGACGGCTGCCTTTGTCTTCCGGATTGGTCCGGGATTATCGAGATCTTCTGCCGCTTGATGCTCGCGGGCCTACGCGGACCAGTCGCGCGCCTGATGCTGGGATTGACGTCACCAACGTGCGCCAGCTTCTCGACCGCCCCAGTAACTCGGCTGTATCCCCGCAACGTGAACTCCTCGTGGCCTGCCGCCCTAAACGGCGCACGGTTCAGCCGCGAGCGCCCCTGCTTCGACGGGCTTGATCAGGCGGGGTAGCGGACGCGCTTGGCGGCTCCGGTCCGAGGAGTGACGGGAAGCGTCGGAGCTCGCGGTAGCGTCCGGGAGTTATGCCGGTCGCCCGGCGAAAGACGTCCGTGAAATGGCTCTGATTCGCGAAGCCCACGTGCTGGGCGATCTCCGCGAGGGGGGTCGATCCGCCAGCGAGAAGCCTGGCGGCTTCGCCGACCCGCTCGCCCAGTACGTATTGGTGGGGCGTGGCACCGACCGTATTGCGGAACAGCAGCGAGAAGTGATGGGGGCTCAACCGCACCAGTGCCGCGAGCGTCGCGAGCGAGATCGCGCTCCCCAGGTTCGCTCGGATGTATTTCAGGACGATCGAGAGTTGGCGTCGGGAGAGTCTACTGGGTTGCCGCTTCGGAGCCGGAGAGCCGTGCGCATAGCGGCCGTCCACGTAGGTAGCGAGCGCAATCGAGAGCGACTGGGCGTAGAGCGAGCCCGCTGGGCATCCGGCGCGTGCCTCGGTCTCCATTAGCCGCATCAACGACGCGAGCTGGGCGTCACGAATGCGAAGCTGGGGGCGAAGGCGAGTCGCCATGAGCGGCACCCGCAGCTCGACCAAGCGCTCCAGCCCGATGGGGGTCAGCTCGACCTTGAGCAGTTGGCATTGGCCGGACCACTTGGGGGAAGTGATCTCGAGGTCACGGGGGCCAAATGGTGACGCTGCCGCGGCCCGCGATGAAGTGATGGTGGTCGAGCCCCGCGCGATACTCGATCTC
>Ga0137403_10005942_pt1 | contig 14021 bp, 16 predicted proteins | sample CZOMad2_1_16fung_FD_122057 | JGI IMG/M metagenome (GOLD analysis project Ga0137403, IMG submission 122057) | Vadose zone soil fungal communities from Angelo Coast Range Reserve, California, USA - CZOMad2_1_16fungal (Hybrid Assembly) | ecosystem: Environmental > Terrestrial > Soil > Vadose zone... | reverse complement strand
TTCACAAGATTCTGAATAGCCCGGCGAACGGTAATGCGGCTGACCCCGAATCGCGCAATGAGGCTGTCTTCGGTCGGCAGCTGGTCGCCGACCTTCAGGACTCCATCGGCGATCTCGCTGGCGAGGACCGTTTCGACGCGTGTATAGAGAAGAGAGTCATGCGCGACTAGCATGGAGACATTATAATGTCGTATTGTCACAAAACCCAGGCATCAAGCGGAGGCTTCCGAACGACAAGGAATCGGGACCATTCGATTCGGCAGGTCGACTGTTGGTACTAGTGCGGCAGGAACATGCACGAGGTCAGCGGGAAGACTGGCGCTCTTCCGCCATTTCCGAAGAAGCTCTGAAGGTGCGTCTACTACAGAAGCGGATTTCATCGCGCCAACTTCAGGCCGGGTCGGGTACAATTTTAAGCCGGAAGCGGCGAAACCGCCACAGTGCAGAGCGACGAGCAGCAGTTTCGGAACCTACAAGGTGAAGAATTGGATAGAGGTGCTTGATACCTGAATTTTCTGGGACTGGGACCGAGGCTGTAGGTTCGAATCCTACCCGGGGAGCGAACCTCAAATTTTTCAATCGCTTGGATGTGGCACGAGCATTCGTTTCACTACCGAACGCTGCTACGGCCCAGCGGAAGCTTTTCCTGTTTTCGATATTACTTCTGGAGCTCAGAAATTAAAAAAGGTGCTCAGCCTTCGTTCCCGCGAAGGTAATCGTACCATTTTGCGAGTGAAACTATGCCTATGTCCGGCGCCGGTTTCCCGTCGAGCTTGGCAATGAATTCCAACAAATGGCCGTCAACGTCGCTGAAGTAGATCGAAGCAGCCGGAATCCAGCCAAACACGCTCGGCTCGTCAGTAACGTAGCCGAAAAAATTTCTCAGTTCGACTCCGTTCTGTTTAATCCGGTGGATCGCTGTCTGCAAATCGTCAAAAGCGACTTCGAACGCGAGGTGTTGCGAAAAAACTGTTTTTCCGGTGCTGCCTGCAGCCCAGGGAGGTCGTTCCCATATGCCCAGCATTGTGCTCCGGTTCCTGCCTACCCAGTAGAGTGCGGCTCGTCGGTTAGTTTCCTTCAGGCCGAGTTCAAGACCAAGAACGTGCTCATAAAATTTCATCGCTTTTTCGAGATCCGCGACATGCAGGTGGGCTTCGAAGAGTCCACGGAACAATCCCGCCGGTAATTCGCTCGTCACGGCAAGCTCCTATCGACCTCGCGCGAGATTTGAGTTCGCGTGGCATCCATTCAAGAATTGAACCAAATGCGCCAAGTTGTCGCCCGCGCGATAGGGAACCGCGCCGAGCTCTTCCAAGTCACACGCTAAAAGTCCGCATAGTGATGCGAGACTGCACATAACCACGTGTATTCGAACTGCCGAAGGCGCCATGCGTCACTCACGGCAACGCTACTCCACTTTTGCGGTAAGGCGATGGAGTTCGCCTTCGAGTTCGGTTACCGCGGCATCTGCGCTCTTTTCCCCTATTAATGTCTGACGCACAGCGGTGAAGTAAGCTGTCGACAAGCGATCATATTGTGGACCGGCGGCCGTGGATGGTCGTGTCACTGCTCCGTTCAAAAGCACGTCCCGCAAAGTTGCGAAAAACGGATTTGCCTTTAATGCGGGTGAGTCGTAAAGCGCCGGCCGAGTCGGAGCATATCCTCGCGTCGAGGCATTCACGCCCTGAATTTCGGGACTGGTTAAAAACTTAACGAGCTCGATGGCGGCGCCTTTGTTGGCTGATTTCTTGCTCACCATAAGCTGGAAACCACCGAGAACGTCAGCATGACGTGAGCCGGTGCGATCTCCCTGAGGCATCATCGTAAGCCCGATCCGATTTCTAACGCTTGAGTCAGGCGACATGCTTTCAACATAGGCATACGGCCAGTTGCGCATGAAGGCCGCGTCACCGTTTTTCCAGATCCGAAGAGAATCATCTTCAAGCTCGGCAGTAACGTCTGGCGGCGAAACCGTCCCGATCCATCGCCGGGCACGTTCCAAGGCTTGTATCATCGGAGCACGCTCCAGGCTGACCCTCCCATCGGGTTTCAGGAGCGAGCCTCCACCTTGGGAAATCTGCCACTCAAGGGCGTTGCAAGTCAGAGCTTCAGATGCCGCTCCTTGCCACAGAAATCCCCAAAACGTGCCTTTGCCATTTGCCCGTTCCCCTTTGGCGATCTCTTTGGCCTGGCGCTCCAACTCGTTCCACGTATGCGGCGGTTCGACGAAATGATATTTCTCCAACAGATCGCGGCGATAGTAGAGCAAGCTGATTTCGACGAAGTACGGAACAGCGATCAATTTACCGCGCAAGGTGTTGTTCTCAACAAGACTGGGCACCATATCAGTCATATCACCGAATGCCGGACGCAGGTCCTCAGCGTAATCCGACAGAATCCCGGGCCACACGATGTCGATTGCGTACACATCCGCTTGCGGAGAGCCGGTTTCGAACTCGCGCAGATAGCTCGACAAGACCGCACTCGTGTCATTGCCCGGTCGGATCGTCTGCACGTCAATCCCGGTGAGCTCGCGAAATTTCATCATGAGAGCGTCATTCCATGGCCGGTCCGGCGCGTTTTCCGGGAGGGCGACTTTGATTGAGGACCCTTTCAGATCGGTGCGCAGATTCCTGGGCCAATCTTTAATTACAGGAGCCGGGGGGAGAGCAGGTGTCTTATGTTCCGAAAGTGGTAAGCCTTTGTAGTCGTCCGGGACCGCCAGCACAAAGCTGGTCAAAATCCCAAGCAAACCAAGCATCCAGAATGTCTTAGTGTTGAACATGGGTTCGCTCTCACTTTCTCCACTCGCGCCTGGTCCACCCTGCATAATAAAGATCGACATACCCGAGGCCCCGATGTGTTACACGGATTGTTTGGTGGCATCCGAGATTCCGAAATAATCGTGAACGATTAAAACGGCGGCTTTGGCGTCTGTGGGTCCAGCAACGAAGGCGCGGAATTCACGTCCGTCGCCCTGCTTGAGAGTGATAAAACTCCCCTTGTCTGCGGTGGAAGTTTTGTCTTCGCCTGCAGCCCTGACGGTAAAAATCAACATCGATAGCGAAAGCACAAAAAGACTTAAGAATTTCATCGACTTCCCTCCGAGATTGATTGCTAACGATTCAATTTGAACTGACGCTTGGCGCATGAACGTTCTCCCAATTCCGGACCTTGCAGCGTGCTTCATCGAAAATTCGTTCGTAGTTACCCAACCGGACTTTGCGGGAGGTTTCCGCATCGAGTGCTTTCCACAAAAGCTCGTATTGATAGAAGACCTTCAGATACTTGGACTGATCGGTCGGCGCTGCGGCGTCAGTACCAAACAGAAAGCGCTCTGGATAACGTTGCATTAAATCGGCCAGCCCCTTGGTCGCTTCTGGGCTGGCGACAAAATATTTCGCAACTTCGTCCCACGAGATATCGACGTAAACGTTTCGAAAGTCCGGATCGCGCAAGATGCCTTCGATCTGCGCAAGGTGCTCCTTGGGCGGTGCGACCAAACGTCCCAAGCCCATGTGGGCCCAAATGATGGTCGTGTTGGGATGCCCCTTTAAGACGGCTTTCAATTGGTTGAGGTAGGCAGGTTCCGATTCGTCTTTTGCAACATCCCTTGCGATAGGGATGTCGATATCATTGTGGAGGATGACCACGAGACCAACTTCCGCAGCGAAATCGAATATGCGATCGAGAGCCGGGTTTTGAAGGCTGGCAACTTCGCCTGGAATCTTTGCCGACACAAACTCTTTGTGAATTGTGAACTCGCCGATACCAGTGAAGACTCCGGGGAAAGTCCGCAGCACCCTGCGAATGTGGTCCACGGCATACATGTCCGTGGGGTTGAACCCGGTAATCATGGGATCGAAACGGGCCTGCTGTTCCTTTGACAAGGATTTGTATGCTATTGCAATCCAGGCGTCCGTAAACGAGTAGTAGTACAACGGCGCGTCGGAGTGCAGGTAATACTTCGGTGCACGGTCTCCATCAACCCGATACGACCACTGTTGCTGCAGGGGAACTCCGAAAAGAGTCACGCGTCCGGCTTTGTTTCCCATCATGTTTAGAAAATCGTGGATGGTGGGGCCTTCCTGAATATCGTTCGTCAAATGAAAATGGGAATCATTGAATTCATAGTTGGCGGTTTGCGAACGAGCTGGCGCAACTCTGACAAGCAAAACGAGAACAAGTTGCGTGAAAAACAGGAACCACTGCGCGTATCGCGAGGCAGATCTCCCGTTGGTTCCCGGAAGCGAAGGAAGCTTGTTCACCTGTCACGGCCCTGATTGCTCTGTGATTCGACGGCACGAACTGCCTGCCGAACGATCAAGATCGGAGTCTCGACTAATCCTATTAGGCTGAGCTCCGTTCGATCCAACGCTTCATCCGTAAACGCGCGCACCGCGGCGGCAGCATTACGACTGTTCCGGCGCAAGAGTTCGAGCGCGGCGGCCTTCGTCACCCAGGCATGGTCCTGAGCATGGTTCGCATTCAACTCGGCGAAAACCTCCCAAGTGACGTCCGGAACGTCTGCACCGTCAGCAATGGTTCGCGCGAGATCAATCTCAATCGGGTAGACGCTGGCGACATGATGCACGAGGACACCGACCGAACGGCCCTCACTCTCGCTACCCGGCATCGGTGCACGCCATTCCGCTTCCGAGAGGCCTTCAGCGAAAACAGCCAAGTCGGCAGCCGCTTCCGCGATGCGATCAGCGAGTAATGCAGAACGACGACCCGTGGAGCCTTCGATATGGTGAGTAGCAGTGGGTTGTGCCTCAACCAGAATGTTCCTGCCGCGAGTTGCAATCACCTCGAGGTACTCAGCGTCGACGCTGGTGGTATTGCCATCGGAATAGTTATGTGCGGACCAGAGCTGAACCAGTTCGCTCCGCAGATTCTCTTGCCCGGTCGCATCGAGAGATGCGAAAGCCCGAGACATTGGACCGTAATGGCTGCGGAAGAAATCCACGACCGCATCCGGAGGAAACGGATATTCAAAGTGATAGACGCGAAGTGCGAACTTCAGGTCGGCAATTCCTTCCCGGAGACGATCACGGACAGTGGTTTCATCACCCCACAGCATGGGCGTGGGCATGCCCGAGGGAGCGATATGCTTGGAGATCGTTCTAAACATTTGCCCGACGAACCCGTCGGGAGTCCAATTCGCCATGGCAACCATGCCACCTAGTCGGCACACGCGAGTAAGTTCGGCCGCCACCAGATGGGGGCGAGGGGCGAACATCGCTCCGATTAAACTGACTACTGCGTCAAACTGACCATCAGCATAAGGGAGCGATTCCGCATCAGCCTCTTCGAACGTGATCTCAAGTGCTTCGGCGGCCGCGCGGGCTCGGGCCCTCTTAAGCCAATTAGTGGCAATATCGCAACCAATAACCTGTGCACCCGCCCTTGCCGCAATCAGGGCAAGTTGCCCGGCGCCGCAACCGACGTCTAGCAGCCGGCTTCCCCGTGTAACTCCGAGGCGCTGAAAAAACTGCACCGCGTCCTTCTTCATAAAGCGTGAGAAGAGGTCGTAGTCTCCCGTCATCCATGTCGTCTTCAGGCGGTTTTTGAGCTGCTCAAAGTCTTGACTGGTCTTTGCGTCTTTCGCGATCGCACTCATTCTGGTACACACTCCATTCAGTCACCTTAGCTCCCCACTATGCTTCCGAGGGATTAAGAGTCGCATTTCACTTCAACAAACACATCCGCCAGCACTCCTCGCCGAGAATCTCGGTTTGATATCTCAGAAAGAACCAGTACACGGCCTGGCCGCCGATCCAAGCCCAATACAAGAATGATTCGATCATCGGCGTCGTTCCATGCTCTCCGTGCTACTGCACTGTGACCATAACGGTTGTCGTGTGAGAAATAGTCCAGACTGTGCGGTGATCATGATTGAGGCGGTGCCTCGATTTGACTGCGCGCTGCTGGCGGATCCGGCACAACCACCCATCACCAACCCCAGAGCAACAATTGCTGCCCCTGCGGTAGCGGTCAGCAGTCGGGCACGAGTGGTTCGAAGCTCTCCGTCATATCGCATCGCAAGATTGAACAACCCCAAGGCAACGAGAAGAGCGCAAAGGCTGATCAGGTCCGGCATAAAAAGCCCGAAGTGGGAAACACTGGCTAAGGTTGTGACTGTTAATGTAGTGTTCGCTGCTCCGTTGACTGGCGTTACCGTCGCAGGACTAAACGCGCAGGTGATCCCCGCAATCGGCGAACAAGAAAACGAAACGTTATTCGCGAACCCGTCCGCTGGAGTGACCGTGAGCATGAATTGAGTGGACTGGCCGGCAATGACCGTAGCAGTTGCAGGAGCTGCAGCAAGCGAGAAGTTGGCGTTGGCAATGTTGATGGTTACTGCCGCAGATGCGCTGGCGCCAAATTTTCCGTCTCCGCTATAGGACGCGGTAAGAGAATGGACACCGGCGACCAGAGTGTTGGTCCTCAAGGTGGAAACACCAGAGGCGTCCAACGATGCACTTCCCAAACTTGTGGTTCCATCGAGGAATACAATTTGCCCGGTAGGTGCTCCTCTCGCCGAGCTAATGGACGCGATCAATGTCACCGCTGATCCGGATGCTGCGTTTGCGGGCGCCGTGAGAGTCAACCTCGTCGCGAGCCCCGTGACTTGCAAGGGTATGTTCTGGCTGCTTGGCAAGAAAACGCCGTCTCCGCTGTACTGTGCTGCTATGGTATGAATTCCGAGGTCACTGAAAATCGCTTCCAAAGTGGCCGAACCATTGACTAACGGCGTGGTTCCCAGTTGATTGGGGCCGTCCAGAAATGTGATCGTGCCGACCGGAGCTCCTGGGTTACCGGGGCCAGCTGCGACGTTGGCTGTGATCCTCACGCTTGTGTCGATGGCGGGATCTGGAGCGAATACTCTGGTTACACTGACCAAGCCGGTGGTAATTGCCCCGAATAGCCCATCGTTTTCGTTCATGAATTGCGAAGTGAAGTAGAGCGTGTTCTGGTCTCCGAATCCATCGGCTCGAAAAACGAGCCCGTGAAGACCAACTTCGGCCAAGGCGAAGCCATCGCCGTCGAGCAATTGCCCTACAAACTGACCGCTCGTCGAATCAAACGCACTGATGCTGCCATCGCCAATGTTGCCGATCAGAATGTCGTTGCTGAACGGGCCGAAATTGGCGCTCGTCAGGGTGATTCCCCATGGAGCGTTCAGAGTTCCACCGGTGGCGAATCGCCGGACGAAATTGCCATCCATATCGAAGGTACTGACGACGCCGTTTCCTTTCCCAACGACCGGGTCGTGCTTGGCGGCGTCTTGCACCGCATAGGTCACGAATACCTCTCTTCCAATCACTTGAATCCCAAAAGGCGCGTAACCGGCCGGAAGGTTTGGATCCGTAAATGGACCGGGAAGCGCCACTTGAGCGAATCCGGGAAGAAATGTCTCGATGAATCCATTGTGGAAATCCGTGACCGCCAGCACTGGTGCGGTTAATGAAGAGTTCAGGATCGCCGCGCCTTTGTAAACAGCGCTTGCTATACGACGACGTGGTGTTGCTTGCTGCGGAAGGTTGCCATTAGCGTCGGGGCCCCAAGTGAGAATTGTTCCCTCTTCCGTGACCAGAATGAAAGGTTTGACCAGCGATGGGCTGCCAAAGAATGAATTCTGATCGGCAACAATTGCGGTAGGAGTGTCGAATCCCGTTCCCGTGGAATTCGGAACTATGAAACTACTGGGCCTCGCGCTCAAACCACTGGCGTCATGAGCAGTCACGCGCCCTGCCTTATTGTCGGCAATGAAAAATGGTTCACCGGAAAGAAAGGCAATCCCCCAGGGATCGACCAATCCCGGCGTAATATTGTTGGCAACGTTCGGAAGGTTCGAGGCCAGATTGGCCTGCCGGTAACCAATCGTTTGCGCTGTGACATTCTCCGCGGCAAACAAAAATCCAAAAAGAAAAAACGAGACAAAATGCAAAGCAATTCTGCGTTTCACTGTATGCAACTCCTCCTAAGAGCCAAAAAACATCCGTGAGTTCGGGCCCGGCGCGTGCCGAACCTGAAACCCGAAAATTCCCAAACCGAAATTAAACTGAAGAATGCTCGGCCTACGCGGCGGCGACATTGACTTCTGCTCGCCCCTGTTCTCCTTGCAATAGTCGACGCAGTCGTTTGCGGGCCTTGTGAAGCTGCGATTTTGAACAACCCGTCGAACAGCCCAGGAATCCCGCGATCTCGTGATGCTGGTATCCAAGGACGTCGTACAGCAAAAAAAACCGCTTGTAACCGGAGGGCAACTTACGGATCGCGCGTTTCAGGTTCAGCCGCTCGATCGCACCTAACATCGAAGTGTCGCTAGCGCCGTGTTCATGTCGACCTTCGCCATCTGAACTGGTTCGGTCCAAGTCTTCGAATAGAATTTCAGTTGGTTTTTTCCGACGTAAATGCATCAAAACAATGTTTACAGTCACTCGATGCAGCCAAGTGGAAAAACCTGACTCGCCGCGGAACGTGCCGATCTTTCGAAAGACCTGCAAAAATGCTTGCTGTGACAAATCTTCGGCTTCAGCCGGATTCCTGGTCATCCGTAAGCACACGCTGTATACGCGTCTGCTATGCGCCTTGTAGAGGAATTCGAAGGCTGCGGCATCGCCACACTGCGCGCGTGTTATTGCTTCTCCCTCACTCCCCTCGATTGCCGTGGGCCCTGTAACTGTGTGCTTCATGGGTATTCACCTTTGTTGCCAGCAAACTCATTCCCGATCCTCAGATCGGAAGTAGGCCTATGGTAAGAATTTGTAGCCGACACCATGTACCGTTCGGAAATGAATCGGCCGAGACGGATCTCTTTCAAATTTCTGACGGAGTCTCAAAATGTGGTTGTCGACAGTGCGCGTGATGGGATAACTTTTGTATCCCCAAACTTTGTTTAGCAATTCGTCGCGCGAAATGACGCGCCGCATATTTTCAGAAAAATATTTCAGAGTCTTGAATTCCATGGCCGTAAGTTTCACCGGCTGCCCGTTACGGCTCGCTTCCATGGACCAAAAGCTCACAGCCACATCACCGAACACGAGGTCAGGTTCGGCGGTCTTTGACTGATTGCTGGTTCTTCCGAGCAATTCGAGAAGCTGTGACGTTCCCGCGGTCTCAAGACGTGAATCATGTCCTGCGGCGTGCATCGGATCGCCGCCGCTATTCGCGAGGGTCGAAGACATCAGGACGATGACTGGCACGAATTGCGATAGCTCCCGTGCTTCTTTGAGGCCCATAATTCCTATGGGCTTCACCGAATCATTCAGAAAAAGTGATGACATCGGCTGTGCCGCAGCGGGCACCAGGTGTGAAATCGGATTTTTTGCGACTGCGCCCATCGGCTATCCTCTTTCTCCTGAGAACAGCACGTGAGTAGTTCGTTTGTATGTCATATTCATTGCCAAGCTCTTCTCTTATCGGACTTCGGTCCTACCTGCACTGCGAATGCTTCGCGCTCAATGGTCTGAGGGTAGACGAACGAAGATGTGAACGCGTGACTCGCCGGTAACGCTTCGGTCCAATTGTGGTGACGCCAGCGCGGGCATGGACGGGCACAATTTCCTTTTCGTCTGGACAGGCAAAGAAAAAGGCAAAGCCTGCTTGGCCTTATCTTTTTGAAAAGAAGTCTTGCGAATGGTTGTAAGCCGGCCGCTCCCGTCAACCCGAGCGTGAAGATCGCCGTGAAGCCCAGCGCGTACCAATTCATGAGCAGTTTTCGTGTGATTCTGCCAATCCGCATTTTCAACCTTCCTCTTGGGCGCCGGGATACACCTCGCGCTCACTAGCGCGGGTTTGCACTTCCAGACTCATTTACGTGCGGTGAATTAGAAATTGTTGTTTGAGCGAGGGGCGATCGCGGCGACCGCCCATGCTCAGCTCAGTTAGGCGCCAAAGAGGCCGCGCCTATTGCGGTTTTATATGCCGCTCATTGCCCACAGAATGCCTGGAACGAATTCTGCAGCGCTTTGACGCTGGAAAATCCAAGCGCTGATGCGGCAGAGGGAATGCTCCCAAACTGTTCGGCCAATCCCGAAATGGTGACGCCGTGACAGTCTTCTTGTCCGGGCGTTCCAGCGGCCTGAAGCAAAACGCCGCTTAGCGAAAAGGTCATGTTGAATGTAAGTGGCGTGCCGCCGACGATGTCGGTGCCGATGATATCGGTGCCGATGCGCAGCCAGTCCGGCGATAATCCGGAGTTCCGGATCCATGCTTGCAAATCGCCTGCGATCGGCGTTCCCGGCGCAACGATTGGTCTCGGAGCCGAGAGGTAAAGGAAATCACCACCGTTTACCAGCACTTCCGGCCGAAAGAAATAGTGACCGGCCGGCAGAACGATTGGGCTCGTAAACGTGATAGTAATGTCGACTTCTTCGCCTGTTGCTGGCCCTTCGCCGTGCGTAGTGTTTAAGGGCTTCTTGTTAATGCCGTTCACTACGGTGTTTAGGACCGAAAAATTGGCATTCAGCTGGCGTGCACTGAAGCTAAGGGTTCGCTGACCTGCATCTCGCGTCGCGGAATCGATTTCCACGTCGCTGGGGGAATTCGCCCGGCTCGGAACATTGCCCGACGGAGGATTGATCGAGTCTTCCGGAAAAACGTGATACAGCTCGACTTCCACGTTTGCAATATTCGCCAGCGGTGTTGTCGGCGAGATCAGGCCGGTGATGGTGGCTCCGGTAAGGACCGTGGCCTGTTTCAGGACGAAGTCGTCAGCCGTTTCGGTTTCCAACTTATTAGCGCTGGGACGCCGGGACAGAGCACCGAGCTTTCCGTCTGGATTACCGGTGTTTACGACGACCTGCGTGTTTTGTGCGGCAGCGGTTCCCGAAAAGAACATCGCTGCGACCACAACCAATGCTCCAACTGACTTCTCAATGCTGTAATTTCGCACTTCATGCTCCTTTATTCTTCTTAGAGATATTTTTTAATTCCTGGTTCAGTCGCTTGCTAGGGTGTGCGCCCTATCTGCTCGCAGCAGTCGCACACGCGAAGAGCGTTTCAGTCTTCCGGCTCTTCGCAATGTGCGTATTCGCCGCGAGGCTAGAGCACCTTAGTTCTTATTGTTCATTGCGGAAGAAGAAGTAGTCAGCGCTGTACGGCACCAGTACCTGGTGACCGACGTCCGTGGAAACTAAGCAACCGGTAGCGGGATTAGCCGGAGCAGATCCGCCTTTTGTGTTCAGACGCTGAATAAAAGTAGTCTTCGTGAGCGATTTGCCGCCCGCAGGTCCCTCGTCAGAGCCGATCACCTGCAGCAACAGGCAGTCGATCGCGCCGCCATTCGGGCAACTCGCGTCGGAGCCGGCGGTAATAAAATCTTTCTTTTGCGCCCAGACTCGGCTGCTATCGAAGGAACTTTGCCAGGTTACGTCACCGAAACGTGGCGGTTTCGGTCCGATGTCATTCGGATTTACAACCGGGCTGAGGAAGTGAGTGATGATCTGTATCGCTTCCCCGAAAATGTGCGTGAAGAGAGTTGCTTCAGGGCGGGCATTGTTGACGGTCCAGGATACGCCGCCTGCTGGGTTGGGCAGGCAAACATATCCTTGCGTGCCGACTCCGCGACCCAGCAGGAATGCGGAGCTTCCTGCCGGTGGCGTGATCCTCTCGGGCGTCGTCGGGCTTGGAATCGAGCCAAAGTTGATTCTTTCGTTTTTGTCTTGGTCTTTTTCTTGCGCATAGACTGTGCCGCAGAGAGCAAGAACTGCGAGCGCCGCCAACCCACGAAGGATGCCAGCGGCCTTGCCGCCCAGAAACTTCTTACTACGGTTGTTGTTCACTTCTTTTTTCTCCTTATTTTTCAACTTAAAAAGCCGCTGCTCCTGCGGATTGCGGTTGAGTCTCTGAAGCATCCAGCACTGCTTCCACTAGAATCGCCGCTTGGCCGCAGTGACGCGCGGGCATGTTTGCAAGATACGCAGTGCCGCTGAATCGATGTGTGACTTCCGAGTGCATTTTCGGTCCAATTTCGGTGACGACGGGCGCGCTCAACAGGCTCGCATCAAACTACTTCTCCAAAGGGATGAGTCGATTCCTTAGGTTGTTCGAGCGGCTGATACTAGTTCAGTAAGCTCGCGTCAGTTCTTCCGTGAACACACGCGTCATCCCGGCTTACTCTCCTTCAGGTAAGCTTCCCAGCAGTCCCCGCCGCCAAATTTTCGATGAAAAAAGTAGTAACTCTGCTTGCCGGGAATTTTGAAGCATACGAAACCGAAGCCCTCCCCAGAGACAATAGGCTGCTTGCATTTGCTACAAGTGACGGTTGTTCTGAATTCCACACGTCACCTCCCCAACCTTGATTGCTCTTCCTTATGAGACAGCTCGTTTCGTAGCGTTTCCAGATCCCTATCGGCTTTCTGGAGACGGGCTCGTGCCTGATCAATAGCTTTGAACACTTCGACATCGTATATTCCAACTTTCACCTCGGTCTCGTGCGATTTGAGGAACTTTTGGATAATCAGCATTTCTTTGCCGAGCGAATCTTGTGGAGATTCGTATGGTACAGACGCCACCTGGGCAATGAAGTCATTCCAGGCGACGTTGCGCACGATATAAACGCTGGGACTCTCTTTCCCATATGCTAGGTAAACGCATGAGCTGATCAAGGCGATGATCACGATGGCGCGAAAAAGTAGAGTGCGTATGATGTTCATGACGAGTTTCTTTCTTTACGGGAATTCTTCTTCCTGGATGGAACCTGCTCGATTTTGTTGCTGGCTCGGGTTTCGCCGACTGCAGCTTTTACCAGGTCAAACCGCTGGCCCAGAAAGTTCATCAGCTCCTCCGCGCAACGGAATCGCAGCTCCCTGCCCGAATCAACTTCTTCCACCAAGCCTTCGAATCGCCCCTCACTCGGCTTCGTTTCCGGTCCTAGTTGGACTACAAATGCTCCGCGCATAATGTTGAGAGTAGGCGAAGAAAGATGTGAAGGTGTGACTTGACGGTGACGCCATCGGTCCAATTTTAGTGACGTCAACCGAAGATATGGACATCGTGGGCTGCAGCCCCGAAAGGCGGAAAAAAAAGCGAGGTCCGCTGGACCTCGCCTATGTGACAGCAATGCAATATTTACTTTCCGTCGTCGCCGATGAACCGATCGGTGCCGGTGGCAATCCAACGGCCAGCAGCGCCGGCAGGGGTTGAAATTCGGATCAGAAACACTGGGTTGTTACATGTTGCCGGCACACCTGCGATTTGGCCTGCAAAGTGAGCGTCGCCGTGCACGTTGAGCGAAGCGGGCGCTGTGTCGAGAACGGTTGCCGCCGTGGTACCCGCATTACACACCAGCGTGCCGGTCACCGCAGTTACCGGGCCTGGAGTTCCGCTCGAATTGCTGCCATTGAGGACCAGTCCGTCGACGTCAAAGAACGTGGCTCCGTTCGAAAGATTCACTTGTGCGCGACCGCTGCGGACAGACCACGGGCCCGCTCCGGCGCGGATGCCTGCTACCGGGTTATCAACGCCCGGTGCGGTAATCACACCAACGATGCTTCTCCAGCGAACGATGGAATCGTCGTTATCAAATGCAAATACCGAAGTTGCGCACAGTAAAGTGAGCACTCCAAGTAATGTCTTCTTCATTTGTTTTTGTCCTTTTAGTTGAGATTCCGGCTCTGGCTTGATCGGCCTACCAGTTACCGTGGCAGCATATAAGGTGAGCAGAAGGCTGACATGACCTCACGGTGACGATTCCGGTCCAATTTTGGTGACGTGAGGCCACGTAGGGTGACGAGAATCCAATTCCCCCGCGTCTAAGACTGGGACGGGCTTCGGCCATCATCTTTAATGTAAAGTTCATGTTAATGGCGTAGAATCCCGCAAACCGCTTGCCTGATGTGAGAAGCGAACCGGCCCCGCACAATGAAACAATTCCACTCCTTCCGGCTCGACGTCGTTAACCACTGCTTGTGGAACGGGGAAGATCGTGTGTCGCTCACCCCGAAGGCTTTTGATGTACTGCGCTACCTTGTCGAGCATGCGGATCGGCTCGTAACGCAGGATGAAATACT
>Ga0137403_10005940_pt1 | contig 14024 bp, 14 predicted proteins | sample CZOMad2_1_16fung_FD_122057 | JGI IMG/M metagenome (GOLD analysis project Ga0137403, IMG submission 122057) | Vadose zone soil fungal communities from Angelo Coast Range Reserve, California, USA - CZOMad2_1_16fungal (Hybrid Assembly) | ecosystem: Environmental > Terrestrial > Soil > Vadose zone... | reverse complement strand
AGGATGTGAAGCGTTCCATCGAGCTGCTGGGCAAGGAAGTGATCCCGGCCCTGCATGAGCTCGAGCTGCAACCCTATGAGTAGGCCGGCAGCCTCCACATCGCCGTCCCCCTGCCACGCACGCGGAGGGCACCGGTGATGGCTTCAATCGATCAGCCATGCGGCGTAATCTTATCCGCGGGGAGAGGGGACGAAGCTGTGACTCAAGACTACACCGAACAAACGATCGATGTGGCAGGAATCCGCCTGCAGTTACTGCGGGGGGGCAGTGGCGAGCCGCTGCTGATGCTGCATGGAGCGGGCGGCAATCCGGGCTGGCTGGCCTATCATCGCGAGCTGGCGAAGCATTTTACTGTGTATGCCCCATCTCACCCGGGCTACGGCCAATCCAGTCGGCCCGATTGGATCAGTACCATCAACGACATGGCTCACTTCTATCGCCAGCTCATCGATGCCTTAGACCTCGCCCCCGTGCACCTCATGGGCTCTTCTATGGGTGGGTGGCTGGCAGCGGAGATCAGCGCCATGTGCCCCGCCTATGTAAGGAGCCTGATCTTGGTGGATGCGGCCGGGATCAAGCCGGAAGTTGGGGAAATCGCCGAGATTCTGATGGTCTCCCAGGATGTCGCGAAAAAGCTGCGATTCTACGACCCGACCCAGGTTTCCGACTTTGATACCGTGGTGAATCGCCAGCTCACACCCGACGAGGAAGCGGTCCAATGGCGCAATCGGGAGATGACCTCGCGCCTGTGCTGGAAGCCTTACTTTCACAATCCCAAGCTGCCCGCTTATTTGCGTGGGGTGAAGGTGCCGACGCTCATCGTCTGGGGCAGACAAGACGCGATTGTCCCGCTGAACTGTGGCGAGCTCTATCAGCGGGCGCTCGTTAACTCCACGCTGCATGTCATCGATCGGTGTGGGCACTCTCCAGCGCTGGAGAAACCCCAAGAATTCCTGACGGCGGTGCTGGGGTTCCTGGCGCAGCCGCATTAATCCATCGGTGTCCAGGTTGGGGCTATGGTTGCTGCGGCCGTGGTTGTCTCATCGGCTCAAATCCTGCGAGCGAATACGGGTAGGTGCGGGGACTCAGCGCTGGGATGCCGTCGCCGATTCCGGCAGGCCTGCTCGCATCATTAGGTAGTCCACCAGCTTGGGGATGGGGTCGAATCCTACCACGTTTGAGGCATCGGCAACAAAGTTCGACAGAGCGTTGATGTCATAGAAGTATGCCTGCCCATCGCGAGCATTGACCAAATACTCCACCCCGCCGACCTCGATGTGGGCCGCAGCCATTATGCGCTTCACCGCCTCGACAATAGATGGTGGTGGTGTATAGGCTTCCACAGGCACCTGGCGGCCGGAGACGCCATCCCGCAGATCGGTCCCATTCGCAGCCGCTGGCAGCCGGCAGTAGTCGGCTGGACAAAGATTGAACTCGCCAGCGGCCAGGTGTAGACGGATGGCATAGAGATATTCATCCCCTAGGATCTCGACGCGGACAATGCTGTTGTCCATTGCTGGTAAATACTCCTGCACCAGAGCGGTGTGGTCGATCCCCAGGTCCAATACCCCGCCCGCCGCCGCCTGCCGCAGTTCCTCTGGCGTCTGGAAAGGCACGATCTTCGCCCCGCTGCCGCCGATGTTGGGCTTCAGGATGACTGGAAAGGTGAGCCCTTCGGCAGCGGTCGACGCTTGTGACGAGTGATTGATCACGCGGGCACGAGGATACGGCAGCCCAAGTCGGTGCAGCAGGCCGAGCTGCCGCGCCTTGGAGAATTCGTAGACATAGGCGTCATAGCCGTTCAGGACATTGGCACCGATCTCTTTCAAGAAGGCCAGGTAATGGAGCGTGTAGAACATGGCCTGGGTGTGGCCGCGCATGTAGGCCGAGGGACTCATGCGGTTGACGACGAGGGCATACCGCGGGTGCCGATCGGCTGGGTCGAAGTAGCTGTTATGAGCCAGCAGGCGATCGTAGGCGATCTCACGCCGATCGAGCTCGGCAAAGAGCGGCGTAAACCATTCAGGGTGTTCGTAATAGATCGCGAGATACCTGTCGTGGCTGGGTTTGGGGGCATGAGCCATCATGACCGTCCTCCGGTTTGAGGTCGCGCTTTATGAGCTTCAGGGCGTGGATTTACCCGTAAACGATACGCTGGTGGGTTCTCCGCCGTTTCCTTTCAGGATGTAGGATCAAATGACATCCAGAGTCCCACGATGGTAATGGTATCTAAATAGAATAACCTTATGTTAATGTCAAGAATTAAGCAAGATCTCAAGAACGATCCAGAGGGGAAGTACACTATGGCAGGCAACTTTGCAAGAAAGGTCGGGTTGTCGAGAAGGCCTCCGGCAACCCAGCATGGGCTCTCCTCTCTTGGAGAGCCCGGAAAGTAGGAGCGCCGGCCTGGTTGGGGGGCTCAGCGCGCCGCAATTAGCGAGCGACCGTTTGCCGTTCGACGAGGTGCTCGTCCCACGGGCCCGGGAAATGCCCACGCATTCTGTCCTCAGCGGAGAAAATCCGCTCCTCACGAGGCCATTGATTCCTGGGCAGCTCGTAGGAGACCTCGACGCCATTGCCGTCGGGATCGTGGAAATAGATGCCCACCGAGATACCATGGTCGGAGACCCGATCGATTGGCACGTTCTTGTCTTTAAGGCGTTGGTAAACCTCCTTTAAATCGTCGAGGCTGTGCATCATCCAGGCCATATGATTCAGACCAACCTGCCCCTTCCGTTGCACAGGAGCATCGTCGCCCACTTGAATGAGCGCCACTTCATGGGACTGCTCCAGATCGGCCGACAAGAATGCAGCACGACCGGGAATGAAGTCGTAGGTATGCAAACCGAGGACATCTGCATACCACTGTCGGGAGCGCTCGGCGTTCCGCACAAAAATATTGACGTGCCCGAGATACTTAGGTGTATAACCCATGGTCTCCCTCCTCTGAGCAATGTTGGACCGTGTGATCGACGGTAGCATACAACCGCCCCATGACGCAAGCCTGGATCTTCCCTTCCTCCCGCGTAGAGATCGACCCTATTGGTGCGCTTGGCCGATTGAGTCCAGGAGATCTGGGCCAGGGTATTGCATGGAGAGGAGCATGCTCACAGTGAGTATATCGGCGTCCATCGGCGGGGGTGGTAACGGCCCAAGTTGATTCACCAATGGGAGAAGGTCGTTGCGCAGGGTAGCCGGTCCGTCCAACACGACAATTTCACCGAACGTCACCGAGCCATCCTTGCGAATCGTCAATTTGACTTCCACAAGGCCGGGTTCCCGGATAGACCTCGTCTCGAGTTTGAGCCTTTCTTGCAACCTGGCAAGATACTCATCCAGCAGTTGTGAATGCGTCAGCGGCCGACTTTGAGGTGAGACGTCGGTCTCGGAAATGGGAGGCTGGAGAGGGGGGCTCATTGGTGCACCGGCCAGCACCACCCCGCCGATTGCCAGTAACACTCCCGCCAAGCATAGAAACCCACACCAGGAGTGCTGAAGGTACTTCACTCCGCCCATTTGCTCCCCCGTCGCGTCCGTTGGCTCTCTGCCCGTCCGCACGTTGTCGCGGTTGACCCGGTGGGCTTTCGGGGGAACCCGCGGCGGGACCTCCCCCGGTTCGCGAGGGGAGGTCCCGCGACGCAGCAACCGCATCGATCAACCAACCGTTCCCCATCTCACCCACCATAGAAGACGCGTGGGCCAAGCTCCTTCAGCCACAGGACCGCCTCGTCTGGACGCCCTTCGGGCTGCTGTGTCATGCCCGCGTCGACCACTTCGCCTACCACAATGGCATGGTCCCCTTTCTCGACGGTTTCGACCACCCGGCATTCCACGAAGGCTGGCATAGCCGTCAAAATGGGCGCGCCGGTTGTGCCGACGCGATAGGGCTGTCCACCGATCTGCTGCCCATCGCTCTCGACCGATTTGAAGAACGCATAGGCGATCCCCTCTTGCCCCTTGCCAAGAAAGTTCAGGGCAAAAGTCCCCGCGGCTCCAATGACGGTCTTCGCATGGGAATCGGCCTTGACCCCCACCACCACGAGCGGTGGCTCGAAAGACGCTTGCGTGACCCAATTGACCGTCGCCGCCGTGCGCGCCCCGCTCTTGTCCTGTGCGGTCAGCACATAGAGCCCATACGGGATCATTCTCAGGGCCGTTTTCTTTTGATCTGCATCCATGACCACCAACCTCCCTTTATCATCACCCCGATGCTCAGTCACGAGCCGTGTCTCCCCATCCTTCAACCAGCGGATGGTGGCGCTGCGCTTGCCATGACGCCGAGAGGCACTATTTATCTATGCGCATCATTGAACGGAGCGGTCAATGAAGTCAAGGGAAAATACAGACAGGTTGCGAAGGCGGCAGACACTGCGTGCTGGTGGTTTGGGCTTGACCGCCGCTGGTGTCTTCGATATCTTCAGCCAGCAGCATAAACTCCCGCTTAAGCGCTCGACCACCACGTACAGGAGGACTCTCATGAAAATCGTCCGTATTTATACCGGAGCTGATAACCAAACGCATTTCCAAGACCTAGATCCCGACGCGTTCGCGACGTTAGCCGCCAAAGTCGGAGAGGGAGCCATTCGCGTCAACCAGGGGCCGGCCACGTCTTTCTCCGATTTTCATAATGCGCCGCGTCGGCAATACGTCGTCGTCATGTCGGGCGCGATGGTGATCGAAATCAGCGACGGTACTACGCGGCAACTCGTCCCTGGCGATGTCCTGGTCGCTGAGGACCTCACCGGCAAAGGCCATATTACACGGGGTGTCGGGGCAGATCCGCGCATCTCCCTGGCCGTGCCTTTGGCCGGATAGTCAGCGAGACGCCTGCCAGTGGCTCCAAATGGGTGCATGTAGAGGGAGGCCTGGTGGGGCAGTTTCCGCGCGGGAGGAATGGACGTGCTTGAAACGTTACGCCTCGACGGTAAAACAGCGGTCGTCACCGGTGCAGGTCGCGGCCTGGGGAAGGCTATGGCGAAGGCGCTGGCGCAAGCGGGTGCAGAGCTGGTGTGCGCCGCCCGCACCTCGGGGCAAATCGAGGAGACCGTGCAGGAGATCCACGCTGCCGGAGGCCGGGCGCTTGCGGTGCCGACCGATGTCACCGACTCTGCGCAAGTGAACCACCTAGTCGATGCATGTATCGACGCCTACGGCAAGATCGACATTATGGTGGCTAACGCTGGGGGCGGGGGCGGGTCGCGCGGCAACTGGGAGTTCTGGGAATACCCTGACGAGGATTTCGAGGCCGTGCTCGCCACCAACCTGAAGAGCAACTTTTACTGCAATCGCGCCGCCGCACGGCTGATGGTGGCCCGCGCTGCCGGTGGTGTGATCATCAACGTCGCCTCCGGGACGGCGTTACGGGGCAATCGACACTTCGCCTATCCCACGGCCAAGGGCGGGGTGATTTCGCTCACCAAGTCCGTCGCCACCCTCCTGGGACCACACCAGATCCGCGCCAACGTGATCATCCCAGGCTTTGTATTGAAGGGACCACCCGCCAATGAGCGCGAGGCCGAGGCGGGCAAACGGCACGGGCGGATGGTTCCGGTCCGACGTCTCGGCGAATGGTGGGAGTTAGGTCCGCTGTGCGTATTCCTGGCGTCTGATGCCTCGCAGTATATCACCGGCCAGAGCTTCATCATCGACGGCGGCGGACTCGCTGGTGGCCTCGGGCCCACGGGATTTATGCCGTGGCATAATTTGGAAGACTGACAAGAGGGCACAATGGGTACCGATGTCCAGCATTTTGATCTCACCGGCCGCAAGGCCCTGGTCCTCAGCGCCGAGACGCCCCCAGGCCAGGCGATCGCCGAGGCGTATGCCGAAGCCGGGGCTCACGTCACACGCCTCCACACGCTGAGCGCCAGCGACGTCGCTCAAGCCGTGAAGCGCGCCGCAGCGGACATGGGCGGCTTGCAGATTCTCGCCAGCGCCGCAGACCGTTTCCTGGGCAAACCAGTTACCGCCATTACATCTGACGAACTGGCCGAGGTCATGATGGCCAATTACGCCACCCCATTCTATGCCTGCCAGGCAAGCATCGAGGTCATGCTCCAGCAGCGGCAGGGCGGCAATATCGTGCTGGTCACCCACGTACTCGGCGAACGCGGATTACCCAACACCAGCGTTTATGCTGCAGCTCATGGTGCCGTGCACAACCTGATCCGTGCCCTGTCCCAGGAGATTGCGCCCCATGGGATCTCCATCAACGGCATCGCGCTGGGATGGATGGAGTGGATGCGCGACCGCCTCGACCGCACCGACGAGGAGGCCGATCGCGCCCTGCGTTTTCCCATCATCAAGCGTGCCGGCATTGCAGCAGATGTGGGGCCGATCGCCGTATGGCTCGCGGGCACGGCTGTCGGATATGTAACGGGACAGCTGTTCCCGGTCGATGGTGGTTTGACCCAACATCTGTAGCGAGGACTCGATCGTCACTCTAGTCGAGCGCCTGGTACAGACGCTCATCATACAGACTGCCACTCATGGGCTGAAACTGCTGACGAAATTGTCGCGTATGGGCGGCCATCACATGGGCTTCAAAAGCCTTCTGGTCCTGCCAGATTTCCACGATGGTGAAGTGGTTCAGCCGACTGCGCTGTTGCAGCACCTCAAAGTGCCTTGCGCCGTCATCGTGACGACTCACCGCGGCCAACTGCTTCAGCAGCACTATGGCGTCATCCTTGGCCGGTGGAATGGCATCAGCGTGTGTCACGGCATAGATGGCTCCTGCAACGCGTGACGCTGGCGCGGCGCCAATGGCGAGACCCTGGTGCAGACGTTCATCGTATGGGCTGCTGTGGAGAGCCTGTAGCCGTTCGTGCAATGTTCGCGTGTGCATGGCGCTGCCATGGGCCTCGAAGGACTTTTGATCCTGCCACGTTTCTACAATCGCGAAATGATCTGGTCGCGCGCACTGTTGCAGCACTTCAAGACCCACAAGGCCTGCATCCGTGCGACTCGCCTGGCGGTACTGCCTGAGCAGCACGGCGGCCTCAGTCGTAGACGGCGGCATGACTTCGAAATAGGCCACCACGTATACGGCAGCATCGCTTGTATCATCTGTGCTCCCTGTCTGTTGCTCACTCATCGCATGTCCCTCCTGGTGTGCCACTCAATCTGGGCGGTTCTGGCCTCGATGTGGGATAGCAGCCGAGCTGCCACGGCTCTGCCACGTGCTCATTATATTCGACTGGTGACGAATTCTCCGAGTCGTTCGCGATCCATGCCTCCAGGTTGTTCTCCTACCACTCGGTCGCTGATTTTAGGTCTCCTGTCCCTTGACATCCTGGGGCATCTTTGCCAGCCAGCTGAGGTGCAGATCATGGAGCTGGTGCTCCTCCACTACCGAGGGAGCGTTCAGCATGAGGTCCTCGGCTCTCTGAGTCTTAGGGAAGGCGATGACGTCGCGAATATTCTCGGTGTCGACCAGCAGCATCACGAGGCGGTCGATCCCAGGGGCAATCCCCCCATGTGGGGGCGCTCCGTAGTCGAAGGCCTCAAGAAGATGCCCGAAGCGTTGTTCGATCTCCGCGTGTTGGTAGCCAAGCACCTGGAAGAGGCGTTGCTGAACTGCGCGGTCGTGAACGCGAATCGACCCGGATGCCAATTCATACCCGTTACAGACGAGGTCATAGGCGGCGGCGCGGACTTCTCCGGGTGCGACCTCGAGCATCGCTAGATCCTCGGGGTTGACCATACAGAAAGGATGGTGTTTGGCCTCCCAACGTCCCTCATCGGCGTTCCGCTCGAACATCGGGAAGTCGACCACCCAGGCGAAGGCCAGCAGCTCTGGGGCGGCCAGCTTGAGGCGTCGACCGATCTCGCGTCGTACCCTATCGAGGCTGGCCGCGACGATCGCCGGCTGGTCGGCCACCAAGACCAACAGGTCGCCCGGCCCTCCGCCCAAGCGTTCTACGATCGCGGCAAGCTGCTCCGCACCCAGATACCTGGAGAGGGAGGTGCGAAACTGTCCCTTCTCAACGACGGTAATGAACATCGCGCCCCGGGCGCCTCCGCCTCGGGCGATCTCCTGCAGCTCATCCAGTTGCTTGCGCGAGTATGCGGCGCAGCCGGGTGCACGCACACCTTTGATCTGTCCCTGGAGGCCCAGAACGTTGACGAAGATATCGAAGCCCGAATCAGCCACCAGATCGCTGATTTCAACCAGCTCCAGGCCATACCGCAGGTCCGGTTTGTCCGTTCCAAAGCGCGCCATGGCTTCCGCATAGGTCAGCCGGGGGAAGGGGGAGGGCAGCCGCTTATGTGGAGTTACCGCTGGCACCATGGCGACGAGTAATGATTCGACGACCTCCAACACATCGTCCTGCTCGACGAAGCTCATCTCCAGGTCGAGCTGCGTAAACTCGGGTTGTCTGTCGGCTCGGAGGTCCTCGTCCCGCATACAACGCGCAATTTGGAAATACTTATCGAAGCCCGCAATCATCAGGAGCTGCTTCAGCTGTTGCGGCGACTGCGGCAGTGCATAGCACATGCCTGGGTGAAGGCGCGAGGGGACCAGATAATCGCGTGCGCCCTCCGGCGTGCTCTTCATCAGCATGGGGGTTTCGATCTCATAGAAGCCGCGCGCATCCAGGAAATCTCGCATAAACTTCACGACCCGATGGCGAAGGGCCAGAATATGCTGCATGTGTTCCCGTCGGAGATCGAGATAGCGATACTTGAGGCGGAGCGACTCTTCCTCGCCGCCATCCCGGTTGATCAGGAGCGGTGGCAGCTTGGAGCGATTAAGCAGCCTGGCGTGATGGACCTCCACCTCGATAGCGCCGGTGGCTAGGTTCGGGTTGGCCATGCCAGGGGGGCGTGCCTGCACGCGTCCGGTCACCTGCAACACGTACTCGCTACGGGCCTCATCGAGCGCCGTGCGTGCCTCGGGGTTCGTCGCGGGATCGGCTACCAGTTGCGTGATGCCGTAGCGATCGCGCAGATCGATAAACAGCACCGGTCCGTGGTCGCGGCGACGATGCACCCACCCCGCCAGCGTCACCTCAAGGTTGCTATGGTCGATGCGGAGCTCTCCACAGGTATGGGTCCGAAGCATGCCAGTCCCTCCGTGAGGTTTCTACACCTATCCTTTGCTCCTCCAAGACACTCATGCCGGTTTCTGATTTCTGGCCGATTGAAGCCCGCTGCAGAGTCGACGTTCTTCACACGCTCGGAATGGTGCGTGGCATAACTGTAGAACTCAAGCGCTCGGCAATGGGCTGTTCCAACGGCTCAACGAGCCGGATGCATCCCCTGTAGATGTTGTGGTTGGAGGGCCATAATCATGGCTGGGGAGCCACCCTCTAGCCGTGTGCCGCCCGGCACACTCGTCCACAAACGCATGTTCTTGCAGGGTCCCCCTTGCCTTGTAAGCTCAATTGATCTAGAGCCACGTTGCAACAGCTCACCGTCGGGAAGAGCTCACCTCATTGTAACAAATAATCCTTGGTGCGATGGATATGCGTCGGGTAAGAAAAGGGCTGCTCTCTCGCACTTCGGGGATGAAGCATAAGGCCGTTATGTACTGCAGGGCATCACACCGAATCGTTGCCATACCTCATTTAGGAACAACTCGCTTGGCGATAGCGAATATCGCCTCAATGATCTCTTCGTTCGTTTTGTTGGGGTCCCCGAGCGTTTTAAAGTGGGTCTTCACTCCAGCGCGTGGATAAAATCGATCAAGCGATGAAGTCACCTCTTCCCAAATCTGGCGAGCGGCGTAGCCCGTTGCGCCGACTGGAATCGGGTATTTGCGAAGTGTTTTGGTGATTTCAAATTCTTCCAGGGCTCCATTGGCAACGATGGTTTGCCCCGAGCTGGGGTCGAGCTTGTTCCCGCACAAAAAGATGGTAAAGCCTGCGTTCGAGATCATCTCTTCGCGGTACTTGGACCAGAATTGCTCCTGCATCATGCCATGGGGTGGTTCTTGAGGAAAGGGACGAAGGACAACCCGCTCGTCAAGGTTACTTCTCTCGTCAGCATAGAGGTTCTCCATGGCCCCGAGTATCACCGCTCCGCCGATACCCATGCCAAATCCAGAAATAAGGTTGTACCCTTGTCGGATAAATTCCTGTCCAACCGCCCGAGCTAATTTCTCAATGCGATCGCGCCCCATGGGCTCATAGCTATCGGCGCTGCCCGAGACGAAGATATCCTTTCGATGGCTACGACGGTTCAACTCTTGGAGGATTTCGGTGATCTCGCTGTAATCATCGATCATCAAGGCTCGGATGCTGTAACGCCTCAGGTCGGCAATGCGTAGCTCTAATTTTGTCTTCTCATATTCGTATTTCGCCCGTGCCTTGCCACCTTCCTTGGGCTTGGGGATCCGGCGCATAATACAATAATGGTCACGCTGGTTCTGCCCTAACAAGGTACGAATTCGGCTGAGGATGTAATCGATATTCGGGTCAGTGAAGCGGAACCCGAGAAAAAGAAATGTTTTAGAGATCAGGTCTCCCTTCAGCAGGTCGGAAAAAAGGGCTCGCCTCTCGTTATACGTTTCGTAGTCCTCTTTGGTGAGGACAGCCTCCTGAGGCTGGCTGATATCACCGTGCATTTTATAAATGGTGACATCGCGCTTGGGGAGCGTCGTGGCCAGGTTCTCCTGAGTAATCTTGACGTCGGGGCGTTTGTGGGCTTCCTGAAATGCTTGTTCCATCAATTTGTCATAAGTTTGGTGTCCAGACGGTCCGTAGCGGCAATTGTGCAATGAGCTGATGATTTTCCGTGATCTGCGCGTCCTTCGTGAACTCCTCGATCAGCAGTCTGTTGAGATGGGAGCGACCGGCGCGTGTGTTGACGTGGTACTGGGCCAGGGCAATGAGGTCGGACTCCAGGTCAACATCCAGGTTCAGTTCCCTGGCAATCTCCCTCATGAGCCCCTTCCAATCGACAAATCCCGATGGTCGCGACAGGCCCGCAGCAGCGAAAAGGGCCGCATAACCCTCATCCAGTGCCTTCACATAATCGTCGTAAAAAGCTTCGAAGTCGGTGTCCTCCATGGCTCATTCTCCAATGATTGTAGTCACTTGCTGCTGCTGAGTGCGCCGGAGATCGTTGTTTATCACCCGTCGTGTGGTCCTATCGAAGAACTACGAGCTATATGAGTGTCTCACTGGAAGCGGGGAGTTACCGCCGGCCTCGTAGGGCATCAGAGCGCTTTCCCGCAGCCTCGATTTCTCTTGAAAACCGCCCCAAATCCCGATCCCAATTGTACGCGGGGAACGCCACACCAGCAGTAACACTCGGCTTTGGGCCAGGCAGCGATGTGCCTCCATTCCTGTCCTTCAGGTGGTGGATGTACACGCCGAGAAGGCCGTTGTCCCGCTTGATGGACTGCTCAATTTCATATTTCACCCAGCGACGCTGCGCTGTATGAGTACCAATCAATACCACCGTCACAGTGGTATTATAAAGGTGTCGGAGGATCATCCGTTTGATGCCCTCATCGCCTTCCTTTTTGGCCTCTTCGTACTCGGAGTGGTCGAAAAAGCCAGCGACATCCGTTCCCGCGACCACGTTCGAGTTACGAACCTGGTTAGCCCGCCAACTATCATGCTCGAAATGGAAGCTAAAGAATACTCGCCTCGCCATTCTTTTATTCTCCTTCATGTATTCCGTGTAAATTGCCGCCAACATCGCTGGCTGTGCAGCAAGGAGCGCCTGAGCGAGCGCTCCTTTTACATCGTTAGAGCACATCTTTCACTTTTCCCATCAGCGAGTCTAAAAATTGTCCCCAATACGCTCTTAGATCGCCGTACTGGTCGCGCGGGTTCCCGTGCATCGATTCCGCCTTCCCATAGGCGATAATCAAAAGCGTAAGAGCTTCGATCGTCCGCCGTGCGGCTTGAGCTGCCTCAGCGCCAGATATGGTGCCCGGCTCCTGTGAAGCGATTTGGCGGATAGGCTCCCACAAGTCCCGATAGAACCGATGACGTGTGTTGACACGAATGATAACCTGACCATCAATATGTTGAATATCGATGAAGTTAGTACCAGGAAAATCCACCGACTCCACAACGAAGGGAAGGTCTCGAATCCGATCAAGATATTCTTGTTTCTCCTTCTCACTCGTTTTCCCCACATCTTTGGCGAGATCTTCAAGGATACCTATCCGTTCATCTTCGCTTTCTGGTCCTTTCGCTCGAGCCTTCGGTAAAGTCAGGTTTGCTTCCTTCACCGCCTTGATGATGCTCGTGTGTTCCCCCTCGTGTTGGCTATCTTCCCTCGCAACCTTACCCCAGATCTCATCTAACTGCGTACGTGCCTCTGGAACATATTTCTCTAGGTGCTTCCGGATTTGTGTGCGGAGTTCATCGTGGGGCTCTACTCTGCGCTTCACATTTCGTACCCCGAAGTAGTTATCGAGTTCGGGTTTGAACGAGATCTCGATGCCAATGAAGCGGTCTGCCTCCTGGACGCCTCTAGGGAAGATTCTGGGCACATTCGTGTAATTAATTTCACGATTCAGACGAACGAAACTGATACTTCCCTCGTTTTCGGGAACTCGAAGTTTCCTTGCAAGCTCATCTCCGCCTAGTCCACGCTTTCGCGCCACTTCCCGGGGATAAAGGGTTACAATCAGCGTGGCGATGGAGTCAGCGATCTTGATCGGCTCCTTCGCTATGCGGGTCGCCGGGAAGTGGAGCTTCTTTTCCCCTTTCTTTTCCCCCCGAGCATAGTACTCCGCCAATACCTTATCAGCCCAAGTACCCTTCATCAGAAACAAGGGATCATGTGGGAGAAGTTTAGTTTCATTCACTGTGATATGAATCCCACCATCGAGGAAATACCGAAACATCCTCGAGAGTTCCTTCTCTACATCAACACGAAGGGCATTTGCGTCTGCTGCCCATCGCCTTTCCTCGAGACGATCAACTTTTGACCAAACTACCATCGTTCCAGAACCTTTGGGGAGGAAAGAGACGATATCATCTGAAACAGGCTGTATGGTTGGCGACTCAACGCCGATCTCTTCACCCTTCTTCTCTTCTTCCAGGGCACTATCCAGATCGAAACAGACATGCCACCAGGGGTCCCCATCATCTGTACGACTCCAGACATCGATTTGTCGGCAGTAGTTGAGTGCAGCGAGCTTAGCGCCCACACCATATTTACCGATCGTAGTGGTAGACATGTACTGTGTAGAAAACCCAATCTGTAGATAATGATGTAGCGTTTCCGGATCCATACCTTGGCCATCATCACTGGCGATGATCCGGTGTATATGCCTCTTACCACCCCGACCCTTAGTATCTTCTTCTAGGCGCACCAGAATGTTATTGCTATTCGCTTCAATGCTGTTATCAATTACCTCTCCAAGGGCGGCTGCAAGGCTGTACCCTGAGTCGCGAAGAGAGTTCAGTGCAAGGCCGGTAAGAATCATTGGAATCCGCGGTACCATTGTTGTGGTCATCCAGAGTAAGAGGAGAAGCTGAGGAGGCGGACCTACGAACGGGAGTTATGTGCGAGGAGGTCACCGCAGCGTCCACGGTGAGTCAAGGCCAGTAGATGCGGGAGCAACAAGATGCCGGCCTTTCATGGATGGAACCCAGGGAGATCACACTGCCAAGGCACGCGGCATCACACCACACCGATGTCATAAGAAACGATTGACGAGGTGGGCAATATGCCCCCTGAGAGGCCAATCAGCTACCCCAGGTGCGTGCGGCGCCGGTGACCCAGTGCGGAACGGCCGGCAGCTCCTTCGTCCTCTGTCATTCACCTTCCAACTCTGTCACTCTCGCGGAAACATAACGGGCGGGACCTTGAAACACCTGGGCGCGGTGCCAGTGCAAGAATTTCAGAGCCGGCCAGTAGTCCGGACTTTGTGGCTGACGAAAGCGCTGGCCGTGATACCTCAGGAAGAGCGTCTCGAAACCGCTACTGCCATGGAGGCGCTCCGAGAGCTGGACGGTATAGTTTGGAGATAATGTAACTCGACTTTGGCCATTCTGAGTAGGCAGGAGGGTGGGCTGTCCCTTACGATAGAGGATCTCTCGCACAGGTCATGC